>CETN01075053.1_pt1 | contig 36608 bp, 25 predicted proteins | sample 531301 | NCBI WGS metagenome assembly CETN01 (sample SAMEA2622656, study PRJEB7988) | marine metagenome | isolation source: saline water (ENVO:00002010), including
ATATTTGGAATGATCTTACCGTTAATTGACATTGAAGAATCTTGAAGTACTGTTTGATACCACTTAGCCACCTCTTCCTCTTCAGCAAAATACAGACCATATCCATAGGCGAGCGCGCCCTCTCCAGTCCCGATATTGTCCAGCGAGACCTTGTCAAAGAGAAAGGGAGAGCCATGATAGCCGTAGGTGAACGATTCTCCGCCTTCGTTAACTCTGTACGCCTTATGGCGATCTCTACCGAATTGGAAGGCGTTATAGAAACCGCGCATCTCTTGGCGAAGCATGCGGCCATCAAGGGTGACGGCTTCGAAGAGAAAGCCGTGCCTTATCCCACTTACGAGAAGACGGTGAAGTTTATCGTTATCGGCCGGGGCGTTGATGACAGCGATGTCGCTAGAGTTCGATTGTTCTGCGAGTTTTTTTAGAATTGCGCCGAGCTCCACGGGGGATTTATCAGCAATCGTCTTTTCGTCTATTTCTGCAATAAGATTTACAGCTCCAGAACCTGCGAACCCGACAAGTGCCAAGTTCTCAGTGTCAGTGAACCTGCGTGTGAGCATTGCCATGTCATCGATCGTTGTCACATGATAGTTAAGCAGGTGATGGTGTTTAGTTGGTTGGGTATCAATTGCAGCATCATTCGAAGCAATTGATTCTTTTGGTAACCGTAGATTTTTATGTACTGCCATCGATTGATCGATGTAGGAATAGGTCTCATGGTTCACTATCAAGTGCCCTTTAAAGCCAGGCACTTCAGAGGCAAGAATTTGAGTTAATTGGATGTCGGGTTGTGATGGTGTGGGGTTTCCTGATGGATGATTATGGCAACAATAGACACCGTCAGCGCCGACGTTCATCATTATCGCTTTGACCCAAGATGGTCCACGGCCCATGGCAGCAATTTTGTCCGGGAACGCGGCGGAGGTTCCAGCCAGACGTGAGGTTATGCCCTCGGCATGAACAACAGTATTGCCTCGAGTAAAGACATAGCGCATCGTTTCGAAAGACGGGTTGCGATAAATCTGACCCAGTACGGCGAAGTCTTCAGGTGAATTGATTTCTTGGCCGACCAGCGAAGTGCCCGAGCGATCGTAAAACTCCCTTGCGATCGAGTTGCCTAATATGGTGCCTTTGACTCCTCTAAGGCAAAAGTCAGCGCTCAGCCAGCTTCTCTTAAGGTTTTCTACCTCTAATTCATTGCGGCACGTAGCGAGCTCTCTAGGTCCAGGTTTCAGTACGCCATCAACGGTTACTGCATGCCTGGGGGGAGTCTTGCGTGAAATTGCTTGAAGGAGCCTATCATCCCAGATGATAAATCGCTCGGCGTTCGCACTCGTGGCTCGCGCTTCGTCGCGGTCTAAGTACTGTAAACCTATCAGTCCAAGTGATGCTAGATGCTTTGAGGCTGCTTCTTTCCCGCCAAGCTCATGTGTTTTTTGCAGATAATATTCTTTGCCGGTAATGGATAGCTTGTCACTTTCCATTAGGCTGGCCATCCGCTGCGCTGTTGATTCAGACGCAAAGCTTGTCGACAGGTCTTCGCCCGTCACAGAATCCTTAATTACCCATGCCCCATCAACCTCGGCTACTTCTAACTGCCTGGTTTGTATATCAAGCCGAGCCAATACCTCAGGATGTTGGTCTGATAAAGGCAAGTCCCAAGAAAGAATCCGGGCTTCAGTCGGTGCGCTGGTATCGCTTAGCTGCTGATAGGCGTTTTCTAGCGACGTTTTACTCGGGAGAGGAGCGCCCCAGCCAAATTCGTTAATGCTATGGCCGTAACCCATCGCATCTAAGTCAAAGTTGCTGTATTTGTTTTCAGCACAGTGAAATGTTTTGCTGAACAGGGCTTGTTGAAGCGGTATCGCCTCATTCGGCATGGCCGGCATATTGGATAGTCGATACTGCTGATCAATCACGACTTGGGAAGTTATGACACTGGTATCCCAAACAACATACCCTCTCCCCGGCTCGCCCATTTTTGCCAGTAGATAGTCATTGTATTGACAGCCAGGAATGCCATAACCGAGCAGCATTTCCGAGGCCTTTTTCTGTGGGGATGGAGATCCTATGCGCTGAAATTCATCAACTATTGCGGTATATAGCTCTTTACCTCGTGATGCAGAGGTTATGCCCCGGTGGGAAAACTCACGTGCCACTGACTGTACGAACTGGTGTTGGCCTTCAATTGGGGCATCCCAGTCTAGGAATCGGTCGTTGATATCAATATCGGCTGCAAGCAACTTTTCGGATGGCTGCCGCAATTGCTCTGAGTACTCCAAGACCCGAGTGATGGTCTCTCGCTCGTATCCGAACATCTCAAGGTCATCGACGACACGCTCTGTGGCTGATTCAAGGCCTTCTGTACCTCCAGACTCCAAAGCATCTAGAAGCAGGTGCTTAACTGTATGACTAACTCCTCGATCATTGGGTGAGTTAGCATGCACCGAGCCTCTACCCTTAGCGTAGAGCTCTGCAATAGTCTGGGACTCTGAAAAGTAAACGCCCCAGCCATATGCTAGCTGTCCAGTATTGGTGCCTACGGCACTAAGATCCAAATCTTCGATATCAGCGGTAGTGCCATGAAACGCTCTGGAGAAAGCAGTGCCTTCCAAAAGCAATTGGCGATGCCGGGCTGTGCGATTGGAGGCTAAAGACAACGAATCTACAGCAACCGTACTGTTTCTTAACGATGCCATCTTGCCCTGGTCTCGGATAGCGGCCTTAGTCATCGCTGAGAGTTGTTCAGGTGTCACTCGGCCCAGTTGCGCGTTGAATGTTTCCAATGCCCATGATTGTACGACCCCTTTTGCTCGATTAGCCCATCTCCTGAGTGAACCTGGTGCAGATGATTCCAATTCGATGGCATAAGCACCGAACTCCTCCACTTGCCGCTCGCGGGAAGCATCTGCTTTGAGGTCATCATCATTTGCAACCCTTAGCAAAGACTCAACCCATATCCGGTTAACTGAGCCGGGGGTGGATGCTGCTTGCGAGTAAAGACGGTCTAATTGCTTGAGCACGCGTTTCCAGGGCTTTGAGTCAACCAGGGTTCTGCTGGAGTTATGAAAAGCTTCATGTAGGAATACAGGTGTTGCGCAAGAAGGATTTATTCTGGATGGGAAAAGCACCATTAAGCCGGACGCAGTTGTGAGCGCTTTAGCATCTGCTGGGAGCCCCGCGATACGCTCCGGTTCATCATGTATGACTAGCTTACCTTCGTCCAAAAGGCCTTTAATAGCGCCGGAAAGGCTACTGTTCAATAGCTCATTTTCAAGTTCTTGGGCTGTCAGCGGCATGACGCTTCCTACCTGGACGGGCTGAGGCTGTAGTCGGCAGAGGGAGCTATATTCACTGATTTGGATTTCATTGATTTACTGAGTTCCAAAACAGTAAGCTTTGCTTCGACCAGCTTGACAGCTTCTTCAGCAAAAGAGACTTTATTCCCGTCTGCAAAACGGCGTAATTGATCGAGGGTAAACTTCGAGGAATTCTCGGCATTACCGCCCGAATGGATAGTGACATTCACTCCTGTTTGTTCAGGGCTGCAATACACATCGAGGCCATGAATTGAGCCACACAATTTCCCAAAGCCCTGGAGGACTGGATGTGTGGGATGAATGCTACGGTTTTTGTTCAATAGCTTGTTTGGGGCATGCTGATTCTTGAACAGAGATGAACCATCTTTAAGAGCAATCCGCGCAAGCGAAGACAGTTGCTGAGGTGTCACCTCACCTAATTGGAAGCCACCGTGGACCAACCCCCAAGCCTTTACTCTTCCGACCATTGAGCGGACCCAATTCTGGATTGGTTTGCTATTTGTTTCCACGGTTTCAATTGCGTATGCACCAAACTCTGATAGGAGGTCTGACTTGCTGAGCACACCACCTTGTTTTGTGGCGTGACTGACTCGTTGCACGGCTTCAAGCCAAATGTGATGGTCGGCGTTGTTTTTTGAGCCAGCATTTTCGTAAAGGGTTTCAAGACGTCCCATTAGGACTTGCCATGAGTGATCACCGATAAGCGGCTTCACTTTATTGTGAAATGCTTCATGAAGCAGAACACCCATTGCAGACTCCTTAGTAAGCTTTTCCGCGCACAAATGAATGTTGCCTTTCTCATCGGCAAGTCCTGCAGCTGGAATGCCATTAGAGGGCATAGTTTCTAATTTGTTGTGGATTTTGAGGGTACCTTGTCTCAGCATTCGGGAAACTGCCTGGCCTATGTCCGAAGAAAGAAGCAGAGAAAACACTTCTTCACGACTGATGGGTGTATTAACTTGCTCTGGAATACTAAAAAGAGGAAGGCCTTCGACTATTCGATCACGCATCGCAGGGTTGATATCAAAACAGTTAATCTTATGGGCCTCGGTTTCCGTAAAGTTCACACGCTCTGCTAGCCAGGCTCGCTCGTCTGCGCTCATGCTCTCCAAAACGATGGACAGTGTATTACCTTCGCGGGCGGCTAAAAGCGTTGTGTACAGAGCAGAAAACGGGTGTCCATAAACGTTGCCATCGTTGCGCAACATGTTTAGCGCCTTATCGGAAAAAATATTTTTTAAGGCGTGCTCGCTGTGAATGACCGGAAACGAATAATCCATCGTTTTCGTTGATGTTCCGAACCCTCTCAGGAACTTGTTGGCGGTGTTTTTGACGATGGCATCATAGAAGACAGTGATACCTTTACCGCCAACGCGAAGGTTTGAGCCGGTAATTGATTTGTAGCCTTCAGGAGTGGCGTCTTGTTGAACTCCACTATCCGAAATAATGAGATCTGATATTTTTTTTCCAACATGATTCTCCAGCCACGCTGCGTCACCGCGAGCAGCAATTGGCAGCTGCGTATCAATCCCCTGAAATTTTATTGAAATACCGTATTCGTCATTTGGGTAGGCTCTGTAGTCTATCCTTTCTACTCGTTTTGACAGATTGTTTTGCTCTGCCTGTAGCTCGCCAGGTGTCCAGGCGATGCGTGAGTACCCGTTATCTACAGCCCAAGCTGCGACATGCTTGAGAACAAGTTGTGTCCATGTTGGAGTCGCTAAGTATGGGGACTCATAAGTAGCACTGATATCATAATCATTCCACAGCCCTGATTTGAAAAGAAATCCATATTTAGCCAATACTGAAGAGGGTTCACTAACAGCGTAAGCCTGACCCTCACTGTGTAGGTGTGACGCAATGAACTGACAATCTGATTGTTTGATGACCTGAATATCATCAAAGGGTGTTGTGGCGACGGGGGTGGTTCCGTTTTTCCGTGCGGTTTGCCCCCAGTCAGACTGGATTTCTTCAACAAAGACAAAGGGTTTACCCTCTTTGTCGTTGCGTATGGTTAATCTTGCGTGAGCAACGATATCTTTATGAGCAAAGTGAGGGGCCGTGTAGCCAGGTATTTTATTAAAATAACGGTAAGCAGAAACTAGACTGGCTTGAGAGTATTCATCAAGCTCATTGTAGCGAGGGTCATCTTCAGTGCGCTTGCTTTCATACCAATCTCGAATAAGCTCTGGTTCAATTGGGGGGATAACCATGAGCAATTCGCGATACTCGGTATAGTCACCCGGAGTAACGTGAATTTGATACATCGCGTCATTTTCTTGGCGTACATCTTGCGCATGTTCGTCGAAATCTAGCCAGTCCACGCATTTATCGGCCGCTTCTTGCCATGCATCATCAACGTTAGAAAAGGTAAGAAGGTCGCCATAATCCCCATAGACGATCTCACCGTTTACATCATAGATAACATAGGCATTGTCATCGTGGTCAAATTCAACTGAATAGCCATTTTCCTGCGCGATTTTTTCTGGATCGGCTTGAAAGGTCTGTCCAGGTCCGCCGAGTTCTATTGGGGTGATTTTAACCTCTCTGTGCCTAACGTATTCGCAAACCTCAGCTCGGTAGGCGCCGCCCCTTTTATCAAGCCAATCATCAATATCAGACCATTCTCGCTCAGCCTGCCTGAAATCGCCTTTTTTTTGCCTGCTGTCCAGCCACTTCTTCCATTTTGCAGCGTCAGCATAGGAAGGCATGCCCTGAGGATCGTTAAGCGTTTTTGTTAGCCCAGAGTAAAAAGTCGTCATGGTCAGAAACTTGCCAAATACAATTTATAACCATAATAGCACCACTCTGGAGTAACGTAAACGTTACAGCAACTTTGTTAACCTCCGTCCAACTTTACACCGGTCGAGGTCGACTACGTGGTTACGAAGCTTCACAACGGCAAATCGATCAATGTTTCTGTCCTGAATCATGATTTCCTGCTGATTCGATGGGTAAATATGGATTTTCCAATCCCGTAGCTCCCAGTACACAATGATCGTGTTAAGTCTGTCGTGGTGTCTGGCAAGTGCGTGATCCTGGTGGACAATCTGTGGAGAGGTATCAAACTCATTGAGTTGTATTTTGTCCACTACTCGGCGTATGGCTTTATCCAAGCATTGCTTGTCGTAGTCATTTGCCTGCGACTCCCCCAAAAAGGTAGTGAGCCCTACGCCGTTGACGTATTTCGAGTCAGCTGAGCAACCTATGGGAATCAACCCGGCTAGAGCAATAAAAAGGATTTGGACGAGGGGGGGTAGCGATTTATAGTTATTCATGGGTCACCTGCTCATTTGTGATGAATAGGTGCCGCACTCAAGTTAAGGAGAGAATACCGGCACAAACTTGACAACAGATAAATATTACACCAAGTTTGTGCCGCTGTGAAACATCTCAGTATGGGAACTGAAGGTCTAGTTCTTCCTCGGGTGTCCCAGGTTCATGGTGATAAATGTTGTATAGGACTGTGTAAGCCATGTCATTTTCATGGTTGAGGTTTTTACCCCATCCAAAGCCCTCGAAGTGGCCCTGCATGCCCAGGGCATGCATGACTTCATGAATGACAAGGCCGACAGTAGGCTTGCATTTGGAGTTTGATAGGCCATTACCGATGTTCACTGAGAGTGCAACCTTCGGAGTACCATCTGTCCCTTGCCAATCGCGTTCATAGCGTATGCTTCCATCTTTTGCGCCGACATGGCCACAGTTATTAGGATCTGGCTCCCCTTCTGGCCCCAGGGCCGTCCCTTCCCTGAAAATCAACCCGTAGTCAATCTCATCGTCACTGAGACCTTCTATTGCTTCTCGATCAAAGACCGCGTAACCGAGCTTTTTCTCAATTCTCTCCAGCGCCTCGGCGACGTTAGGCACTGCGTCAATTTTGACTGGAACTAAGACGTCATCTACAGGTGAATGCTTCCAATGTTTGATTTTACCGTGCAAATGGCCGTCATTTCTGGAGTCTAACGCATAGAAGTTCCCGATGCTGTCAAGGTTAACCTTCCTAAGGTTGGGCAAAACAGTAGCCTCGTTGATCGTGGGAGTCTTATACGATGCGCCACTATCGCCACCGCCTCCACCACAGCCACTTATTAGAACTCCAAAGAATAGAAATAGCTTACTGGTCTTCATGTCAAAATCCCGTATTCTTTTTTTTGATCTTATCTTATCACAGTGACCATAGTATGAAGTCCACCTACAGCGAATGTTCCTGATCCACCCGTAGATGCACGTGTTTGGAATTTAAAGCCGTTAGCTTGGATATCATAAACCTCACAGTTATGAGCTCTTCTTTGAGCTCCTCCATTGCTATCAGTGAAGGAGCAAAGAACAGTGTAATCAACGTTTGGATATGTATCATTAAATACAACGCTAAAGTTACCACCAGATATTTCAGATATAGAATCGACATTACCCCACATTCTTCTCGTGGTACCATCCTGAGCGTTAAAGTTGATCTGTGTTACAACCTTAGGTCCATTATCTTGAGTCGCGCTACCTACATATCGCCATCTGTCACCTCCAAAACTACCATTGTAGCATTCAAGCAAAGCTCCATCGGTAGTCCTTGAGAGGTGTCCGGGTCTTGGGCATGAGGCTCCAGGTATAGCCGTTCCAACAATCCTCGGGCTTGTCATATAGACTTCGTTAAGAACAGATCTGCTATTGAGGTCTAAGTAGTATGCGTTGTCATCTGGGTCTTTGATGACATCAGCCCTCAGATCGCCAAGCCGAGAAATCGAATTCATGTCCAAGTAATAACTTGTGTTATTCCGGTCTGTAATTTGATCTGCAAGGTGCGTACCTATTGTTTCAGCGCCTGTACTGGTGGTTCTAATTTTCTCTGAATTGTTGTATCTAAGTGCAGTGTTACCACCATTAGAAACCGAAACACCTATCTGTCCATTTGCATAGAGATACGTGTTTGTTGCACTACCGTACAGTATGTTCTGCTCATTGTTGTTACGGATAGTGACATTTGATTCTGAGCCGTAAATCCCGCCCGCAAATTCATTCTCGCTTGTCCGGAGTTCGATCTGCGCATTTGTCGCGTGAGCTGAGCGGTACGATATCCGTGAAGAATTCACCTGTGAAATGCGGTGATTGCCGGGGCCGAACGTGAGTGCTCCGTTCACCTCAAGGCTACCTGACGAGACGATGTCACCATTATTTTTCAGAGTTACGTACGAAGCCCCGCTTGTATCGCCAGCAGCCGCACCCTTATAGAACCGTGCGATATCCCCGGTTCCTGTCTGGTTGGCGTAAAGGACAGCGCTCGAAGCATTACGATGCCTGAATAGATATTGGTTTGAGGTATCAATGTAATTGAGTCGTTGGAACCCGGTTGAGTCGATACCATCCAGTTGGTTTGAGTCAGCGGCCTTGCCACCGATAGGGAGATATCTAGCGTCAGCCTGGGCCTTGGTGTAGTACCGCGTGTCATGTGTATGACTATCGTTGGCTACAGCAACGGTCATGCTTACGTTACTACTTCCGTCAATAGAAACTGTCCCGGTCGCGTCACCATTGAGGCTAATTGATCTAGCCTGTGACCATTTATCTGCCAATGGATGGTATGCAGCGGTATAAACCTGATTGCCATTGTGGGTAAAGTTCCCAGTTGACGACATGACCAGGTTCCCCGAGTTGGCTTTCAAATACAGGTTGCCGGTGGAGAATATTTCGTCTGCATCAATGGCAATACCGCTTGAAGCATTGCCAATGAGAAGCCCGCCGTTGGTATACGTTGTCAGCCCGATATTTGCTGATGGCTGGATTCGGATCTGACCGGTAGCCACATCGTTAGCATCAGCACGTAAGAATTGCGAAGAATTAAGGCCATCAAGCTTGTCAGCGTCGATCCCACTACCAGAGCCCATATCCGCAGTTGTGAGTATTTTTTGCCATGGTTTGCGATCGTTAGTCCAGCCAGTCCTAAAGAATAGCCCATCGTAATTCGACCCATGATGTGAAGCGTAAAGCTGCATTTGGGCGTTGCCGGCTCGGTAGCTCAGCAATCCGCCATAGGTGTAACTGGCAGTTGGCTGGTTAGAGTGATTACCGTCTCCGTGGTTATTGATCTGTACAAAACTCAATTCGCCGGCACTTTGGTCGACTAGGGTATTCCAATCGCCTGTGAAGACACCGTCATACTTCATGAGCTTAGTGCTGTCATAGCCATCAACTGTTTCCGAGTCAGCGGCCTTAGCCGTTTTCCCGAGGTAACGGGCTGAAAGCAGCTGATTGTTTTCATAGATACTGCCGCTCGTCCAAATGTTCGTACCTAACGCTGCCCTAGGAGTACCATTGGTAACCCAAACCATCTGATGCCCACCCGCCATGGCCCCGCCTGTTGGGTTGTTTGTGTGCTTATAGGCTAGGCCGTACAGGTTGCCGAAATCAGAGCCATCTGCAGAGTTTCGGAAGCTGGTACCCATCGACCATATTTGGTCAGTTTTGGTTGAGTCATAGGTGCCGAAGATACCCTTATTTCGGCTTGTTGAGACGAGGTCGCCACTGAATGAATCGTTTGCATCACTTCGAAGGAAGCTTGATGAATCGATTCCATCTACGTTGTCGGCGCTAAGGCCTGATCCGGAGCCGTCATTTGCTGCATTCCAAAACTTACTTCCGCTTGCTGTAAGTGTGTTGGTTGAGGGGTTCCAGACGAGGTTGGTGTCCATGTTTAGCCGTTTAAAGCCAGCTGTATTGTTATCCACGAACGCGAGATAACGATTGGCGTTAGAGGCATCGTCCCGCTCAACGTATGGGTCTACGGTGATGTTGCTTGTGCCGTTAAACGAAACGCCATTAATGGCACGAGCTGTTTCCAGGCGGGTTGCGGTTGCAGCGTTTCCTGATATCGAAATGTCGTATGTTCCAGAAAGGCGAGCAACCGGTACTGTCCCGGCGTTGAGGTTGCTGGCGTTTCTGTAGAAAGCGCCATGCTCCCCATCAAGTTTGTCTGCATTGGCTGCAGTCGCATTTAGGCCGAGGTAGCGAGAAGAGAGGGCCTGGTTCTGCTCAAAAATATCGCCTGCAGCATACACATTACCGTTTCGTGCATTAACCGAGAATGCCGGTGTATCAACATCAACTGCCTGGCCACTAATTGTTGGGTGGATCGAAAATCCGTACCAAGTGCCAATAGATAGGTTGTTTAGGCTGGCAAGCCCTGCAGTATCGTTACCGTATTTGGCATTCGCCTGTCCGGTTGAACCTGCAAAGACACGATCCCAGCGCGTAGTCTGGTTGGCAACATCGTTGCGGAAGAATTGTGATGAATTTAACCCATCGAATAAATCAGCATCGAGAGAGCTACCGCTACCATCATTTCCACTATGCCAAATTGTTTGGCCGAGGACTGTTGGTGTGGCATAGAAGTCAGCAACCTTAGAAGTGTAATACATTTGCATTACAGGATTGGCTGGTATGTTCGTAGTACCATCTACAGCTCCCATCCCGATATAGCTTCTACCGTCACCAGTGTAAGTAAGGTGAAGTGCCGCAGCGCCTTTATAGCCCGATTCCCCGATCGAGATTCCTGCGCCCTGTTCAACACCAATAGCACCCGAGCCACTAGAATCTATTGATAGCCAAGCGTTATTTTTGACAATACGCAAATCACCTGTAGCAGTATCACCTGAGGCATTTAAGAAGAGCGAATCGGCTTCGGATTCAGTGTAGTACCGACCATCATGTAAGTGGCTATCGTTAGCAACCTGCGCTGATAGCGTAAAGTTTGAAGATCCATCAAATGTTACGTTGCCCGAGAGATCTCCGGCCAATGTGAGCTTGCGTGCAGTAGTCCATTTATCCGCATTTGGGTGATAAGAGTCATGGAATACACGCTGGTTCATATTGGCGAAGAGCTCTTTGCCAAAGACAGCGCCGTTGTAGCCCAAGGCCGCAATAAACGTATTATTCCTTCTGAGATAAAGCCCTTCGTCAGCGGTTGCATTCGCGTTTGCATGTCCATCTCGTAACCAGGAGAGTCCATAAGACCCAATTGAATAGGAGCCTCCATGGCCAGAGCCTGCCCACGACTCCCCTATGCTCCATATGTTTGCACCCCAATTTGAGCCAGAGCCTCCCGAGCCGCCATAACCACCGGTCAAACCTCTTCTTGCCTCTATTGCTTGAGGGCTCAAAACGCGCAAGTGGTTTGATATATCTGCATAAGTGTTGTTAATTGAAAAACGCTCTGTGCCCCCTGTCACTACGCGCCAAGAATCAGCTGCATCAAATTGTAGGTATGTGTTGACGTCATCTGTACTTATCAACTGATCATCAAGATAAATGTCCTCAAATCGACCAATTGCATTTTCAGCGGTATTTGAAAGATAGTAGCCATCGGTTACAGCAGTGCGGAACTGTGCAGGTGTAGATGGCCGAATATAGTTATTCGAATCAGTATCAATCTGGGTCATAATGAACCCGATTGAGCCGTTAGTGACGTCATATTCCGATCGAAATAGTCGTGCGTGAAGATCGCCAGCCGAATCACGCGCTGCAACTGTTGAACCGGTGCTTGAGGAAGTGAGGTTGAGCCCATCGAGAAGATCTGCGTCAAACCCGCTTCCCACACCATCATTCCCCAAGTGCATCACCTTCTGACCCTTGAATGTCATTTCGCTAAGGCTAAGTCGAAGAGTTTCTGTAAGCGCTGTAGCCGTATTAGCAGAGACATTTGCACCAAGCTCGAAGTACATCGTGGGGTTTGATGTACTGTCAGTATTGAATTCGATCCTAGCTGCATTACCGTTTTGTTCTGGCGTTCCATCCTGGTGATTAAAGGTGATGTTGGCGTTGCCGTAACCGTCGTTAATGGTCAATGCGACTCCACCGGAACCCTTTCCTGACACCAAATCCCCAGTAGTTGCGTAGTCCCCGGTACCAGCGGTCTTTCCAGTCAGGTTTGCGAATTGATGGCTGTGTGAGTCATTCTGCACTTGCAGATTGAGGTTAACGTTGCTCGAGCCATCAAATGAGACCGAACCTGTTGTGTCCCCGCTTGTAGATAGCGTAATGGGATTGTCCCATTTGCTGGCTGTAGCGGCATTTCCGGTCAAATTACCGTCAAATGTTGATGCTCTAATGACTCCTGCAGAATTAGGCACACCGGCATTACTGTAGCCGCCGTAATTCAAGCTTCCGTCTGCGGCCATCCATAGGCTCTGTGAATTACGGTTCGCCCAATGGAAGTTAATATTTGGAGCTTCTTCGTCATCACCAGTGCCAGGCCCAGCGGCACCGCGTTCTCTGATCGAGATTGGGCTATTAGCCCAATCACTTTCATTGCTAAGAGGAGAGTGAAAGACACGCATCCCAGTAGATGTGTCACCACTGGCATTCAAGAAACGGCCATCGGCCTCAGCTTCGGTGTAATAACGACCGTCGTGGGTGTGGCTGTCGTCTTTAACCTGAACGCTGACGCTGAAGTTAGACGAACCATCAAATGTTGCGCTCCCGGTCAGATCTCCAGCAAGTGTCATTGTTCTTGCCGTTGTCCACTGGTCAGCAACAGGATGGTAGCTATCGTGATAGATAGTCCGCCCATCCCAGGTGAGTGCGCCCGAATTGCTTCCTAATACCTTGCCACTACCTGTTGGCGTGTTCCCGCCGTCGTGAAGCATGATATTGCCGGTTCGCATGAAGCCATTGACCTGCAATGCAGCTGAAGACCCGGCAAGGATAGGACTTCCACCAAGATAGAGCTTCGCGCCAGTAATAGTCCCAGAGAACGAGTCATCCGCATTGCTTCGTAGGAAGGCTGTAGAATTAAGCCCATCGAAGAGGTCGGCGTTTAGCCCGCTTCCTGATCCATCATTACCCGTGTGGAAGACCTTGTAGCCATTAACAGTGAAGCCATTGGTAGAGTTAACGCCAGTGATGGCCAGTACATCATCACCAGTGAGCTGGATACGCGCATCATGGTCAATAGAGCCATCGTTGGAAAAATCGAGGTAGGGCGAGCCTCCATTTGACGAACGTAATTCAAGCCCAGGGCTACCGGCATATTGAATGGTTACGTTGTTGGCGAAGTTTGCGCCTGCCCCGAAATCGACGGTTCGAGAGCCTTTGTTGACCTTAAGTGCGTACGTCGACCATGGGCTGGGTCCGCTACCAAAATACAGGTAGTTACTGTTGGCCCCATTGCCGAGTACACCAACACCGTACTCATTTGCAGTCCCGTCAGGCACAAGCCAATGAGCACCCCTTGCCCATCCAGACCCAAAACCATTCAGTCTGAACTTGATATCAGACTCTGCCATGGTGAGTACGCCGGATTTAACATCGGCGATGTCGCTTCGTAGGAACTGATAACCATGCAGCCCGTCTACTTTGTCAGCATCAAGGCCTGTTCCTGCACCCATGTATCCGGCATGGAAGACGTTATTACCTTTGTACGTGAAGGTTGTATCACCGGCTACGCGGAGAAGTTCTTCGTAGTCAGCTGACCCATATTCACCGTTGTGGCCGACAACAAACGCGAGAGAGCCGGTATTGTTGTTATTCGTATCGAAATTGACGGCCACGGTATTGTTGGTACTGATGCCGATAGCATTTGATGCGATTGGGTCATAGCCGAGATCGATGATCGATGAGCTGTTCCCGATAGACCGCATTTCATCAGCAATGAGTTGCCCGGTGGTACGTATATACCCACTAGCACTGATATTTCCGGCGAAGTTCGAGTCCCCGTTGATTTCGAGAACGCCTAACGAGCCAGGAGTGACATTGTCGCCTTCGCCAAACCCAAGGCGCATTGCCCTTGCAACAGTAAGTCGTCCATCAGTGGTCAGCGCCATAGCCCCTTGGCCTTGAGCATGTGCTGAATCGCCCCACCAGAAACCACGTCCCGTGGTATTACTCATCTGGAAGGTCATCGCATAGTTGTTGCTTAATCCGCCGTAATTGAAGTTGTTCTGCATACCTATGGCGTAATCAGAAATAGACCAAAGGCGGATTTTGTCGCGAGAGCTGGTTGTGTTGTGGATGAGAGCTTGATTCGAGCCTAAACTGATCCCGGCGTTAAAGGTGATCAAGCCGCTAGCGATATCGGCAGTATCACTTCTCAGGAATTGCGTTGAATTGAGGTTGTCGAGAGTGTCTGCAGCTAAGCCTGATCCAGGCCCATCAGTGGCAGCAGTCCACACCTGACTGCCATTAACCCGGAGCCCTGTGTTCGCGACACCCTGAATATCCAAGATGTCATCGGCGGAACGGACAATTCGAACGTCAAAGTCCTCTTGGCCATTCGCGAAGTCGATATGTGGGTTGGCTCCAGTAATCTGGATTTGCCCATCGTTACCTGAACTAACCCCAACCATTACGCCGGGGTTGGCCATACCGTTTGTACCGATGTTGCCCGTGAAGGTTGTGCTTCCAGCAAAGGTAAGAGCACCGGTGGCCGTATCATTGGCGTCACTACGCAATAGGCTTGAGACATGCAGGCCATCAACTAAGTCCGCGTTGATGCCACTGCCTGCGCCCATGTTCGCTGTCGTGAGTATTCGCTGCCATCCGAAGTGAGCGCCGTTCCAACCTGTGCGGTACCAAAGGTCATCAGTATTTGAACCATGGTGTGGTGCGTAGAGCTGGAAGGAGCTGTATTGGCCTCGGTAGCTTAGCAATCCACCCCATTTGTAGGCGTTCGCCGGGAAGTTTGTATGAGCGCCTGAAGAGGTATCGTGGATGTCGTTAAAGTGGATTTCACCAGTGCCTTCGTCAATTCGGTCATCCCAGTCACCACTAAACGCCCCTCCCCAGCTCATTAGCTGCTTAGAGTCGAGGCCATCTATGTAGTCAGCATCGAACAGTGACCCTTGACCATCATTCGACCGGTTCATCACCAGGGCGCCATCAACGGTCAAGTTACCGTTGGGGTCGAAGATCATCCGGTGGCTTCCAGCGTAGCCATTCTGCAGGTCAGTGAAGAAGCGAATGGATGAGTCGGCACCGATGTACACCTCTTCGCCTGTTCCAGTAGCTGTAATGCCAATATCGCTCGCTATCGTGTCGTGTGCATCACCGGCATAGAGCAGTAGGCTTGAGTCAGCAGAGAGTTGAAGGCCGCCTTGGTTAGTTATCCGCCTCAGCATTGAACCGGAACCATTGCTAGCGAACGAGAAGATTTTCGTGCCTGTTGCAACAGTGCTATTAAGCGTACCGGTCATAGTGTCGCCGGTAGCATTGATGTAGCGGTTTTCATACTCTGAGACGCCGTAGATACGATCGCCGTTCAGTGCAAGGACGCCGTTGGGGTTCAGCGTCAGGTTTGTCGCCCATGTAATGTCGTCGCCAACCGCGCCGCTGGCGCCTGATAAGCGCCACGTTATGGTCCCGTTGGATTGCGAGAATGTCTGGTGGTACGCCCAACCAGCTTCTGTGATTTTTTCGGCAGGTGAATGCCCGACACGTAGATTGAAGTTACCCCTTCCGTCATTCCACGTTATTGCGTGGTTGCCGGACTCAAAATATATGCCGTTGTGGAGGAGTTCGAGTGCGCCGTTGTAGGCAGATAGCTTGCTGGAGGCAACCAAATTGCCATTGATATCGACACCGGTGCCGCTGGTTGTCAGTTTGAAGCTGTTTCCAAAACCAAGTGCAGTTGCGCCGGTTGGTGTAGCCCGAAGTGCCCAGTTATCGTTAGCGTCGTCGTACAGTCCAAAGATACCGGTGCCGTCATCACGGAATAAACCGGCCTCACCCGCGATGCTGTAACCGGAGAAACCGCCTTTTCCTGAGCCATAGGTTTGTAGCGTACCGAAGTCACCGGTTACGCCCCCTGCCCCTATCCGTAGTGACTCGCTTCCATTTTCAGCAAAGGCGGTATAAAGGCCTTTTTCATGGCGCAGCGCCCAGTTAAGGGAAGAATCTCGTAGCCCGAAGTTATTGCCGTCCGCAAAGAGCTCGCCAAGGGCATTGTTGCCACTCCCTTCAAGTCGAAGACCGGATTGCGTGCCAGATGCGCTTCGAAGCCTGGCGGTGGTGGGAGTTCGTTGACCCAGAAGGAGGTTGTTTCCTCCGAAGAGAAAGGCCCCTGAGGTGTCTGTGTTGCCATTGACGGCAACGCCGGTATTTGTAGTGCTGAGTTTAGCGTTTCCATTGTAGTAGATACTGGCTTCAGCACCCATCTTGCCGAGGAAAGCCCATTGATTGTTTAAGTCGTCATAGATACCGAAGGCCTGATTGTTTGGGTTGGCCATGAAGACAATTTCGCCACCAATACTGTAACCTGCGTAGCCTCCTTTACCACCACCTCTAGTCTCTACTGTGCCGAATGATCCAGAAACAGCGGTTGGACCAACTCGGAAACGCTCAGTGTTATTCGAATCATAGAAGTAAGTCCCTTGGTCGTTGCGGTGGCGAACGCCCCAGTGACCACCAGGATCGACCAGGCCTACCGAATTATCATTTGTAGCCCTAAGGCCGCCACGGGCAGCCCCGCCAAAGGTATCGCGAAACATAAGCCTGTTTGCAGTTCCACCCCCAGCCATTACCCAGTCGCCAGCCGAGTCGGCATACAACATGCGCCCAGTAGTGTTATTACGAATGCCTCGGTTAGCAGAATTGTTGGTAAACCACTCGTCGACGATTGCGTTGGTGGCATCGAGGTCACCATTAACAGACGCGCCTGTGGGGCTAACGGTAAGCGTATCCGTTCCATTGGCAGAAATGATGGTGTTACCGCCATCGGTTGAGCGAACACCCCAGTCGCCGGAGGACGTTTGGAGTCCGATCGTGTTGCCATTGGTACCAATCAAGCGACCACGCCCAGCCCCATCAGAGGTTGCTACTTCAATGGCTGCTGCTGCGGCATCGGCGCTTTGGATAGAGGTGGTTTGATTGTCAGTGGTTGTGAGGGTATGGCCTGCCGCGCCATAGTTCGTAATGTTGTTATTGCCGGCATCAAGATCACCGGTCATTGCTCTTGAGCCATCACGCGGTAAGTACGCCTCAAGTGCGACTTCAAGACCTGGCGCAGGGACTTCGGCGGTAACGACATTTCCCGTAGCGGAAACAGACGGTAGGCTACTTCCGCTAAGCAGCTTGGCAAACTTTGCAGAGCCTGTATCGATACTAACCTGGATGTTATTGCCATTCACTGTAAGCGTGTAGTTAGACTGGAATGGTGTATCCAGTGCTGAGGCATCCATGTACCCATTGTCGATGAGGTCTTGGGCGCTTGCTGGCCATGCACCAAAGTCTTGGCGGAATGCGCGTGCGGCGATCAACCAATTGGTCGCTTCCTCTGCAGCACGTTCGGCTATTTTGCCATCGGCCTTGGCCTTCAGCTTCGGAAAGGAAGCTACGGCAATCGCAGTAGACACTCCCAAAACGATAAGGAGTTCGACCATTGTAAAACCGCGGGAAGCTCGTCGTAATTTCAGCATGGCATTTACTTGACTTTGGCGAATAAATAATACGACCAGTCTAGCAGAGATGCTTACAACAATAAATTTTTAGCGGCAAGTAATCGGAGGAGGAAAAGGAAGAGGAAGCTAGAGTATCTTTTCCATTTAGATCAGACATTTAGGCGTGGTAAAGAGCCCGTTGAAAGTGTTTCGATCAGATGAGGGTTCAAGATCATACAGCGAAGGAACGCGCTGGATCGTGAGAACTGTCCCAGAGAGAGTGCCACGGCCAAAAGCGCGCTGGAGACTTTGCGCAATTGCTTCAGATTTGGCGGGGATGGAAATTCCTATAATGCGGGGAGCGGTGAATGAAACCGAGGGAGTCATATCAGCCGATAACAGTGGCGTTCGTGCCTGTGATGCCCGCTGAATGTAATCAGCCGAGACTAAATTAGCGATAGTGGGTGTTGGTGCGGACGCTGGATCATCACAATTCGCATAGTAAAACTGATCCAGTCCCCGGAGAATATCATTCCCTTGAAGAACAGTAATTTCAATCTGTGCGGACCTACGTTGTGTATTGACTACGCTCAAACTGAGAACTGATAGCATCGCTATCGTTCCCAGAGCGAACATAAATTCAATTAATGTAAATCCACGCACAGAGAGTAATTACTCGAATGTCACTGACAAGTCACCATCGGTGCAGGAAACATCGGCATTTCCATCTGACGCAACATCCGCGGCAATCGATTTCAGCTTGTGAGCAACATTAAGGCAGACTTCCTGGCTGAGATCAGCAGAAGTAATATCAACGTAAGCCGCATCAGTGTTAGCCGCTACCGTGTATGCACCACCGTAAGGATTCGTTGCTGATTTAACAAGACCTTGGTTCACAAGTTCAGTGATTGAAATGCCGGAATAGGAGGTATCTGCGCCACGATATGCACTTGCCTGTGCTGCGATGAGGCTGACTTCATCAACAACGCGTTTCGCAACAGAGGCGTTGTTACTACGGCCCATCGCGCCAAGCACGATGGCACTCAGTACACCGATTGCCGCGATAACGATCATGAATTCAACAATGGTAAAACCTTTTTCATTTTTACGTGAAAGTTTCATTTTAAATCTCCATAGAGCATTAAGATGTGTAAAGTTCTTCAAGGCCTGTTATGGCCCCATAGACATTTAAGGCAATTGCTACACCGAAGGCGAAAGCGACCACCTTGTAAACCATCGCATATAATGCGATGTTTTTGAGGAAGCGACGTTGGGACTCCTCAGCCACCTTCTTCAAACCTGAAACGAAGTGGGAGCTGTCCCCCATCGCTTTTAATAGGGACGACCCTTCCAGATCAAAAAGGCCTGTATTGAACGCATCAGAGCGCTTACCACCACTTTGAATTCTCGATTCCATCCGCAGCAAATGTTTAGCGAAGTACGACTGACGATCGTCGCCACGAATAATCCGCAATGCTTCAACTTCTTTTGCGCTTTGCTCTATAAGAAGTGTGAATGTGTTGAGAAATCGAGTAACAAGAAGAAGTCTGTAATCGCGGAAAATAATCTTATTGTCCAGCGCACTAAGTCTAAGAGTGGAAAAATTCTGCTTCACGAATTTTGATAGTTGGAATCCTAGAAGCGCTATAATCGGTGCCAGAAACGGCATGACATACATCACAAAATCAGATACGCCGAAGACCACTCGAAAAGGCATTGAAAGATTTTCTAATGAAATGTTCGATTGCTCGAGAACCGCTCGGATGTTGATCGTAATCCCGATTGAAATGCCACAGGCAACCAGGAGAATTACTGTTGGGTAGGCCAATCCTTTGAGCGTTGGCGCCAAGGTCCCTGACTGTGTGCCGAGGTAGTCGACAGTTTTTGCAAGGGCTTCTTTCAGAGCACCGCGCTCTTCAGCCACTTGCAATCCCATAACAATGTATTCATCGAACCACCCTATGAGAGCGTTGGTCCCAGGCTTACCATCTTGTAGAGCGTCAAGCATGTCGATATAGACGAGTTGGATATGCCCAGATGAAAAAGATTTCAAATGCTGGAGAGCCAACGTTAAGCTCGTATCAGAAATCAAGCCCTCAATTCGTGACAGCACTTCCAGTTGTTCTTTGTTACTTAGCTTGCGTTTCTTTGGCGCAAAGAGCTGCTGAAACCTTTTATCGAACCTGTCGAATGAATGCTTCAGCTGTCTAGTATCGATTGATGCAATAGCCAAAAATTTTGCAGTGCCATTATTAAGCTTTTGCATAGTGTTCCTCCGCGAAAGCCCTAAAGGCAACGTAATCAAATTTATGTGTTGATGTATCGATACCAAAGCCAGTTGTGAGTTGGCTGTCGGCGCGAAGAGCACAAACACGACCCTGCCTCACTAGGATTTCGGCATGACCTTTCATGTCACGCCACCCTTTTTCTGTTAAGTGTTTCAGCCAAGCATTGGTATCGCCTTTCTTAATGTATTCTCGGTCAGCACCATCAATGTTGATGACTTCAGCAAGTATTTGTCGCCCGCCTGAGCCCGTGTATGAGCATTCTTTACATCCGGTTTTTGATTCAACATAGATCGAATCCAGGCAGTCTCTAAAGTGATTGCGTATACGGATAGAGGCAAGATCGTTGTTGTTTAGCCCTTCGGTCCCCACCACGCAGCAGTGTTTGCAAAGACTTGGGAGAATCCGTTGGGCGCCGATGACGCGAAGGAATGTTGGGTCGGCAAGCCTTAGGAAGGAGATGCCCATCTCATTTAAAGCGGGCACAACGTCAATAGCACTATTAGTGTGAAGGGTTGTGTACACCAGGTGGCCAGTTGTTGCTGCGCGGGTGTAAATCTTGGCAACATCTTTTTCCCTGATTTCCCCATACATCAGAACATCTGGGTCAAGGCGAAGTGATATCTTGGTCATCCGCGGCCAATTAGTCACATCGCTCTCAGGGTCAATGGGAACCTGTGATGCGCCCGGAATTACTGATTCGATTGGATCTTCAAACGTGTAGACTCGCCTATTCTCTGGAATAAGGCTCATTGTTGAGCGTAATGTGGTCGATTTACCGGAGCCAGTTGGGCCAGAGATGACAACACCGCCATATGGAAGCAATGCGCTTTGCTCGTAGATCATAGCTTGCTCTGGGAGATAGCCTAAACTGGTAAGTGTTGGCGAGTCATCGATATTTGCGCCCAGGACACGTAAGACAGCTGAGTAGCCGTTATCCTTATTGGGCACACTCGCGAAACGAATATGTACGGGTTTGCCCTGTACTAACACTTCAAATGATGCGTCGTTATCTACTTTTGGGTTGAATGATTTATTCGCCTGGCCTGAACCCATGACAGCGGTATAGTTAATTGCTGCACGAAACATACTCTCGTAATCTGTGCCATGCAGATCCTTGTCAATGCTGACAAGAAGGCCTTTGACTCGGTAGAGGATGGTTGCCAGGTTTTTGGAAGAAACAATGATATGAATATCTGTTGCTTCTGCTTGTACTGCGTTTTCAATGAGAAGGTTAAGTCGTTTTTGGGCAGCAGTAAGTTCAGATTTGAGGTTTAGCGGTGTATCGGATGCGTAAGAATCAGCTTTGGATAAGATATTGTTTACGATGTAATCCGATGCCGGAATGAGCGTTAGCTTGACTCCTTCAGCAATATACTTATTCGCGGAGACGCGCATTAAGTTTAGGTCGTTTTTGTTCGTATGGCTGATTATTACCCTGCCAGTATCATCGAAGATGAAATTCCCGGCATTTTTACAGATTTCAAGGAGGTTCTCGTTGCTTGTAGGGGCAAAGCCATCTGGAATGTCATCCATGTGCTTGATCGGCTTAACACCTAAGGAATCAGCGAGACTGATCACAGATTCTGGTTGCTGTTCAGTTGGTCCGGCAATTGCATTTTCAGCCAGATCGTCATGCTCTGCGGAAACCGGGGCTGTCATTGTTGTGCCCCAGTAATTTGTTTAAGTAGCATTGAGCTTAGAGGTGGGAGGTTTTTGATAATCCTGCGTTGGTCGATCATGTCCCCAGAAGTCTCTGTGTCGAGCTCTGTCTGATCATCGTCGCCCTTTACACCTTCCTGGTTATGAGCGCGATTCATGGCGTATCGGGTTTTAGCCATCACGAGTGTTCGCGTTAGTCCATGTTTGGGTGAGCTGACCACTGCGCGGCCACGGTCATTATCGATGGACTCAACTTTGATAATGCCGAGTTCTTCGCCTTCAGCAAGATCGATGAATTCACCTGAAAGGTCGAATGTACCGCGCTTACCATCCGTCATTAGCAGACGAATATTCGATAGCACCGCGCGTGCTTCATAGTAAGACTGGTCTAGAGAATTGCCAGAATCCCGTGCGTCCTTATCTTCCTGGATGTCACTGGCAATCGTTCCATTTTGAGGCTGCGAGTTGAATGTAAATTTGGCACCATCTGAAACGGTATAGCCGGCTTCACGAACCTTTTGCATATTGGTGGCGATTTCTGCATCAAGCTCGACTTCACGGGCCATTTGAATTTTCTTGAAATATGATTCTTGGTAGAGCCCTTTCAACTGATCTGCAAAAACAGCTAATGCCTGGCGATCTTCAAACACAGGGGGTCTTGTGGCGACCTTCGCTTTTTGCGGTGCAGGAACGGCTACAGCGAGCTCCTTCATCGTTGATGAATTCAGGCTATCTTCATCAAGTTGGCTCTCGGTCCATGCATAGTAACCTCCGCCCACAACCATTACGGCCAGTGCAGACTTGATTAGTGTGCTTTTCATATGCGCGCCTTTTCGCCGTAAATCACAATGTTTACGGACATTAAGAAAGTGTTTTTATTGGGTTTAATGGACACTGAGTTCAATACAATAGGTAGATCGGCTAGTGATTCAGCGAACATTGTCATGTCGTCAAAAATGGCATCTTTTAGCTCTACAGATGCTTCGCGTTTTAAGACCTTCCCCTGCACAACCATTTCATTTGGTGTAAATGTGCCGTTATACGTGACATTAACGATGTCTGAAATATGGTTGGTAACGTCCTGCATATCGAATATGACGTCATGAAAATTGCGCTTATTCGTCGCAATACGGCCGTATAGAAAGTTTGATTTCCCTTTGCGACGTACAACCATGTTGTTCTTGGCGGCATAGCTCTCGAGGTCGGCAACGCTGCCACCCGTTGGTACCATTTCGGCATACGTATTTGTCTGGCTCACCCCTACTTCTTTTACACCCCACCCAGGGATAATTGAGGCTAAGGCCAACATGTGGACACTAGCCAGCACATTGCCGGATGGAGAAGGTGATTCAAGGGCGGTGCGGTATGACTTAAAGAGATCGACGGGGCCAGAAGCGACAACCGACTCGACCTCGTCCTGTTTTACAACATTGAAGCCTACAACGGCACTAAGAATAATGGCTGCAGCGACAAAGAGTGTTTTGAGAGAAAACGGTTGTAACTTCGCGCGTGAGACCGCTGCGCCTAGTGGTTGATTGAGGAGCATTTTGCTGGGCGAGGCCAGCTCCACAAGAAAACCTTGGGGTTTTCTTTCTGAGGTTTCAATTACATCAGGTGGGATGAGAGTTGAATTTTCGTGCTTGACCCAATCGAGTGCAAAGATGCTCCCTGCAACAACAACTCTAAACCGAACGCCGCTGGTGATGAGCGCGATAATGATTTCGTCACTGACCAGGCCAGGACTGACCACGGTTTCGATTAGTACAGTACCGTTACAGATGCAGACAACAATGCAAGTGCCATCGGCCTCTACCTGTTCACAGTACAGTAAGTTATCGTCCTCATAGCGCTCTTGTACAAGCTCGCCAAGTAGGTAGCCTTGGTCCTTGTTGGCTACAACATCAACCGTCAGCGTACCATCGTATTTGGTTCGCTTATTAAGCCGAAGAAAATCGCCGTGCGTTTCAGCGATTTCTGTCAGCTTGTTGATTAGATCGAAATAGCCATCGTATTCGACAGACGTGCGGAAACTGTCATAGATGATATTGATATTGCTTGTGTTCTCGTAATAGGCCATTACTAGCTCATATCAATAATTACAGGTGTGACCAATACCAATGTTTCAACGATCTTCTTCCTTCCGTTTTTGAAGGTTGGCGCACTCGTTGCGTTTAACGGCGATACAGAGCCATTTTCATTGATCTCTTGACGAAGTGCGTTGAGCACAAGCGTCGAGCCATTACGCATGACAACGGTTTGCACGAATCGGTTACGACTTACGCTTGGTGTTTCGATGGCCGAAGCCCCTGCTTCTTTACGGGCGATATCTAACAGGTCTTGAAAGCGTGAGGCGAGATGAAGGACAACGTTATCGCCATTGCCGACCTTTGCCAGTGCAAACAAAAAATAGCCGTCTTCTACATAGGCCGCTTCCAGGTCTACAGCGGGTAAGACAGAAGAATTTGAAGACACGCTGGTGACTTCGGATTCACCGAGGTACCCAGTAATGTTCCCGAGCTCGAGTTCAACGACCCGATTGCTTTGTGTGACAAGGCGAGGCTCAGTCACAATCGAGACATCACCGAATTCATCAAGCACTTCGAGTAGGACGTTTGAGCCAGCGCTTGCCAGGTAGTCGATCAAGACTGGAGCAACGCCTAAGCCGTTTTGGCCTGGCGTTGATCCGGTGAACTCTAGGACATCATTGCCGCTGTCGCGAACCAAGCCCCAGTTGATGCCTGCACGATGCGATTGGTCGCCGGTGAACCGCACTATCTTCACATCCAGCATTATCTGCTTGGACAAGATTTCCTCGATCGCATCAAAATAGCCTTCAACTTTACCCATGGTTGCAGGCGTTGCTGTGACCACGGCAGTGCCAGTTGACCTTGATACCGCCACGGTACCGCTTTCACCGACAATCTCAGTTACGGCGTCTTTGATATCGGCAAATACATCGAGCTCACTTCCGCTGACGGACGAAAAGCTATTTTCGTTCGCGGCAAAGCTGCCAATCGCATCACCGCCACCACCAGCTGTTGAGGCGTCAGATCCGCTTCCACCTGACCCTGATTTGGACGTTGAGCCAATTTGGTAGTCATATGACCCGCCCAGGTAGCTCACGTTGAAACTTTGCGTAAGGTACTTTGACCAAGTGATTGATTTTGACGCTTCGTCTACAGAAAAGGCATAGCCGGTATTCGCGCTAACCCACTCTAGCGCGTCCTTTACGGAGCCGCGTGGCATTTCACCCGAGAGGAGCATATAGGGGTCGACATCGCGCCCCCAGATCATGCGGACGCCCGCAAGTTTTCCGATGGACTCCATAAACATCTGTGCTGGAACGCCACCTGCTTGCCGAGAATTCACTGGTGTAGAAAGCCAAGGTGCTTCGCGAGTAATTTTGAGAGTGGCTTCGTGTGCGACGGGGGTGTCAGAGTATGCTGCGCCATAATTATTGTTTCGCCAGCCTTCGGCAACGGTCTCCCGAGCGGATTCTTGGCCGAGGTTGACAGAGTCATAGAAGCCGCTATTAGAGCATGCGGCAATAAAGACGCTGACAGCTGCGCCCAAGGTGAGTTTCGAGCGATTTTGCCTAAACATTATTGGTGTGCCCCGTTACGTGCGACTGGCATTGGCCTGTTAACGAAGAGAGCGGTTTGCGAACTCCCAACAAGCTTCGCTTTGACTGGATATGCTTCGAAAATGCGAGTAAATGCCTGACGAACATCGCTCACGACGATTTTGTACGGCGCGACGATGGTGTAGTCAGTATCGAGACGCCAACTCGTCACAGGGTCTGCGCTCCAGTTATAGAACTCTGCAAGACGAATTGCGTTTTCAGATAACGTTGTTGGCGCCACTTCGAAGACACGCAGGTCTTCCCACATTTTGAAATCGCGATCAGTCAGCACCAATGACCATCCATCATGATCGCGTGCCTCCAGCATGCGCAGTCTGGGCAAATTTGATTGAAAGTGCTGGGTCAGGATATCAAGGAGGTTCCGGACACCGTCCCCTTGAATGATTCCAGCAAATTCAGCCGATGCGACATGAGGCTGAGGCCCAGAGTTGACCATGTCGAAAATGACATTTTTATAGCCTTTGTCATCTGCTAGTCGTTGGGCGATGGAGATGAGTGTTTCACCGTCACGAACATTGATGCTTTCGAGCAGGCCCTTTGGGCGTATTTCAGTTGGGCGCATGAAATCGTGGCGGCCTTGTCGGTGCAGTTTTACGTATGGATGGCCGTTGGTGTTATAGGTGGCTAAATAGTTGATCCCCAGCGCGCTGGACACATGTTCAAGCATATCTCGCGCGGAGAGTCGCCCTGGCAGAGGTTTCCCGTTATAGGTCATGCCTGCGATGGGGAATGTAGATTCGACGACGGCCCCGGCATCTCGCAATTTGGTGACGAAGTAGCTGAGACTGGCGTTCATGCGCTGCCCGCCAGAGAGCTCAATGAACATTTCTTGGTTGGTAAGCCACGCCTGAGCAGCAGCATTTGCGCTTAGCGGGGTTTTGTTGGCATAGGGACGATCAAGAGTGACGTAATTCAGATCACCTTCGTTGCTCGAATCATAGATCAAGCCGGTATCGTCAAATTTCGGCGCCTGACAGCCTGCGATGAGAGCTGCCAGTCCAAGGCACATTGAAACTTTCTTTAGCATGATAGCCCTGTGGCTGAAAAGGATTTCGCTACATATAACGTTAATTATTTTGCAATGTCAAATAAATGGAGGCACAATAGTTACGTAAACGAATGCTCTGAGGCGACCAACGAATGAGGCTCTACCTAGGACTATTGCTGGCTTTCACGCTACCAGCGACGGCTGAAGATATCGCGCTCTACGGGGAAAACCCTGAGGTAAAGCCAATGGTAAGTGTTGAAGAATCACCGCTACCCTCTTCAGTAATCAGCAATCATTACCAGATCTACACCCAGTCTCACCCTGTTGTGCATACCCCGATTAGTGCATCAACGATGTACGGCGGTGCTGAGGTTCCGGTATTGTCACCGAGTCATTTCAAGAAGGCTGGAGGGGAATCTGCAGTAATAAAGCGCGGGACGTTCCGCGAAAACATGGTGGGATTGGCGGCAAAATTTGATTTCGGGCCTATCGTTTGGGACCCACGCACAAAGCATTGCATCTGGGCGCAAGAGACGCAGTACCAAATAGAAGGCAAAGAGCCAAAGGAGTTGTTAGCGTTCTACGCAGGCACGCAAGATTTCAAGCTCGCCTTTTCAAACGTTGATGAGCACATACAGGCGATCTATACGGGCCCTGAAGAGCGATTAGCCCCCTGCATGACCCCTCAAACGGCTCCGCAGACAATGCGGCCGGAGATATTGTCAGGTTACAACATGCCGTATGGCGCTGAGCCTCACATCAAGGTCAAGTGAGGCCGAGCTTTTTAGTGATTACCTCTACTTGCCGCTTGTAGGTTGTAAAGTCCATTCCTTTCGAAATAACATCGACGGCGCCTGCTGCAAGGCACTGATCGCGCTCCTCGTCACTGATAAAGGAACTGAAGACGATTGCGGGTACAGTATGCAGAGCTGGGTGTCTTTTCAGTCGTTTGAGCATTGAGATACCATCGAGCTTCGGCATATTAATATCGGTGACGATCCCAGTTGGCACGTCTTGTAGATCGTAAAGAGCAAATGAATCTAGCAGCTCCATTCCATTTGCAAACTCTCGAACCTCTACAGCAACCTTGAGCTGGGTCAATGCATGATCGATAAGAGTCCAGTCATCGATATTATCGTCTACAAGGCATATATACTTCTTCAAGCTCGTATTGCCTCCAGTTCAATAACAAAAACTGATCCTGATGGTGAAGAGGAACCCAAGTATAGCGAACCACCCGTGGCCTCAACGATCTTTTGGGCAAGTGGTAGATTGTTGTCGATAACACCATCTTTCGAGAGAACAGACGTTCTGAACGGTTTGAACATGTCCTCTTGCTCTTCTGGCGGGTAGCCATACTCGCTGTCTTGTATGCGAATGGAGACTGTATCGCCATTCGTCCGCGCACTTAGTGCAATGTCGACGTCATGTGACGAATCTGCCCTATTGTAGATCGCTGTAATGACATGCTCCAGGGCCTTTGCAACAAACCGCTTATTAGTTAGTGAAGCGCTTCCGTCTGTTGTCGAAGTGATCTGTAAGTTGGGCAGCAGTTGCGATGTGTTGATGGACTCCGATAGCTCATCAAAAATATCGGCCACATTGACTTCTTCAAGGGGAGGACGAGTCCGCTGTACTGAGCTGTATTCTGAGATCGACTCAAACAGTTTATCCATCAAGCCGATGTTGCGGTTGATGGCTTCAAAGAATCCGCTGTTCTTTGTACTCAGGTCCTCTGCAATTGAGTCACGGAGCAATTCGGCATTCAGTGAGATGATTCTCACTATCTCCCTCAGATCGTGATGAACGACAAAGTTCATATCGGCCAGTTCTTCATTCGCACCCTGAAGCCGCTTGATCTCTGATTGAGATATCTGGTGCAGTTTTATGTCCTGAGTCGAGTCACGAAGAATCAGTACGAATCGCGTGGTTTTATTGCCATCACCAGTTTCAGTAACGGTGACGTGAACGGGCAATTGAGTGCCAATTGACGAGAGCACATGTGCGTTAAAGGCGCGATTCCCTCCATGAGAAAGCAGCATTGCAAAGAGTTGTCGATTCTCATTGGTGTCAACGGGGGATATTAGTGGTAGGAACGCTTTTCCGTTGAGTGAGCCTTTTGGCATATGTAAGAACTTATCTGCCGCGGCGTTCGCAAAGGCGATGTTGAGGTCATTGTCTAGGCACAACACGGGGTTGCCGGCACTTTGCAGAATGATATCGAGTAGATCGAGTTGGTCATTGATGGTGGATATCTGGTTCTCGACCATCTGCATATCGGTCAGTGAGATGAGCGCGCCAGGCTCACCGTTTGGAAGCGGGACATCGCTTACCACCATCGAGCATGGTGTTTGCCTTGAATCATAATGGATCGCATGAGTTTTAATTGGGACATCCTTCTGATCAAACCCCGCGTCAATTGCTTCAATTTTCACGCTATCAAGCTTCATCCCTTTCAGTTCCGAGGCGCTTAGCCCCAGCAACCGACTCGCTTCAGGGTTCGCGCTGATAACTTTGCGTTCGCTATTGGCTAACAAGAGCCCTACTTTGAGGCGGTCTTGGACGTGCAACTGATGGGTCAATAGCTGACGGGTATTGAAGTAGAAGTCGAGTAAGAGCAGCGTCAATGCAGAGACGACGAGGCTAATCAATCCTCCCGACATCAAGCTGTGGTCAATATAGCTTATCCCGCGTCCAGTAACGTTGTATAACGCGGTCAGTCCATGGTCAGGGGCGAGATTGACGCCCGGCAACCGAATGGTGCGCACGAGCGGATCGGTAAAGTAGCCGTGGGTACCACGATGGCCTAACGTGACATTTTCGATGCCATAAATTTCTTCTATATGCCTTAATTCGGGCAGGTCTTTGGCAACCAAAATGCCAACAAGCCACTTTGAGTCCGATTTTTGTTTTGTTGGGCAGGCAATCGTATACAGGCCTGAGGTATCTGCTCGTGTGACGCAGGTACCAGCGTCGTGTTTGAAGTTGTAGCCGGTGCGAGTATTGACGATGAAACCCGGTTTAATCTTCACCGTATGCGGGGAGTCCGTTAGAAAGACCATAGCTTGCTGTGGTAGGAGCGGCAGTAGCTGAAAGATCTGAGAGCGAACCTGTGGAACATCATCGTCAGACTGGATCTCTGAGGCATACAATGTCGTGAGTGTCATAAGTCGCCTCGCGACACCTTCGATCGATGCTATTGCACCGTTGAAGATCACACTCCGGTTGCTGGCATAGGCGGTGTCCTGGGCTTTAAATTTGACCCCAAACCCAGCATAAACAGCGACCGCACCTAATAACCACAGCAATATGAGGGCGTAGATGAACAGACTTTGGCGTGTTTTAGTCGCCTGAGCTAGGCCGTGTATGCCCAAGGCAAGTCCGACCAAGGCAATGTATACGTTGACGTACGTGTAGCCGTAGGGTTCGTTATCCAGTCCTACCCCGTCCGTTTGCAATAACTCCAGCCAAATTGGATAGAGACTTGCGGCAAACACGGTCAGCCCGAGAACAAAGGTCTCCACAAATGACCCATTATGCGACGCGCCGTTCCTGGCGATTGCAGCACCCATAAATAATGCAGGCAACGACAGCGAGGGAGGCATGATGAGTAGTCGGACATTGAGGCGTTCATCACTGACAATGGCATCCACAAACTGCACGTAATGTACTGCTGACAAAACGCCATTCCATGAGAGAAAATCAAAGGACGCCACTAAGCAGATCGCAATGCCAAACGACTCGACCATAAATGGACGCTTGAGAACTTTGAGGATGAGAGCAACAGTTGCAAATAGGCAGCAAACCAGTGCGTTGATGGGCGTCCCTGACAAGGGGTCATAAGCATCAAGACGCAAGTGTTCTCTGAGAAACCAGAGAAAAACAAGGACCAATCCGCAGAAAAATAAGGTGCTCAGTCTCGCGAACTGTTCTAATTTTATTCGCATTGTTGGGTTGATGCCTTGTAACAGGTATTGCTCGCTAACTTACCAGTATCCTGCAGCCTTTGCGGGCAATAATTTCCTCGTCTGAGGGGCGTGTTTTGTCAAATCCCCAGGAGCCATCATAGTACCGGACTAGATAGCCCCACTCTACCTCTAACTCATTTTGACCTACTTCAGGGGGTATGGCCCACCAAGGCTCTTTTGAAGCGATTTTTTTATCCATGTGAACCTCTGCACTTAGATCGAAACCAGTAGGTACAATTTATCGCAGGTGGCAAGTTTACGCAAAGCGCTGGTACGTCTTGCGCCAGTTTGCAGGTGCTGCGCCATTTTCCTTCAGTTCACAAGTGATTACTGGCCGGTTGCCGGTACCAATGCCGACAATACGAGCAGGTCCGCGTTTGCGAAGGAGTTCGCGGCGGGTAAACCATACGCCGTGGCATCGCTGAACACGCTCTTCTTCATAGCGCAAGTAACCTTCATGAGAAGCTTCCCAGGCTTTAGCTTCGTCTGTCGAGCTGAAACGCATAATCTACTCCAATCTCCGGTGTCGATAGGAGTAGATTACGGGGTTGGTGAAAGCGCGGTAGGATCCGCCGGTAGAATTAGCCGATAGCGTGACGGGGAGATTTTCGAGCGACTAACCCTGAGAAGAGCCTTTGGTTGAGTGCCTCGAACTGGTCTTTGACCGTTGATGCTTTAGAGAAATCGATGACTACACCTTTACCGGCAAACACGCGCTCAAAGCTACGCAGGCGGGCAAAGTCATCAATATCGCCATGTATTGCCAAAACTGGGATTTCTTCCCTTGAAGAGTCACCGCTTACCAGCACAGTGGCGCAATGTTTTGGATTGCCATAGTTCCACGCCTTTTTAAGCGACAGTTTGACGCCATATCGCGGGTTTGAGTCCCAGTTTGACAGGGTTTTCATTAGGTAGGCCATGACACGCCTTTCAGCCGAATTCCGGACAGGAAGGTCTTGGACTTTCCCTACAACGGGGAGCAAGACAGCGCACCTGCACCGCCCTTCTACATCGACTACCATAAGACCAGCATGCTCGCTCACCTCACTACAATTGACTAGAAGTTGCTCGCACTGCATAGCCACGCCGTCGAGAGTGATGGTATTGCGATCACTGTCGAATTCGTCGGGTTTGATATAGACGAGACCGTGAGGAGTGGTTCCATCGGGCCATAGGCTGCTACGGCGCTGCAGTGACTGGATTAGGTCGGGAAGGTATGACTGCCGGCCTTTGAAGAACCACGATAACGGTATGCCTGGTGCAAGGCTGTATCGACCAGAGGCCTCCACCATGGGTTTAGCTGATAAGTAATTGCGCCCTGGTACCCAAACATCGCGTTCGGATTCTTCAATAAAGCGGTGGTAAAACGATTGAAGATCCCTGGCCGTCATCCGCATCAGGTTGAGAACGTCATGACCCTGTTCGGGGGTGGTGTTGATATCTGGATTAGTCTCGACGACGGGAAGGCTCACTTTCGACACGGGTATGGGTGGTGGACCTATGCGCCGGTGGCCTATTTGAATGGCGTGAAAAAGTGAGCAGTGGCTGTCATGTTCGGGTGAACTTGGGTTTCGGGCAAAGAACAGTGTTCCTTCGCGCCTTTTTACGTGTGACGCAGCGGGTTGGCCTCCAGTACAGTAGCAGTAGACGTGAATGTGGCTTCTGTGGAGGTAATCAAGAAGCACTTCACGCTCGTGGCACTGCTTGGTAATGACAGCGCGACCACGAGGCGTAAGTTTCATGCTCGGGGCTGAATCTAGAGACGAAAGGAGCATATCGCCCTGTGATGGCTGCGAATTAAGAGGGCTTATCAACTCCTTGAAGTGCGTTGGGATCGTAACCATTTACGCTACCTTTATTGAAGTTACCCTTGCCTTGGGCGCCACGGGGGTGGTCTCTAGGCGTTTGGTGCACCGTGTTTTAACCACGGCACTGCCTGATGGAATGGTTTTGATGCTGTGGTTGAGGTCACAAAGCAAATCAAGCTCATCGCCTTGGAGTTCAGAGTTCCACTTCAGATCAGGTTTGATCATGTCCCACAGGATGTAATTGCGGCCATTCACCATGGTGGAGATGATTTGGTGCGGGGTCGACCGCCGGCCGCTGCGTCGGAAAAAGCTGCTTACTGACACATCAGGTAGTGATACTTCCCCGTCGAAATTTGTTCTTGCCGTGTACGTGAATTCAATGCCATTCCAGCTTACCTTTTGGACGATTTCCTTGCCAAGCAACGGGATACCATCATTCATCAAGCGTACTTTGAGTGGAGAAAATAGAGTCCAGTTCGCCATTCAGTGAATCCTCACAGGTGCCGTAATGTTTACGTTACGGCACATGATACACACAATTATTGCCATTTGGCAAAGATAAATGTAAAAATGGCTGTCACATGACACGGAATGTCAGAGAGACCCTATGCCTATATCACACACGATCTACATCCTCTTCGAAATTGCGATGCGACAAAGCCTGGCGCACCGCTTGGCTTTGGTTATCCCAGATTACGAAATCATCGGCCAATACTCTTCAGAAGCGTTTCGCCCAATCCATGAGGTACTGACTCAGGGTGAAAACATTTCGTCCGCGGCTTCTAAGTGGGTCACATTTGAAGTTCGCCGACAGATGGCTTCCGCAACTATGTCGAAAGAGCTCTCTGCCAAAATCCTGTTCAAAGCTCTGAATGACCATCATTTAGTGCGGTGCGCCTGTATCGATGGTGAGAATTTCGAAGACTTAATATTAATCAGCGAAAAGTGTTGCACTTTGCCTAATTAATTGCTATTGTCAAATAGCATTTTCAACATCTCCAACTCGGCCTTCTGCCCGATCTCTCCCCATGGATCGGGCTTTTTTTTCCCCTCAAAAAAATGCTGTCATTTCAATAAGCAATTTCTTCACAAATAAGTACCAGAGTTGGTTTTTCGTGCGGTGAAATTTCTGACAGTGTGCAGAAGTAACCATTCAGTCCGAAATCAAACGTTGTTCGACGAACCCTAAAGACCTCTCCAATGCCGGCAGACCAGAAAATCGCGGAGGGTCGATTTCTTCGGCAGCAGTGGGAGATGTATAGAAAAAGAATCCCTGAATGACTCAGGAGAACTATGCGTACAAATTGATATTATACAGGGGCTGTTGCAACAGATTTTCAACGGTACAACCGGATCCCCTCCCCTGGATACTCATTGAGCTTGCGATCATCCTGGGTGTTGACCCAAGAGCGGTGCGCCCTGAGATCGAACTACCGGCCGATAGGCTTGCATTGGCTATAATGAACAGCGAGGAAGAGGCATTTGGTCTGAGATTATCGATGTTCCCCAGTGATATTCAGAGAGAATCGCTTAACTACGCTGGCTACTTTCCCGATAACAGTGAGGAACAAGATGTCGACTAGACATATGTTTCTCTGCTGGTGTGAACGGCCCGCTGTGATCATTCGTTGCAATTCTGCAAACTTGACATACTAATGTTAATAACCTAGATATAGGAGTGCGGTTCATAAGCCCTCCATCCTGCCGACTTTTGTCGGCTTTTTTGGTAGTCAATGGCGCACATGCTTCCTTCTCCTGACCATTCCCGATGTATGCAGGATCAAGGACAATAGAAAAAATGAATATATTCTGGAGTTATCAATGAAGTACATCCCCCTGCTCTTCCTCATACTACTCACGGGTTGCATGGTGGCGCCTAGCGAAAGCAGCGACCCTGCGCAAAACCTCACTGTAGGCACGGTTCAAAAAGAAATTCGCCTGGGTATGACTGGTGCCGATGTTGCATCGGTGCTGGGTTCTCCAAATATCGTTTCGACTGACGCTGAGCGCCGTGAAGTATGGATTTACGACAAGGTTGCTACTGACTACGTATCGACTTCCGCGAATGGCTGGGTCTTTGCATTGGTCGCCGGTGGCAGCAAATCAAGTCGTAGCGCCAGCCGTACTCAGCGCACATTGACCATTGTGATCAAGTTCGACGATGACAAACTCGTCCGCGACTTTGCCTATCACACGTCAAAGTTCTAAGGGGCCCCTATGAAGAAAAATGTTTCGCGTGCGCTTGGCGTTGCGATTCTGGCTGGTACCACGGCCTGTGCGACCATCCCACCTGACGCTTTTAAGCTCTCTGGGTCAGCCGTTGAAGACCGTCGTATCCAATCACGAATATTTGAGCTCTCAGACGAGGTTAAGCTCATGGCTGCCGGCATTGCCGTCTTGCAAGACATGGGTTATTCCATTGATGAAACGGAAAAGAATGTCGGCCTGGTCACGGCCTCCAAAGATGTTGATGCGACAAACGGTGCGCAAATAGCGGGTGCCATCCTGCTGGCGATGCTCGGGGGTGGTTCGACACCGGTGGACAAGTCTCAGAAGATCCGTGTAAGCCTGGTGACAAAGCCTTCTGCGGCTGAAAAGGACGGGTTTTTGGCTCGAATAACGTTTCAGCGGATTGTGACGAACACTCACAATCAGATATCGCGAGTTGAAACGATCAAAGATGAGTCACTCTACAGCGACTTTTTCGACAAACTTTCCAAATCCGTCTTCCTTGAGGCCCACAGCATATGAAGCAAGTCCGTTCCATCTTTGTAATCGCCCTATTTGCAGTCTTGACGGCCTGTGTTGCTCCGAATGACCGTGTTCTACAAGGCGGTAATCAGGTTGAGCTCCGAAGCATGCAAACTCGTGCGTTTGACACCGCTGACAAAAAGCTTGTGGTCCGAAATGTGATTGCCACTCTTCAAGACCTGAGTTTCGTTATTGATAAAGCAGATGCTGACTTGGGGACCGTATCGGCAACTAAGCTGAGTGGGTACCAGATTCGAATGACGGTAACTGTTCGGCCGCGGTCAATGGAGCAGCTGCTCGTTCGGGCAAACGCTCAATACAATCTGAACGCCATTGAAGATCCCGCGGTCTACCAGGACTTCTTTGTTAATCTTGAAAAGTCGATGTTCCTTACTGCGCACAATGTAGAGTAACGGGCCCCATCCTTCTCTGGCGACTTAAACCCGGTGTTGCGCCGGGTTTTTACGTTCCAATAGGATATTTCTCAGGTGAGATGCCTGGGAGGTTGAACCGTTCTGCGTGTTCCGGTATTACCCATGATAACGGCGATCGCGAGCTCGTCTCAGTAAGAAGCCCCTCCTCCTTGAGCTGTTGAACCAGTTTCCTCGTTACTGACTGGTAGTAGTCAAAAATGTTCGTCAAAGCCCTGCACCAGTTGCTTAAGCGTTGGTTGCCATGAGTTTAGCTGTTGAAGGCGGGATAGTCGCCCGAAAGAGCTCTGATCCACGTTTGGAAAAAGCGCAAGCCGCTTGGCGGCCGTTTCTAGCGTTTTGGGCTTCACTGCGCTGGGCGGTGTAACCATGAGGCTGCGTAATAGAGCGCTAGACGGTGAGTTGGCCCACAGCAGTTTACGTTTAGCGGCATGGCGAACGTCGACGTGCTGGCGTCCGATATGGAATTCTCTGTTCGGGCCATTGCTCCAGAACACTTTTGTCATTGGCGCCTGGGTTTGGAAGCCAAGGCGTTACGCACACCCACGGTCATTGGCAGTGTGATCGGGGGGTGATAAGGCCCTATTTCTTGCACGTTATCGCATCTGTCCCCGCCCCCGCCATTCTGGAGCTACGGCGCATTCTCTCTGAAAACCGTCCTGGGGCCCCAACTCTTGCACGTTATCGCAATTAGCTCCCGCTGGCAGACACTGCCTATTCCTATCAAACCTTCTTTTGAAGTTTTGTGGCTTATCTGTGAGACGCGCCTTTTGTTTTCCTCGGCCTATCCTGCGTTCCACCTTCGCTTTTCCTTGGACGCGTGCGCGTTCTTTTCATGTGAGGGGGTTTGAAAGAATGGTCGGTTAATGGGGCTGGTGCCGGTGCCTGGCAAATGCGATAACGTGCAATTATTGAGGGGGTTTCAGGTCACGGGGCCACCAGGACGTAGAGTGTGCCGAAGGCTTGCTATTGCGATAACGTGCAATAAACCCACCCTCGCCAACGGCGATTGCGCCGCTATCAAAGGGACGCGGCACACGGCCGGCCCCCGCTTCATCCTCTCCCGACAGGCTACCCACAATCGCTGAAGCCTGTCAGTCGCGCCGTGGTCGGCCAGCATGCGCCGACCACGCCCCCTTACGACAACATTTCAACGTTATCTTCCCAGACAGCAACACGATTGGCTTCAAGCCATGCGCGTACCTTGTCCATGTCAGTGCTCGATACGCGCCACTCAGCAATCCCGCCATCGAGCTGCAACCCTCCCGCGGCGTTGGCAATCGTCGATGCGCTGTAACGCGAGACAAATTGCCCCAGAACCACCCCTTCGGGATCGGTGTAAAACGGAAACCGTTCATCATAGAACTCAACAAGCGGGTCCATGTCGTCATG
>CETN01017807.1_pt1 | contig 36376 bp, 34 predicted proteins | sample 531301 | NCBI WGS metagenome assembly CETN01 (sample SAMEA2622656, study PRJEB7988) | marine metagenome | isolation source: saline water (ENVO:00002010), including
ATGTCGCATTGATGGAGGCGGCGCGGCTGCTGATATTTCTGCGCGCGTTGATTGCCTGCTGAGACCAGGTGCTCATCTATATCCAGCCCTTCTATCGACAGTTCTGGCGACAAAAAGGGCGGCAGGCACAGTGCCTCACCGATCAGTCCTTTACCGCTGCACCATTCAACAACGCGCTGTTGCCGAGGACGCAGGCCGTTGAGAAATGCCTGGACTTGTTGCCACTTTTTGCCCGGCAGGCCGGGCGGGGGCTCGACGGCGCTCAATGCCTCTGCGCCGGGAACGTGAATCAGCCGCGCGATATCGCGGGCGGAGGAAAAGTGTAGCTGGAGCGTATTCAGCAGGGCAAGATCATCGCCCTGCAATTGCCAAACGTCGTCGTCACTCAGTCGCCGGAGCGCCTCAAACAGGGAGGCATAACGGGACTGTCTCTGAGCCGCACGGTGGTCGCGAGCATGCTCCGCCTGCCAAAGCAGCACGTGCTCCTGCAGCATCGTATCGATCTGCTGCAGGGTCTTTTGCCAATGAGTGGGAGTGGTATGCGACATGTCGGCGAGTATACCTCGCCTGCGTCGCCGGAGAGGGCTCAGCTGTTCATTTGCTGGCGAATAGGACTGGCGTGGCGGCTCAAGTGCCGTTCAAAGCAGTCGCACAGCAATTGCCACTGCTGCTGCAACTGCGGGTAGAGGAAGTGAATTTTTTCCCAGTTGTTTTCGCTGGCTGCGAGTTCCAGTGCCGCTGCGGCATCCCGCAAGGCTGTTCCCTGCAACTGGCCGCTGCTGCCTTTGAGCGCATGGGTAATACGAACGATGTCCTCAATGTTGGCCTGGGTGACGGCAGCCCGCAGCGCGCTTTGCTGCTCCCGGCTGTAGTCATTGAACATCAGCAGCAGTTTATTCAGGGTTTTCTCTTGCCCCATTACTGATTCCAGTGCCTTCGCGCCATTCCACCGTTGCTCGGGGCAGGTGCCGTCCTCCAGTGCTGGGCAGCGTTCTTGGGCTGTCGGCGCAATCCAATTAATCAGCTTGCTTTGCAGCCGCTCCGGTTCAATGGGTTTGCTGAGATAATCATCCATACCCGCTGCGCTGCATTTTTCCCGGTCGCCAGACAAGGCATTGGCCGTCAGCGCAATGATCGGGAGCTGGCGGGCGGCCTCTCCTGCCAAGCCGGCACGAATATGGCGGGTGCAATCATAGCCGTCCATGTGAGGCATCTGGCAGTCCATCAGGATCGCTGAAAAGGGTGGAGAGTCGTCATTCTGCTGTTGCTTTAGCAGTCGCAGGGCGATCTCCCCGTCTCCGGCGACCGTGACCTGAAGCCCCAGCTCGTCGAGCAGGCAGCGGACCACTTCCTGATTGACGGCGTTGTCTTCAACCAGCAGCACACGACGACCGCTCAGTTGCTCGCTGTCATACGTCGTATCGCGTTGAAGTGGGCGGGCATTCATGGGTGACGCGGTCATCGGGTCCAGCGCCAGCATCTCGCGCAGATTGGCGGTAGTAATGGGCTTGGGGTACCAGGCGTCAAAGCCCAGTGAGCGGAAATGCGTTTCAGTGCCCTCGCTGGCGATATTGCACAGCAATACGATGGGCAGTTGCGAGAGCAGCGGTTCCTGACGCAGAAACTGAACCAGTTCGGTTCCGTCCAGTCCTTCCATATAACGGTCGATAATCACCAGATCGATGTTGGCGATTTGATTGCTGCCACTTTCCGCCTGGCTCAAGGCCTGCTCACTGCTTGTGGAGCACATCACCTCGGCGCCCCAGCATTGAAGTTGACGCGTCAGGCTCTCACGGGTGCTCTGATTATCTTCAACCAGCCAGATGCGTTTGCCGGCAGCGGGTTGGTCGTCAGTTTCTGCATCGGGGCTTTTCTCCAGCGGCAGCGTCACGCAGAAGTCGCTGCCCTCGCCCGGCAGGCTGGTCACGGTAATCTTTCCGCCCATGGCTTCGCAGATTTTCTTGCTGATACTCAGCCCCAGCCCCGAGCCGCCATAGCGACGAGTCGTACTCGCATCGGCCTGCGTAAATGCCGTGAACAACTGGTCCTGTTTCTCTGCAGAAATGCCGATGCCGGTATCTCGTACATGGCAGTTCAGCTGCCAATTCCGACCGTTGTTGTGCAGGCTGGCGGCGACGATAACCTCACCTTTTTCAGTGAACTTCAGCGCGTTGCCCAGCAGATTAGTCAGTACCTGGCGCAGTCGGGCAGAGTCGCCTACCACCGTATCAACCTCGATGTGGCTGACGTCGATAATCAGTTCCAGGCCTTTTTCCTGGCTGCGCAGTGACATGCTTTCGCAGACTTCTTCAATCAGCTCTCGCAGTTTGAAGGGCTGACTTTCGAGCGTCATCTTACCGGCATCGATCCGCGAGAAATCGAGAACATCATCAATGAGCGACAGCAGCGATCTGGCGCTGCTGCGGGCGATGCTGACACGCCGTTCCTGCTCGAAGTCGAGTCGTGAATTATCCAGCAGATTCAGCATGCCAAGCACGCCATTCATCGGGGTGCGAATTTCGTGGCTCATGGTGGCAAGGAATTCGCTCTTGATCCGCGCGGCCTGCTCGGCGTCGTCACGGGCCTTGATCAAGGCCTCCGCCGCTCGCTTCTGCTCGTCAATGTCCTGGAAGGAACCGTGAATGCGCAGGCAGCGGCCCTCTTCCATATCCGGATTGCCGATCACGCGTACCCACAGCGAGCGACCGTCCTGGGTATGAATTTTCAGCTCTTTACTGAATGCCTCGCCGTACTTGATCGCGCGGCGAATGCCACGGCGGAAGTCGTCGCGCATGGCGTCATCGGTATAGAAGTCCTGCGTGGATACCAGGTCCGGCTCAAACTCGTCACTGACACCGCAGATTTCCTTGATCATTTCCGACCAGCGCCACTCGCCAGAGGCGACGTCGTACTCCCAGGCCCCAATGCGGGCCTGTACGCTCATGGACTCCAGCATCTCCTGCTGCCGGGCCATGGCCTGCTCGGCGCGCTGGCTGTCGGAGATATCTTCAATCATCGACCAGATCAGCTGCCGCCCACGACTGTCGTTGAACAGAATACTGTTGATGACAACGGGCATCAGACTGCCGTCCCGGCGGATCAGCGATTTGCGATAGGGGCCCATCCGGCCGTCCCGGTGCAGTGTGGCAATAAAGCGCTTGTCACTTTCATCGAAATCCGGGGGCGTGATTTGCTGATAGCTGAGGTGGGCAAACTCGGCGGAACTGTAGCCCAGCCGTTCCCGCATAGCGGAGTTGGCGGAGATAAATTGTCCGGAGGAAAACTCATTGAGAACGATGCCGATCGGCGACAGTTCAAACAGACGCTCCAGAAGCTGGTTGCTTTCCTGACGTCGCTGAATCAGCCAGGAGATCGCAAAAATACCGCCAAAAATGAACAGCGATGCGGCCAGTAGCCCGAGCCGGAAAGGCGTGAAAAGCGCTTCTGCGGGCCAGCCGCCAGCAGGTGTTGCGGCCAGCTGCCAAGGCTGGCTGTAAGGCAGGCTGACCTGACTGAACACCGGGTTTGACGCGGGATCGAACAGAGACATCTTGCCTGCGATGGAGGCGCTGGTGCCTTCGCTGCTGTTAAAGGTGCGGATGGCAACGTCGAGCCTGACACCGTGGCTGTCGCCCAGGGTGTCGCGAATCAATGAGTCGATATCAATAACGGCCGATACGGCATAGTTGGCGCCGCCTGCGGTGGGGCGACTGGCAACCGGCAGTCGAATGATAATCGCCTGACCGCCTTGTACGAGATTGATCGGACCGACGAGCTGAGGTTGGCCGCTTTGAAGGGCGCGTTGCAGGCCGGCCAGTTGTTTCGGGTGATCGCGAAAGTCCAGGCCCAGCGCGGCCTCATTGCCTTTGAGCGGGTAGACGTAGTCGAGTCGATAGTCACGGCTGACCGCGAGACTCCGCAGATTGTTCTCGCCCTCCAGCAGGGGGGCGGCATAGTGATCCATCTGCGTCTTTTCAAGTTCGGGGTTCAGGCGAACGGCCGCGATCAGTGCCCTTGCCGCCTGAATATCGCCCATAATGCTGCTTTCAAGGCGGGCGACGACCACACTGAGGTCTCTGCGAACGGCGTCGCGCTGGTTAAGCTGCTCGTAGCGGCTGTTGAGCATGTCGACAAAAATGGCAACGCCAACGATCAGCACCAGACAGGCGATCAGCGCGGCTTTGTACAACCATACAGGCCCGCCGGGCGTGTCGATTCCGACGCCCGTCAGCTCGCGCTGCCCCGGTTTGTATTTGCCTAAGCCCATGCTCTCTCCGCTCTGAGTGCCCACCCCAGTCTTCCTGGCCGGGGGATTGGCAGACATTCATGGTAGGTGTGACTCGCTGAGTGGCAAATGCGTATTTTCCACTCGCGGGGCCTACCAGGCGATGGGTTTTCCCGCCCAGTCTAGATAGCTTAGCTGCCCGTCGGGGGAATGCGCATCGCAGAGCGACAACAGGCGCTCTGCCACAAACTCGGGGGTGAACAGGGCGTCGTCGGCGACGGAATGTTGAAACGGGGCTGACAGTGGGCTGTCAGTGGTGCCGGGGTGGAAGGCGATAAGTTTGATATTCTTGGCGCGCCGGCTGAATTCAATGGCCGCCGTTTTCAGCAGCATATTCAAGGCCGCCTTGGACGCGCGGTAGCTGTACCAGCCGCCGAGCTGATTATCCGCAATGCTGCCGATACGGGCGCTGAGGACCGCAACGGTGCAGGGCGTCTTTCCGCGCAGCAGTGGCAGCAGGGCCTGCAGCCACATCGCGGGAAGGATGCTGTTGCTGAGAAAGCGCGCCTGCAATGTGGTCGATGACAGGTCCTCGAGGCGCTTTTCGGGCATGGCCTGCTCGTCATGAAGGACACCATTGCAGATAAAAACCCGGCGCCAGTGACAATTCAGTTCACGCAGCGCGTGGATGGTATCGGCAATCTGGACATCACTGTAGTCGCATTGCAGCCAGTCGGTTTGGCCGCTTGCAGGGCGGCGGCTGATGGCAATAACGCGGTGTCCACGTTGATGCTGGGCGCGGATGAGGGCCTGGGCGATGGCACTGCTGGCGCCGACAACGAGTGTTGCCTCATTTGCCATGGCGGGGGAGGTTTTCGCAATGGCTGGTGCAGCGTGGCTGCCCGGTGAGGTAGCGCGAGAGGGTATAGCGATGGCGGGCAAACCAGCGATAGCCGATATCGGCAAACCAGCGGATTACCGGCCAGCGCAGCGCGGCCATCCACCGGTGTTTGCCCACGACCTTCCACGCCAGACAGCTGACATCCAAGCCGTAGAGCATTTCCCCGGTATTCGTCTGGCCGTGCAGAATGCGATTCGCGGCAATCGGATCGATATGAGGGTAGCGGTCGCTGAAGTCGGCGTGATTGATATCTTCAAAGATCAGCCGGGCGCCGCTATCCAGCTCGGCAAGACGCCGCATTTCTGCAACGCAGAGTGGACAGCGACCGTCGTAAAACAGGGTAAGACTCGTCATAATCCCTCCAGCGTCAGCAATAGTGTCTGTACGCATCATCTTTGCATAGCGATGAGTTCGGCGCAGCCATTGTCCAATCGCTGCCGGGCGAATGGAAGGAGAGACCATTTGAAAATCTTGGTGGATGCCGATGCCTGTCCGGTAGTGGTGAGGCAGATGTTGTTTCGGGCCGCTGAACGAACCGGTGTGACCGTGACGCTGGTGGCAAACCAGTCGCTGCCCGTGCCGCCGCTGCCACAGGTGAGTTGTTTGCAGGTCAGCAGTGGCTTTGATGTTGCCGACAATGAGATTGTAAAACGTTGCGAGCCCGACGATCTGGTGATTACCAGCGATATTCCACTCGCGGCGGAGGTCATTGCCAAGGGCGGTATGGCGCTGAATCCGAGGGGCGAGCGCTATACCGAAGACACGATCCGCAGCCGTTTGAATATGCGTGATTTTATGGAAACCCTGCGCGCATCGGGAATTCAGAGCGGCGGTCAGAATGCCTACGGCCAGCGTGAAAAGCAGGCGTTTGCCAACGAGCTGGACCGCCTGCTGGCGCGTTACCACCGTACAGGGTAGGCATATCTACGGGACGTTTCCGGGGCAGAAACGCCGCACAATACCCTGCCGTTACCCTGCAAATGTCGGGGTGTAGCGCAGAAGTCGTGCCGACGAAGGAGGACAGGCAATCTTGAATCAGTGGATGGAGCTGGCCGGAGGGCTGGGGCTGTTTCTGGTCGGCGTCATATTGATGACCGATGGTTTGCGGGCCGTGGCCGGAGAGCTCATGCGACGGGCCCTGACACGCTTTACTCACAGCCCGGCGTCGGGGGCTCTCAGCGGTGCGGTAAGCACGGCAATTCTTCAGTCGTCCAGCGCCACAACCGTGGCCGCAGTCGGTTTTGTCGGCGCGGGGCTGCTCAGCTATCCCCAGGCCCTGGGGGTCATTTTCGGCGCCAACCTCGGCACCACCATTACTGGCTGGATGGTTGCCCTGCTGGGCTTCAAGCTCGATTTGGCAACACTGCTGCTGCCGGTTGTTCTGCTGGGGGCGCTGCTGCATCTGTTCGGGCGAGGACGAACGCGTGCGGCCGGCCTGGCGGTGGCCGGTTTTGGGTTGATCTTTGTCGGCATCGATGTGATGCAAAGCGGTATGGCGGGACTTGAGGGCAAGCTCACGCCGACGGTCTTTCCTGATAACACCTGGCTTGGGCGTCTCCAGCTATTGGGTCTGGGCGTGCTGATTACCCTGATTACCCAGTCTTCGAGCGCCGGGGTCGCCACCGCCATCACCGCGGTACACGGTGGGGCGCTGGAGTTTGAGCAGGCGGCCGCGCTGGTGATTGGTATGGATGTGGGAACAACCGCAACTGCCTTGTTTGCTACGCTGGGCGGCTCGGCTGACACTCGCCGCACCGGCTATTCCCACGTCGTTTACAATTTGTTTACCGGGCTGATGGCGTTCGTTTTGTTGCTGCCTTACGTTGCCCTGTGGCAGTGGCTTTCGCCCGACGCGATCTATCAGCAGGCCGAGCTGGCACTGGTTGGCTTTCACAGCCTGTTTAATCTTCTGGGTGTGCTGCTGGTACTGCCGCTGGCGTCTCAGTTTGCGCGGCTGATGCTGTGGCTGGTGCCGCCGCCAGAGGACGCATTCACCGAGAATCTGGATCGCCAACTGCTGCGCGACCCCACGGTTGCATTGGAGGCCGTGCGCCACAGCCTCGGTCGGATGTTCACGGCGCTGCTGCAGTACACGGTTGCGCTATCGCGTAATCAGCCATCCGCGCAGCCAGAGCGGCACCGGGAATTGGGGGATGCGATTGAACGCTGCCAGCGCTTTGTCGATGACATCCACCTGCACCCTACCGACCAGCAGGAGTGGCAATCGCTGCTGGCCTGTATGCACATGATCGATCATATGCAGCGTCTGCATCATCGCTTGGCCGATCGGGAAACGGCGCAGCGCTGGCAGGACAAAGGGCCGCCGTTACATTCGGGCGTTGTTTTTGACGATGGTTGTCGGCAGCTGTTGAAAACGGTGACGAGTGAGGACTGGGCGGCGGCTGCAGAACAGGCTGTGGCTTTTGCCGCGCGCTGTGAGCAGGATACCGAGCAGGCGCGCGAAGCCCTGATGGTCGATATTGCCGAAGGGCGCGAGAATACCGTAAACGGTGATCGGTATCTGGATGCCCTGCGCTGGCAGCGACGCTCGGCGCGACACATGGCCCGCAGCCTGTCTTACTACCAGCGCCTGTCAGGGCTTTCTCCCTACCTGCCGGCCAGCGGCGAACGCCAAGAGTCGCTGTAGCTGCTGGTATCCGTCCGTGCCCAGTCGTTGTTCCAGTTGCGCGCTGTGGCGCGTCTGGCGATGCTCCAGGCAGTCGGCGCAGGCCTGCAACAAAGTCTCTGTCGACAGGGCTGAAGAGGTCTGCGTTGCGGGCGGGGCCGCGGTTTCAAAGAGTGCGCTGTGTAGCTGGTTTACCGCATTTGTGAAGCGTTGATACGCGGCTTCACCGAGTCCCATCTGCAGGACGGATTCGAAGTTATCCATCACGGCGACCGCATCGGTCACCAGCGCTTTGCCGCTCTTGCTTAAAACCAGCCGTTGGCTTCGCCCATCATTGGGATCGCTGCGGCGTTCGATATATCCCAGTTCACTCAGCTGCCGCGCCACGCGGGAAATCGCCTGACTTGAGACCGCATTCAGGGCGGCGATATCGCCGACGCTGCTGCCCTCGGGATCTATACAGGCCAGTACCTGACCGTGGGACATCTGCAATCGGTCGTAGCCCCGTGCCATCGTCCCCTGCATCAGGCTGCGGTGAATGCTGCGGTTCAGCAGACCGATCAGCAGTGGAAAGTTCAAGCCACCCGCCAAGCCTGCCGGTCGTTGCTGGGCGAAGCCGGGCAGCCCAAGCTGCTCGCACAGCTCAAGCGAAAACTCGCCGAGATACTCTACCGCTTCGTCGCCGATCAGCGCTTTGAATTCCTCGTTAATAGCGCGCATCGCTTCGTCGGCAACGGCAATCAATGCTTCGCCGCGCTTGCTCAGAGCGATCTGCTTGGCGCGCCGGTCATCGCTGTCGCTTCGGCGCTCGATATACCCCGCCTGTTCTATCGGCCGCAGGCTTTGCAGGCAGAGTTGTTTGCTCATTGCCAGTCGCTCCGCCAGTTCGGTCAGGCGGTGCGGGCGCTGGGCCAGCAGGCTCATCGGCGCGGCAAAGTGCATGGCCAGACGATCAAATCCCCGGTCTTCCAGCGCCTGCATACTACGCTGCTCGCAGTAGTTGCTGAGGTGGTTCAGGCGACGCAGGGGGTTATCGCGAAAGCGCTGCAGTGCAGAGTGTTTATCGGGCATGGCCAATTCGGTCTGGGTTGATGTGGGTGTGCGCGGCGTATTGTAGCCGGGCTGTTCGATAAATTAATGTAACATATATTTATTAAATTGCATTAAGTGTATTTACCTTTTGGGAGGGGCTGTGCTAGCGTTGATAAAAAATAAGCAATAACAGGAGCGCAGCATGACCGCGGTGGAGTTCAATCCCTATTCCCACGCTGTTCACGAGGACCCCTATCCCTACTACAAACGCCTGAGGGAGGAAGCGCCGGTGTATTACAACGCTGAGCACGGCTTCTGGCTGCTGTCGAAGTGGGAAGACTGCTTCAAGGCGTTTCGCGATTTCAAAACCTTCAGCAGCATCAACGGCCCCGCGCTGGAATCCGATCAGAGTGCCTCGGCGGGCTACCCGATGTTTATCAACATGGATCCGCCGGATCACACCCGCATTCGCAAGCTGCTGTCGGGCCTGATGGTGCCGCAGCGCATTGCCCGACTCGAGGACTACACCCGTCAGAAGGCGCGTTCGCTGCTGGAACCGTTTCTTGTGAAAGGCGAGATGGACCTGATCAAGGATTTCAGTGCCATCCTGCCGATGGATGTGATCTCCACCATGATCCACGTGCCCGAGTCAGAGCAGGCCATGGTGCGCGGTTGGGCCGACGATCTGATCTTCCGCGAGGACGGCCAGTTCGGCCTGAGTGAGGCCAACATCAATGCCTACTTTAATCTGGCGAAGTATTTCGATGAGCTGGCCAAGTCGCTGGCCGACAAGCCCTACGATCCCGAGGACATGTTCAGCTGCGTTCTGCAGGCGGAGAAAGACGGCAAGATGACCCACGATGACATCATCGGCTTCGGTATCTTGCTGGCGGTGGCGGGCAATGAAACGACCACCAAGCTGATCGGCAATATGGGCTTTCGTCTGTGGCAATTCCCCGAGCAGCGCCAAATCCTGCTGGACGATCCGGCGCGGATCGGCGACGCGGTGGAGGAAACCCTGCGCTTTGACGGCTCCACGCAAATGATCGGCCGCACCGTAATGCAGGATGTGGAAATTCGCGGCCAGCAAATCAAGAAAGGCGAGCGTATCGGTATGTGCATTATCTCGGCGAGTCGCGACGAAGAGCGCTATGAAAATGCCGATATCTACGACGTGACGCGGGGCGCCCGCGATCACATGGCTTTTGGTGCGGGCATTCATTCCTGTCTGGGTGCGGCTCTGGCGCGCCTGGAGGTGCGGGTGTGCTTCGAAGAGCTGCTTAAGGTCATGCCCGACTACGAGCTGGATATGTCGCGCAGCGACCGCACCCACAACCCCAATGTGCGCGGCTTTACCACGCTGCCCATGCGTTTCACACCCAGTCGATAAGCGAGGTGTTGCGATGATTCAGTGTGGATATATCGGGCTTGGCAATATCGGTAAACCCATGTGCGCCAACCTCGCCAAGAAGGCGCAGCAGCACGGGCTGGCGATGCATGTTTTCGATATTGCGCCCGAGCCGGTGGCGGAGATGGTGGCGCTGGGCGCCACGTCGGCCGATAGCCCGGAGGCGATTGCCAGGCAGTGCTCGCTGATTGGCATTTGCGTGCGCCACGACGGCGATGTGGAGAATCTGCTTTACGGCGATGGCGAGCGCCCCGGCATGTTGGCCGTGGCCGCGAAGGGCACGGTGATGGCGATTCACAGCACCGTCACCCGCGACGGCATTCTGCGCTGGGCGAAGGATGCCGCTGATAAAGGGCTGCATATCGTCGATGCACCCATTACCGGCGGCGCAGGCGGCGCGGCCGACGGCAGCCTGTGCATTATGGCAGGGGGCGAGGAAGAGGCCGTTGCACGCTGTCAGCCAATGTTTGCCTGCACCAGCAAAGCGGTGGTCTATACCGGCGAAGTGGGTAATGCCACGGTCGTCAAGCTGGCCAATAACCTGATGAATTATGCGGCGTTCTCGGCCATTTCCGAGGGCACGGCACTGCTGCGCGCCGCGGGCGTGGAGGTGCAGGCGCTCTTTGATGTGGGCGCCGCCAATGGCGTCGTCACGCCGATGATGAAGCAGTTTATCGACGGCCGCGACGGCATGCGGGCGGCTTGCAGTGATGAAGACATGCGCGCCATTTTCGGGCCGTTTGCCAGCCTGGCGGAAAAGGATCTGGATCATGCCTTGGCGCTGGCCGGGCAGCTCGGCATCGCGCTGCCGCAGACCACCACCGTGCGTCGCCATATTGATGCGGTGTTTATGGCGACGCCCGCCGCCGTCGAGCCCTAAGCCGAATAAGAGCGAATGACGCCGAATACAGCCATAACAATAATAAGTGGAGGGAATTATGAGTGAGTTGTCTCTGAGTCCGCAGCCCGATCACGGCGAGGCGCGACTCTATATCAATGGAGAGTTACGCGACGCCGAGGGTGGTCGCCAGTACCCCAATATCAGTCCTCTGAGCGAGGAGGTGGTCGGTGTGGCGGCGGACGCCAGCCTGAAGGATGCCGAGGCCGCGCTGGCGGCGACGCGTCGTGCCTTTGACGACAGCGACTGGTCGACAGATCACGCCAAGCGCCTGCGCTGTTTGCGCCGTTTTGTGGACGGCCTGAATCGCCATATCGATGAACTGCGCGCGGCCGTGGCCGATGAAACCGGCGCCACGCAATTCTTTGTCAACGGGCCGCAGTGCGACGGCCCGGTCAGTATGGCCAACTGGCCGCTGGATTATCTCGAGCGTTTCGAGTGGCAGCGCGAACTCGGCGACTACGAGGTGATGGGGGTGAAAAGTCGCCGCGTGGTGTTCAAGGAGGCAGCGGGTGTGGTCGCGGCGATCTCGCCGTGGAATTTCCCCATTCAAATCAATCTCGCCAAGTGCCTGCCCGCACTGGCGGCGGGTTGCACAGTGGTGCTCAAGTCTGCGCCGGAAACCCCTTGGACGGCGTCACTGCTGGGGCGTATTGCCGCCGAAGCGGACATGCCACCGGGGGTGTTCAATGTGCTGACCGCCAGCGATCCTGCCGAAATCGGCAATTTTCTCAGTACCGACCCGCGGGTGGATGTGGTGTCGTTCACCGGTTCCACTGCCGTCGGCAAAATCGTAATGGCCAACGCGGCGCAAACCGTGAAGCGGGTCTTCCTTGAACTGGGTGGCAAGTCGGCGATGGTCGTACTGGACGATGCCGATCTCGGTACGGCGCTGTTTGGCTCGCTGGCCATCTGCGCGCACAGCGGTCAGGGCTGTGCCATTACCACCCGACTGTTGGTGCCGAAAGACAAACTGGCGGAAACCGAAGAATTGCTGCGCGCTTATGTGGGCGGGATGCCCTACGGCAGCGCCGATACCCGTGGCGAAATGCAGGGGCCGCTGATCAGCGCCCGCCAGCGCCAGCGCGTGTTGGATTACATCGAGCTGGGTAAGCGCGAGGGCGCGCGGCTGATTCTTGGCGGCGGCGTGCCAGCGCATCTCGACAAGGGCTTCTTCGTCGAGCCGACCATTTTCAGTGATGTGCGCAACGACATGCGCATCGCCCAGGAAGAGATTTTTGGCCCGGTGCTGGTGGTGATTCCCTACGAGGACGAAGCCGATGCGCTGCGCATTGCCAACGACTCGGTGTACGGCTTGTCGGGGGCCGTGTACTCCGCCAGTGAAGCGCGCGCGCTGGCGTTCGCCCGCCAGGTGCGCAGCGGCACGATGAACGTCAACGGTGGCAATTTCCTCGGTCCCGATGCGCCCTTTGGTGGCTACAAACAAAGTGGCGTGGGGCGTGAAATGGGGCCGGAGGGCTTTGAGGAATACCTCGAAACCAAAACCGTGGCGATTGCGGTGTAGGAGCTGCCGATGATGGATTCTCTGGAAGGCCGCGTTATTGCGGTGACCGGCGCCTCAGGCGGTTTTGGCCTGGCGATGGCTAAAGCGCTGCTGGATGCCGGGGCCAATGTCGGGCTAATTGCCCGCCGTGCTGACAAGCTGGAAAGTCTCTGCGCCGAGCTGGGCCCCAACGCCTTTGCCGCGCCTGCAGATGTCGGCCACAGCGAGGCCGCTGCAAAGGCAATCCAGTCAGTGGCGACGCATTTTGGCGGCCTGGACGGGTTGGTTAACAACGCCGGTATGGCGCGCCCCGGTTTTGCCGACGATTGGCGCGATGAGGATATCAACGCCCAGTTGCAACTGAATATTGCCGGACTGATGTATTGCTGCCGGGCGGCCTTGCCCCTGCTGAAAGCCTCCGCCAATCCCCGCATCGTCAATGTCAGCAGTGCCAGCGCCGAGCATCACGATGAAATGGCGGGGCTGTCGCTGTACGCCGCCAGCAAGGCGGCGGTGGAGCGGCTGAGTCGGGACCTGCGCCGGGAACTGGCGCACAGCGGCGTCGGCGTGACCATTTTGCGTCCCGGTGCGGCGATGACCGACTTTGCTGCCGGTTGGGAGTTTGAGCGGCTGAAAGCGGCGGTGACTGCCTGGCAGCGTCAGGGACCGTGGATGGACAGCGGCATGCAGCCCGAGCATGTTGCCCAGTCGCTGCTGTTCTGTTTGCAGATGCCCGCGGGGGTCTCTGTCGATCTGCTGGAAGTGCGGCCCTGCGCGCCCGTCGAAAAATTCAAATTTTGAGGAGAGATCAACATGGTGGGAATTGTCTATGTCGAACACGACGGCACCGAGCATCCGGTCGATGTCGATGAACAAATGAGCCTGATGGAAGGGGCGACGCTGAATATGGTGCCCGGAGTAGAGGGCATGTGCGGTGGCATCTGTTCCTGCGCCACTTGCCACTGCTACATCCCTGAAGAGTGGCAGGAAAAAATGCCTGCGGTGAGTGACGGTGAGGACAGCATGCTCGACAGCGCGGTCGATCGCCGTGACAACAGCCGACTGGGCTGCCAGATCAGCGTTGGCCCGGAGATGGAAGGGCTGCGCGTTTACTTACCGGAAACCCAGGGCTAGGCAAAGAGCTACGCTGCACACAGGAGAAAAATAATGGGCTTCACGAATAAAGTTGTGGTGATTACCGGTGCCGGTCAGGGCATTGGCGAGGGCTACGCCAAGCGCTGCGCCACCGAGGGTATGAAAGTGGTGGTGGCCGAGCTGAACAGCGAGCAGGGCGAGCGCGTGGTAGCGGAGATTCGCGAACAGGGTGGCGACGCGCTGTTTGTGCGTACCGATGTGGGCGACGAACAATCCTGTATTGCTTGCGCCAACGCGGCCAAGGAGGCCTTCGGTCAGATCGACTACCTGATTAACAATGCCGCGATCTTCGGCAATATGAAGATTGAAGGCTATATGAATGTGGACATGGATTATCTCGAAACCTTTATGCGGGTGAATGTTCACGGCAGCTTGCTGATGGCTCGCGCCTGTGTTCCTCACATGCCAAAAGGCAGCGCGATTGTGAACCAGTCATCCACGGCGGCGTGGATGAATATGGGCTTTTATGGTGTGGCCAAGCTGGCACTCAACGGCTTGACCTGTTCACTGGCGCGGGAACTGGGCTGGCGCAAGATCCGCATCAACGCCATTGCACCCGGTCCTACCGAAACCCAGGCATTGCGTAATACCGCCGGTGACTACGCCGACGAGCTGGTCAAGCAAATGCCGCTCAGTCGTCTGGGCACACCGGACGATATGGCCGATGCGGCGCTGTTTTTATTGTCGGAGCAGGCCTCCTGGATTACCGGTCACATTCTGAATGTGGACGGCGGTCAGTTCATGCGGGTGTGAGGAGGAATGATGAGTGACAGCAAACGCGAGCGGGGCATTGCCCGCTTTAACGAGGTGTATTGCAACGATTTGCCACAGCCACCCGCAGAAGGCGAGGACCGCTTTTTCGACTTTATGCTGGGCTCGCTGTTTGGCGACCTCTGGGACAACAGCACCTTGAGTATTCGCGAGCGACGCTTGCTGTTGCTCGGTGCCATCGCCGCCCAGGGAGAGGATATGACCTTTACCATTCAGGCGCAGTCGGCCTATAAGCGTGGCGAGTTGAGTGAAGCGCAGTTGGAAGAAGCCGTGCTGTTCTTAACCCAGTACATCGGCTATCCCCGTGCCTCGAAGATGCGTATGGCGCTGATGGGACTGATGCCGAAATTAAAGAAAGCCGAAGCGGAGGCAAAAGCCAATGGCGGATGAGCAGGGAGAACACAGCCGGGCTCTGGCGCTGGAATTTATCCGTCGCCTGTCGGCGGGCGACACAGCGGGCTTTTTAAGCCTGTACCACCCCGAGGCGCAGTTGTGGACCTCGGGCAACACGCTGATCTCCGGGTATTACAGCCGGGAAGAAATTGAAAACTCGGCGGCACTGGTGCTGGATGCCTTTCCCGAGGGCCTGCGGTTTACCGTGCAGGCCACCACCGCCGAAGGCGAGCGGGTAGCGGTCGAAGCGCAGAGCGAAGGTATGCACAGCTCGGGGCAGCTCTACCGCAATCGCTACCACTTTCTGTTTCGGTTCAAAGACGGCCTGATCGTGGAGCTGAAGGAGTACATGGATACCGAGCGCGTTACGGACATCCTTTGCGGCGGGCAGCGGCCCCCCGCCTGAACTTACAGTCCGGCAGCCGGCACCAGTCTGCGACGCAAAAAGCCGCGCAGGTCGTCGCCCTCATGGGTGGCCGGGCCGCTCAGCATCAGCAGTGACAGTGCCAGGCGCACGCTCAGCTCCATCACCTCTATGCGGTCTTGCTCGCTGAGAGTGGTGCCGTCGAAGACGGTGTTGAAAATCGCCAGGCACATTTCGACGCCCTCGCTGTCGCTCAAGGCATCCTCGTAGATGTAGCTCGACAGATCGGCGCGGGTAATGACGGCCAAATACGGCTCTTTGGGCAGCTCTTCGAGCGCAAAGACCACTGCCTCGACCAATCGGTCAGCGGGGGTGGGCCAGGCCTGAATATGCGCAATGACGCGCTCGGCAAAGTGGTGGCCCGAGCTGAGTAAGGCGGCGCGAATCACGGCCGTGCGGTTGCCGTAATAGTTGTACACCGTCGGCCGTGTGACCCCGGCGCGTTTTGCGATGTCATTCAGACTGGTTTTTTCCACGCCCCAGGTTTTAACGCAGTCAATGGTGGCATCCAGAATGCGCTGCTGTGTGTCGTTTATGGGCTCCAAAATCGGGGCTTCCTCGTCCAAATGGGTGATGCTTGTATTTTACACTTTTCCATAGAGTGTAAATTCGTAAAGATGCTTTGTCATCTCCGCCTGACTGCGGGGGAGGTGATCCAGTACCGACAGCCTTAGGAGAATAATTATGACAGCCAAGGCCAACTCAGAACATCTCGGCAGTGTGGAACCTCCGCGCGCTGGCGGCGGTTTGCCCCTGCTCGGTCACATGATCGACTTTGTCCGTAACCCCTTTAACTTTGCCCGCAAGATTGCTGGCAACTATGGCGAAATTGTCAGCTTTCGACTACTGGGGCAGCGCATCGTCATGCTCACCGGCGAAGAAGCCAGTGCCCTGTTTTACCGCTCGTCCGACGAGGAACTGGACCAGTCGGCGGCCTACAAGTTGATGACGCCGATCTTCGGCGAGGGGCTGATTTTCGATGCGCCCATTGAGCGCAAGAATGAGCAGCTGAAAATGCTGATGCCGTCGCTGCGCATGGATGCCATGCGCAACCACTCGGGAAAAATTGTTCAGGAAGTGGAAGACGCCATTGCCGGCTGGAACGAGTTCGGGGAGATCGAGCTGGTTGAGTTCATGAAACAGCTCACCATCAATACCGCCAGCCACTGTCTGCTGGGGCGGGAGTTTCGCTATGAACTCAGTGAGGAATTTGCCGAGATCTATCACGATCTGGAACAGGGCGTTCACCCGTTGGCTTATCACTTCCCGAACTTGCCGTTGCCTCGTTTCCGTCGCCGCGACCGCGCGCGTGAACGCCTGCAGAAACTGGTCGGCGAGATCGTCGACAAGCGCAGTCAGCAGACCGAGAAACCCTCGGATATGTTTCAAGCACTTATCGATATGCGCTATGAAGACGGCACTGAGCTCAGCCACAACGAAATTACCGGCATGCTGGTGGGCGCCATTTTTGCCGGCCACCACACCAGCTCGGGCACGGCAGCCTGGGTTCTGCTAGAGCTGCTGAAGCATCCGGCCATACTGCGCGATGTGGTTGCCGAACTGGATGCGCTGCTGGGGGCTGACGGCGAGGTAAGCTTTCAGAGCCTGCGGGAAATGCCCAAGCTGGAAAACGTACTTAAGGAAGTACTGCGCCTGCATCCGCCGCTGATTATTCTGATGCGTCAGGTCAGTCGCGAGCTGCATTTCAAAGAGTACAAAATTGCCGAGGGCGATATGGTCTGGGCAGTGCCGCCGGTCACCCATCGCATGGCCTCGCTGTTTGAAAATCCCGACGCCTTTGATCCCGACCGCTACAGCAAAGAGCGCGCGGAGGATCGTCGCCTGATGGCTTACCAGCCTTTCGGTGGTGGCAAGCATAAGTGCTCCGGCAACGCCTTTGCGATGTTTCAGATCAAGGCGATTTTTGCGATTTTGCTGCGTCGTTACGAGTTTGAGTTGGTCGATGACGCTGCCAGCTATCGTGACAATTACAAAGATATGATCGTGCAGCCCGTCTCTCCCTGTCGTGTCCGTTATCGTCGCCGAAAAGTGGCGGCACCGGCCGGCACCGGATCGGCGGGTGGCAAGCAGGCCGACAGCTCCGGCTGTCCATTCCACAGCGAGAATGCCGATGCCGCGTCCCCGGCGGCCAAGGCGCTGTGCGTCGAGGTCGATACCGTGCTGTGTCAGGGCCACGCCATGTGCATGGGCGAAGCGCCCGAAGTGTTCAAGCTGGATGAGGACGGCATACTGCAAATCCTCAAGCCCCGGTTCGATGCCGGGCAGCGGGAAGCGGTGGAACGGGCGGTGAAATACTGTCCCAATCAGGCTCTGCGGATTGTCGAGCGCTAGGCGATGGATGTGCTGGTAAGCGGAGCGACGGGACTGGTCGGGGCGCATACCGCTGCGGCGCTGTACCGCGCCGGGCATCGTCTGCGGCTGTTGGTGCGAGACCGGCAGCGTGCCGAGCGCTGGTGTGCGTCGCAGGACATTGCAGTGAGCGAGTGGTTTGAAGGCGATATGAGCGACCGCGCATTGGCCCGCCGTGCACTGCAGGGCTGTGATGCCGTTGTCCACGCGGCGGCAGCCGTTAACCTCAAGCGGGCGGAGGCGGAGCAAACCTTGCGAAGCAATCTCGCGGGGGTGGAAAACATTGTCGGCGAAGCCTGGAAGATGGGCATTCCGCGCATCCTTTATGTCTCCAGCGCCGCGGTACTGATGCACCCCAAAGCCCAGTATCTGCGTGAAGATGGGGAGCTGAACCCCGGTGGGGAGCCCTACAGCGTGGCCAAGCGCGCCTGTGAGGAGCGCGTCAGAGATTGGCAGTGTCAGGGAGCGCCCATCATTATCAGCTACCCGTCGGCGGTATTTGGCCCTCACGACCCGAAGTTGTCCGAGAGCAATGCGGCGCTGTGTACGTTCTGTAAAAGCTTTGTCCCGCAAACCCGCTCGGGGATGCAGTTTGTCGATGCCCGCGATCTTGCCGACGCGCACCGCCTGCTGCTGGAAAAGCCGATGAATGGCAATCCCTGCAACGAGCGCTATCTGGTGGCGGGACATTTTCTGCCCTGGCGGGCATTCGCCGACTTGCTGGCAAGTCAGCGGCCGGTACGCCGCCTGCCACTGCCGGCCTGGTTGCTGATGAGTGCGGGTCGCTTTCTTGACGCCTGCCGTCATGTCATCACGGTGGACTTTCCACTCTCCCGCGAGGCGGCGCGAATCGTCTGCCATTTCCCGCCGTCGCGCAGCCAGCGTCTGCGTGATGCGCTGGCGTTTGAATACCGTCCGGCTGCCGACACCGTGCACGACACTCTGTGTTGGCTAGAGCAGTGCGGGCACCTTACCCCTGTTAACAATAATCACAATAAGAGGACTCACCATGTCTGATAAACGCGTTGCATCGATTACGCCCCCCAACAAAGCCTACCCGCGTGAAGAGCTGGAAGAAATGATGGAGCGCTGGCTGAAGGCGAATATTGACGCCGAAAAGGCCGGTGACTGGACCACCCATCTCGGTCCGATGTACACCGAGGATGCGGTATACGGCTGGAATATCGGTCCCAATGAGCAGTTTGTCGCCAATGGTCGCAAGGAAATTTGCGATGTGGCATTGGGCTATCAGATGAAAGGCTTTGAAGATTGGGAGTACCCCTATCACGACATCATCATCGACGAAAAGCGCGGCACAGTAATCGGCTTCTGGAAACAGCTTGCGCCGGTCACCGCCACGCGCCCGGATGGCAGCCGTATGGAAATTGCCGGTATTGGCGGCTCCTGGTTTGAGTATGCGGGCAATTTTCAGTGGTCCTGGCAGCGGGACTTCTTCGATCTTGGCAATGCCAAGGCGCTGTTCTTTGAGTTGGCAGGTGCCGGAGTACTGGAGCCTGTTGTAAAGGAAAAGATCCACAAGCAAGCCAAGGGTGTGCTGCTGCCGGGTCATTACAAGCTGCACGAGGAACCCGGTCGACTGCAGAAAATCCGCAATACGGCGGCGCTGGTAAAGATTGCGTTGACGGGTCGCTAAAGCGGCCCCATCCAACGACCCAAAACACATAACAATAAAACACAGTAAGGGGAACGCTATGTCGCGTTGGTTTTCGCCTAACCCGGATAAAGCCTGGGTAGAAAAATGGTTTCTGATTTACTCGCCGTTGTGGATGGCCTCCATGGCGATGATGATGTTCACCGGCTGGGACAAGAGCTTCGGTGACGCTGCATTACTGTGGCACGGCATACTCACGGCGCTGCCCGCGATTCTGGTGCCGATGCTGGTGGCGCGTCGTTACGAACAGTGCGACTGGCGCGACAGCTACTGGCTGAAAGCCAATCTGTATATGGTGGTGTTTGGTTTCTTCGGGAATTATTTCGGCTCCGAATACTTTTTTGACGTGCTGGGCATGGTCTACAACTATCCCAACGCCACCACCAATCTGGATTCCGCCATGGTGGGCAGCGGCGAACAGCCTGTGCCGCTGATTATGTACTTCTATACCCACGCCTATTTCATCACCTATCACGCGACCGCCAACATTGTGCTGCGCCGCATTCGTACCAGCGGTGTGCCGGGCATGACTCTGCTGTTCCCGGTGGTGATTTTCGCGGTCGGTTACTTCTGGGCCTGGATGGAAACCAAGGCGATGGCGAACCCGATGATGGCGAGCAGTTTTTACTACAAAGATATTCCCCGCATGTTGGCGTATGGCTCGGTCATTTACGCGACCTATTTCATCGCCAGCTTCCCGATTTACTACTTTATTGACGAACAGCGCGAACGACGCTGGACCTTGCTTCAAGTGGTGGCAGGTGGCCTCAGTGCCAGCATGCTGACGTTCTACTTGCTCGATATTGCCGCGCATTGGGTGGGCCAGTTGTAAGCGGCAGTACGGCCATTCGTGGGCCGGATTTTAATAATAAAAGACAGGGAGAGAAGACCGTGAAGAAGATAGCCTTCCCGCTAGTGATGGCTGCCGCGAGTGCGGCGGTCGGGGTTCACGCGCAGCCGGGCGCCGATGCAGCGGCTCAGTCCGGCCGAGGCCAGTCACTGCAAATTGTCGAAGAGGTTTATGTAACGGCCCGGCGTCGCGAAGAAAAGCTGCAGGAGACGCCGGTCGCGGTGACAGCGATGAGCGCCGACAGTCTGGCAGAGGCGGGGATCGCCGCGATCACTGATCTTCAGGGTGCCGTTCCCAGCCTGCAGTTTGGCGAGAGTGGCTCGAAAACGCCGGCGATCTTCATTCGCGGGATCGGTCAGCGCGAGGCCACGTCGGTGCTCGATCCTGGCGTTGGGGTATATCTCAACGGCATTTTTATTGCCCGTCAGGACACCCAGTTGCTCGATACCGTCGACACCCAGAGTATTCAGGTGCTGCGCGGGCCGCAGGGAACCCTGTTTGGGAAAAACAATACCGGCGGGGCAATTCTGGTCAATACGAAAAATGCGGATTTCTCCGAGGTGAGTGGCAGCCTGGATGTGCGCGTGGGCCAATATGGGCGGCGGGATGCCAAGCTGGCAGGGAATATTCCGCTGGTGGAAGGGCGCTCCGGCGTGCGTGTTGCCATCAACAGTACCCGCCTCGACGGCTACTTTGAAAATTCGGATGGCGCCATGTTCGGCGACGAAGACCGTCTGGCGTTTTCTGCGCGCTGGCAGACACAGCTGACGGATACGGTGAGCAGCGATGTGTTTCTGTATTGGAGTCGGCAGCAGGAGCTGAGCTCGGGGATGTCCTGCCTGTTCCAGAACCCCGAGGCGAATATTGCAACGCTGCGGTATCCCGGTCAGCCGGAGTTTCGTGACGCCTGTGAAAAAAGTGAGCGGCTGGCGAAAGACCGCAAGCTGGATGTGACCACTGCGCATTCTGAAATCACCATGGAAAGCCGCATGGCGGCGCTGACGCTGGACTGGGAACTGAACGAGCAGTTGGCGCTGAAGAGTATTTCCGCCGCCAGCTGGCAGGATGGCATTGCCCGTAACGATGATCAGGACGGCACCTCGATTCCCATATTGGACAGCGGTACCGAGGCCCTTAACCGCACGCTTGCCGCCGATGGAAAATCGGTGCCCGACGAGAAACGCTGGCAGTTCAGCCAGGAGCTGCAGCTCAGTGGTCAGGCCTTCGACAGTCGCCTGCAATACACCTTTGGTCTGTTTGCCTCGATAGAGGAAATCGACAACAACAACTTTTCCCAGTTGGTTGGCAAAAAGGGGCTGGCAGGTATTCGTCCCTCTACGGCCTGTGACGCTGTCGGGCTAGCCGTGGTGTGTGGCCTGCTGGATGACGTTGCTGTGATTCCTCTGGCCACCTTTCTGGCCACGCGCAGCGATCTCGAGAACAGCAGTTGGGCGGCCTTCGCTCAGGCGACCTACGATATTACCGAGTACCTGCAGTTTACTCTGGGCGGTCGCTATACGGTTGAAGAACGACGTCGTGACCTGACCGTCTTCGATGTCGACTTTCAGGAATACGGCAGCCGCATTGGCGCTCTGTATATCGACGCGGCGGGTATTTATTCTCCTATCACTCTGGCGCAGTTCAATGCGCTGGGCGAAAACACGCCGGATTTACCGCTGATCATGCGTGACAACGCCGACAGTGCTGAAGAGCAATGGAATAACTTTACGCCGTCGGCAACCCTGTCGTTTATTGCGCCCGAGCGTTGGCACAGCGATCTGGGCGTGGACAGTTTTATGGCCTACTTTACTTACAGCCAGGGCTTCAAAGCGGGTGGGTTTGAGCCGAAGGGGGATGAGCTGGTGCCCTTCGATCCCGAAGAAGTGACCAACTTTGAAGTGGGGGTGAAGCTCGATGCGCTCGACTCCCAGCTCCGTTTCAATGCGGCGCTGTATTACATGGATTACGAGAACATACAGGTTCGTGTCGCCGAACAGGGCGATGCCATCAGCGACCTGTTCCTGTACCTCTCTAACGCCGGTCAGGCCACGGTCCAGGGCGCGGAGTTCGAGACCACGCTGGTGATGGATAACTGGTTTGTGCAGGCCAATTATTCCTATACCGATGCGGGCTATGATGAATTCCTCACTCCGATAGTGATTCCCTTGCAAGGCGAGCAGGTGGTGGACCGCAGCGCGGAAGATTTTGCCCTGGTGCCAGAGCATAGCGGCGGCATTTCCGTAAGCTACCACTGGCTGACGGATCTGGGGATTTTTGTGCCACGCCTGTCGGCGCGTTATCGCAGTGAGTTATTCACCGGTATTGATTACAAGGCGGTGGAATACAGCAACGCCTATATCGACGAACTGTGGTTGTGGGATTTTCGCTTGAACTGGACGCCTGCTGAAAATCTGAGCGTGACGGCGTACGTAGAAAACCTGACCGATGAAGTGTATTACCGCAGTGGGTTTGCGGTGTCGGCACTGCTCGGCGCAGGGACCTATGTTCAGGGCGACCCGCGGAATGCGGGGCTGGAAGTCGCCTGGCGGTTCTAATCGTTAGCGATGCTTTAAGCGAGCGCCGCCCTGTGCCAAAGTGATGCCTGTTTCGGGTACTGGATACGTTCACTATGGCACTGTTGCTGTTGTACATCTCCGTCGCGCTTGGCGCATCGTTTCTCTGCTCTTTGCTGGAGGCGGTGCTGCTGAGTGTCAACGCTTCCTACATCGCCAGCGAAATCGCGGCCGGGCGTCGCAATGGCCAGTGGTGGAAACAGTGCAAGGAAGATATTGATAAACCGCTGGCATCCATTCTCAGCCTGAACACCATTGCTCATACCGTCGGCGCTGCCGGTGCCGGGGCTCAGGCGACCAAGCTGTTTGGCGAACTCTACTTCGGTATTATCTCGGCGGTGCTGACCCTGCTGATTCTGGTTATCTCCGAAATCATCCCCAAAACCTTGGGAGCGCTTCACTGGCGTCGTCTGGCCGCACCGTGTGCGGCGATTCTATCGGTGGTGCAGCGTTTAATGGCGCCACTGGTGTGGCTGAGTCAGTGGATCACAAAACTGTTCAGTCGGCGCGCCGACGAGGGCTCAGTCAGTCGCGAGGAATTTGCCGCACTGGCAGAGCTGGGCGCTGCCGAGGGTGTGTTCTCGATGCGCGAAGCACAGGTGGTGCGCAGCTTGTTGCACTTTGGCGATATGAAGGTGCGCGACATTATGAGTCCGCGCACGGTGATATTCTGCCTGAATGGCGAGCTGACGGTGGAAGAGGTTTTGGCACAGCACCAGCAGTTGCCCTATTCGCGAATCCCCATCTACCGGGATCAGCCCGATAATATCTATGCCTTTGTGCGCAAAGACGAGTTGCTGAGGGCCGCCATCGACCAGCCGGGCACCAAGGTCGACGCCTTGCAGCGGCCGCTGCTGGCCGTGCCGGAAATACTGCCGCTGCGTGGCCTGATCAAAAAGGTATTGGTGCCCGGCGGGCAGATTGCGATTGCTGTCGGTGAATACGGCGAAGTCCACGGTGTGGTGACTACCGAGGATGTGCTGGAAACCCTGTTGGGTATGGAGATTACCGACGAAACGGATGAAGTCGAGGATCTTCAGTTGTTTGCCCGCCAGCGCTGGGAGCAGCGTGCGCGTCAGATGGGTATGCTGCCCGACGGCGCGGCGCGCGACGATATGTCGCAGTGAGCGCCGACGACTGCTGAACTACAATGAGACTCAATCGCAACAAGGGTGCTAAGCATGAAACGTCGCGCAATAGGTCTCATTATCGGTCTTTGGTTGGCCGGCGCTGCACTGGCCGAGACGGATGAGTCGCCCCATCTGGTGGGCTTGATGGGCGATATGCAGCGTTTTGCTCACAAGCTGCAGCTATCGCTGGACGCTGAAAACGCGCTGCTTGCCGATTTCTATGCCCATGAACTGGGCGGGGCGATTGCTGCAGTGGGACAGATCGACAGCTACAGCGACTACCCCGTCGGCAGGCTGACCACCAGCACCTTGTCTCCGCTGCTTAAAAAACTGATCGCGGGACTGGATGCCGGTGACCTGCCGCGTGCGGATAACGCTTTCGATGCTCTTCTGGAAGGCTGCAACCGTTGCCATGCAATGACGGAGCACGACTATATTCGTGTGCAGCGCAATCCGGCAAACCCTTACCTGCAGAATTTCTCAGTGGCGCCCTGAGGGCGCCGCGCTCAGCGATCGGGCAGGGTGATGTTCAGTTCCAGTACGGAGCAGTTGCCGTTGTTGTCCAACGCCACTTCCACCTGATCCTGATTCACCTCCACGTATTTGCGAATCACCTCCAGCAATTCCTGCTGCAGTTTGGGCAGGTAATCGGGCTGGTTTCGCTGATTGCGCTCGTGGGCAACGATAATTTGCAGGCGCTCTTTGGCGACCGCTGCGCTTTCTTTTTTACTGCTGCGAAAGAAGTCCAGGATGCTCATGCGGTCCTCCCGAACAAGCGCTTGAACAGGCCTTTCTGTTCGGCGTGAATAAAGCGCTGTTCCACTTCTTCACCGAGCAGGCGAGCCACCGCGTCGCTGTAAGCTTGCCCAGCGGGGCTTTGGGCGTCGTGAATTACCGGCACACCCTGGTTGGACGCTTTCAGGACAGTTTCCGATTCGGGGATGACGCCCAGCAGTTTGGTGGCGAGAATCTCCTCCACATCACTCACTGCCAGCATTTCACCCTTGGCGACGCGGTCGGGGTTGTAGCGGGTCAACAGCAGGCACTCTTCCACGCGCTCGCCGTTTTCGGCGCGACGCGACTTGCTTTGCAGAATGCCCAGAATGCGGTCCGAGTCGCGCACCGAGCTGACTTCGGGGTTGGCGACGACAATGGCTGTATCGGCGAAATACAGTGCCATAAATGCGCCGTGCTCAATCCCGGCGGGAGAGTCGCAGATGATGAATTCAAAGCCGTCGGCGTCCAGGTCTTTCAGGACTTTCTCCACACCTTCCACGGTCAGCGCATCTTTGTCGCGGGTCTGCGAGGCGGGGAGAATGTAGAGGTTCTCAACGCGCTTGTCTTTGATCAGTGCCTGACGAAGCGTGGCGTCGCCATTGATGACGTTTACGAAGTCGTAGACCACACGACGTTCGCAGTTCATCACAATATCGAGGTTGCGCAGGCCAATGTCGAAGTCGATGACAGCGGTTTTGTGGCCGCGCAATGCCAGCCCACTGCTGATCGCAGCGCTGGTAGTGGTCTTGCCCACACCGCCCTTGCCGGAGGTCACAACAATGATTTTGGCCAAAACAGTTCCCCTTTCGTTTATTTCCGGGCTTGTGTTCCCGGTGCTTGTTGTCGATGAAATTAGTTCAGTGGCTGAATATCGAGCGTCTGGTCGTTCAGGCGAATACGCCGGGCGCTTTTCCAATGTGCCTCGCGCAAGTCTTCGTCCAGCATAAAGGTGCCCGCTACCGACACCAGCTCAGCTTCCAGGCTCTGACAAAAAATCTGTGCAGAAGTGTCGCCTTTTACACCCGCGAGTGCCCGGCCGCGCAAAGCGCCATAAATATGGATATTGCCGTCAGCCAGCACTTCCGCACCGGCCGACACCGCTGACAACACAATCAGATCCCCACCGGCTGCGTAGACCTGTTGGCCGGAGCGGATGGGCGTGTCGATGACCCGGGTGGGCTTGGCTGCCGTAAGCTCGGGTGCCGGAGCCGAGGGGGCCTCGGCAAAGGGCGCCTCGGCTTTGGGCGCGGGGTCTGCGGCGGGTTCGCGGGCAGCGCGGCCCACCGACAGAATGGCCAGTCCGGCTTCCCTGGCGGCTGCGTGAAGCGCCTCGTCGCGACTCGATATCGCGACCGGAATCAATCCGTGTTCCTGACAAAGGGCTGCCAGTTCCCGCAGTGGCGGCGCTAGCTGGTCGCCATAAGGCTCAAAATTCAGTACCACCGGGGTGTGCTGGAAAAACGCGGGGGCTTCGGCGGCCTTGGCGCGTAGCTGCTCGTCAAAGCGGCTGTACTCATAATGGCTGATATCGAGCTGGGTAAGCGGATACAGCCCGGCTTTCAGTCGAAACTGAGGGCTGTTGTCGAAGGGCAATTCTGCGTTCTGAGGTTGAGAGTCCATGCGGGAGAGTGTACCGGATATTGCGCTGGAAAAGGCGGCAAATTACCGCTTTCTGGGGGCTGCCGCAAATCCGCTGCCGATAAAAAGTGGCATCGATTCTGCATTACGTCTCACGAGTGCGTATTTGTGACGTTTTCCTGTGCAGGGAGAGCTGGAACGCCGCCAATGCCGATTATCCACTGATGTATGTGAGTAGTGTGAATGATGGCTTCTATTGAACTTTTACGATTTTCCCGGCAGCTCTGTGCCAGTGTTTTCCTGATTAGCGGCTTGGTGGCCTGCGGGGGTTCCAGCAGCGGCTCGTCGCCCGGTGGCGGTGATGTGGTGGCTCCGCCGGCACCGGAACCAGAACCGCCCAGTTTCTCCGAAACCCGTTTTGATACCGTGGCCCCGGATGCAGATACCGCGGGGAGTTATGCCGTCGTCGGCCCTTTGGATTACCGTTATGCGCCGGTCATGGCGACCCGCAATATTGATGACAGCAACGGCAGCACCGTCGATCAGTTTACTGATCCGGTCGATATCCTCGGGGTGATCCACTATCCGCAGATCGACGCCGATACCGAGCTGCCGGAGGCGGGCTTCCCGCTGATCCTGTTTCAGCACGGTCGGCATTCCACCTGCTCTACCACGGGTGACGCTGAGGGCAGCGAATCGTCGGGCACTGACTGCGAGTCAGAGGGCTTGCTGCCGATTCGCTCAGACAAGGGTTATGACTACATCGCGGATACCCTGGCTTCCCACGGCTATGTGGTGATTTCTATCGACGTGAACGATATCAATGCGCAGGATTCCGCGTCCAATGATCAGGGCATCACCGCTCGCGCCGAAGTGATTCTCCATCACCTGGATATTTTCCGGGACATTGCCCTGCAGCCTGACTCGGTGTATCACCTTGACGAAAACGGCAATGACTTCAGCGAGTTGCTCGATGTCGTCGACCTGTCGAGCATTGGTTTAATGGGCCATTCTCGCGGTGGCAATGGCGTGGCAAAAACCATTACTTATAACCAGGATCCGCAGTTCCGGCGCAGCGGCGATTTTGACCAGCCTCACAGTATCAAGGCGGTGTTTTCGCTGGCCCCGACCGATTTCGACTCCGAGCTGCCGCTCAATACCGCCTGGGCCACCCTGTCGCCGTATTGTGATGGCGATGTCTCCACCCTCCACGGCGTGTATATGTACGATAACGTCCGTTATAACGAGAGTGATGTGTCGCAGCCCCAGTTCATGCTCACGGTGATGGGAGCGAACCACAACTACTACAACGACTTCTGGTTTAACGACGACGCCCAGCTCAATGTGTTCGACCCCTACTGTACAGAGGGGGTGCCCAGCAGTGGTCGTCTGAGCCGGGCAGACCAGCGCCGGGGCGGTGAATTTCTGATCAGCAGTTTCCTGCGCCTTTTTGCCGGCGGTGAAAGCCAGTTCGCCGGTTACTGGAGCGCGCTGGAGCAGTTGCCGGAGAGTGCCTGCCCCGAAGGTGTGCAGAGCTGCGACGAGCAAGTGCATCTGTCCTTTCATCAATCGCGCGAAAACCTCATAGTGGTCGACGACACCCTCAGCGATGCCTCTCTCACCATGAATGCCTTCGGCAGTAATACCTTTGATGGCTTCCTGTTTACGGGCTGGTGTGAACCCAATGGCGGTAGCCTCGAAGATCTGACCGGCATGAATGCCGATCGCTGTCCGGCTCCGGCCACCATCTCGAAGGCGCCGCAGGTCTTTTTCAACTACCTTGGCAACGCCGCATCTATTGAGTACGCGCTGCCGGCCGAGGGCCTGGATGTTAGCGATATGGACTTCCTGACGCTGCGCATGGGGGTGAGTGCCACGCCGGAAAACCTGCTGGGGCAAGACCTGACACTCAGTCTCACCGATACCGATGGCGATTCGGTCACACTGCTGGCCAGCGACTACAGTGATGCGCTGTATTTCCCGCCCGGTTTGACCATTTCGGCGCGAGATACCGGCGCCAAGACCATTATCAATATGCTGCCGTTCCGGCTTGATGCCAAAGTGATCCACGATGCCGAGGTCAATCTTGATGCGCTGAGCTCGCTGCGCCTGAACTTTGACCAGCGCCCGCTGGGTACCCTGCAATTGACTGATGTGCTGTTCCAAAAAGTGCCGTATCGCTAGCGGTCATTCCTGCGGCTAATCGGCTAGTGGGGCATTGTTCGTAAACCGGAAAACCCTTCTGGAGACGAGCAATGCGCAAGGCGGAATCATCACTGGCCTATATTGTTGCAGGGGCACTGGGGGCCTTACCGTTCCTGGCGGCCGCCTGGGCGACACTGCTTGGCGGAAGCTGGATGGGGCTGAGTGGGCAGGCCTTGCTGCACAGCTACGGTATCGCCATCACCGGCTTCATGGCGGGAACACTGTGGGGAGGCACCTTCTCCCCGCCGCGTTTTCAGGACGCGCTATTGGGAATGTTGGCGGCGCTGGCCTTGACCCTGGTAGTGTGGATGCCGATGCCCCAGGCCTACCTGACGCTGGTCGTGCTGTTGGCAACCTTATGGGCCTATGATTTGCTGCGTTTTTATCGCTACGGTTTGCCGCGTTGGTATACCGGCCTGCGCTGTAGTTTGAGCACGGTTGCCATCGCCGCGCTGCTTGCTGGTTTCTTTTGGGCTTAGCGGTTGGTGTTCTATTCGTATAAAGAAAGTCGCCTCTAATATTCTGTGTTAGGGTTTCAGCTTTTCTCTGAGGCTGGTGGTCGCTCTACTAGCCTTGTTCCGGCTATGATGGCGCGAACGGATATTGGTGAGCTGAGAGGCAATGGATGGCTTTTGTTAACTTTGTTCTTCTGGTCTTTTTCATAATTTTCATTTGGCGTTATGTGTACTTCTCTGCGCGAGCATTCAAGCCTAAAGCGGGTGGTGGCATCGAATGCTTCGGGCGGGCCTACAAGAATGCTGATAAAGCTATTCTTGATGTCTTTTTTCTTAAGAAAGTACTTTATAGCCGCTTGGAAGATGCCTCTGATGACAAAAGTACGTTATCAAAGCTGAAGTCGGCGAGGCTGTCGTTAAAATTGGCAATATATTGCGGGTTGGCGATTAACTTAATAATAATCTTTAGGATTTTGCTGACTGCGCTTAGGCTTTGATATGGAAATTATTTTTATTGCAAGTATTGTCGCCACCACATTTTTCAATGTCAGATATTTTTGGGTCGGATTTGACGTTTATACGTTGCTGAAAGACAGCGGTAGTGAAATATACGGAAGAAAATATGATTCTGCATGGGATCTGACATGGGATTCAGAGTTTTTGAAAAACCTTTTTTTCAATCGAAGTACTGAGTTCGATGCTCCGCTGTCCAGTAGGCTTAAAGCGGCAAAACTCGCCATGAGTTTGACGGTGTTTTTTGGCTTGCTGTCCTATTTTACTTTGATGGCCTATGGGCTTATCAACGGGAAAATGATGTTTTCTTAGCGGACTACGGCCTGTGTCGGGCAAGCGTTGCTGAACAACAGCCTGCGGTGATTTGACAGCTGGCCTGAGCGGTGAGCTGCCGATGTGCAGCAAGAGCCAGTTCCGGTTGCTTAGCTATTCAGCTTCTTTCTGACGGTAAAAAAGCGTCGCGCACCCCATGTCCCTATAAGGGCGCCGCCTGCGATCAGCGCGGCGGCGCCAGTCACCAGCAGCGGACGGTCGGGGTAGAAATGGAGAATGGCGGCACCCGCGGCGACAAAGGCCAGGGCGGTACGCAAATAGGCCAGTACGGTGCGTTCGTTTGCCAGATGAGTGCGCTCCAGCGCAAGCTGGTCGCGAATTTGAGTGTCTTCCATTGCGGCGTTCCGGGTTCAGAGCTGCCGGTGTTTACAGCTCGTTGAGGTGGCCTTTGTTCCAGTGCGCCTGATCGAGAATGGCGCGCTGGCGTCCAGTCTCCATCTTATCCCAATTTTTATAGACCATGCCGATGCGCGGGTTGCGGCTGAATTTTTCCCGGTGTCGCAGCATGAAGTCCCAGTACAGGCTGTTGAAGGGACAGGCACGCTCGCCGATTTTTTCCTTGGGGTGGTAGTGACAGTCACCGCAGTAGTCACTCATCTTCTGCAGGTAGTTGGCGCTGGCGGCGTAGGCCTTACTGCCCAGCAGGCCGCCGTCAGCGTATTGGCTCATGCCGCGGGTGTTGGGCAGCTCGACCCATTCAATGGCATCGACATAAATGCCCAGATACCAGGCGTCGACCTCGTCGGGGTTGACCCCGGCCATCAGCGCGAAATTGCCGGTCACCATCAGGCGTTGAATATGGTGGGCATAGGCGTGCTCCAGTGATTGTGTGATGGACTGCTGCAGACATCGCATTCGCGTGTTGCCGTCCCAATACCAGCTCGGCAGTGACGCGTGCGCGCCGAGGGCATTTTTCTCGGCATAGTCGGGCATATTGGCCCAGTAAATCCCGCGAACAAACTCCCGCCAGCCGAGTATCTGTCGAATAAAACCTTCGACCTGCGCGAGGTTAATGGCCTCAGGCCGTGCCTCGTGGGCGCGCAGGGCGGCGTTAATCACCGTGGCGGGTGACAGCAGCTTGGCGTTCATCGCAAACGACAGCCGCGAGTGATAGAGGCTCCAGCGATGAGGACTGTGGCCCGTCATCGCATCCTGATAACGACCGAAGTTGGGGAGCAAGGCATCGCAAAAGTAGCGCAGCAGCGCCAGTGATTGCTGGCGACTAATAGGCCAGGGCAGTGGATCGGCAGCGCTGCCAATACTCTGCACGTCGTGCCGCTGCAATCGGTTCAGTACCGCCTTCACCGGGTTGCTGAAACACAGTGGCTCGGGTATCTCGGCCAGATCGCTGCCGCGCAGGGATTGCCGGTTCTCGCTGTCGAAGTTCCAGCGGCCACCGCGGGGTTCGTCGCCGTTGGGACCGTCCATCAGAATGCCGAAGCGTCGCCGCAGTTTGCGGTAAAAGAACTCCATTTTCTGCGCCTTACCCGGACGGAAGTAGTCCGGGATTTCCTCGAATGGCAGCAGGAAATGTTCGCTATCGACCACGCGCCGTTCTACGCCGTCGGGCAGGTGGCCTTCGGCGAGCTGCTGGGCCAGGCGGTATTCGTCCGGCTGCTGGTATTCCAGTTCACGAATATCGTAGTCGCGGCAGAGTCTCGAGAGCAGTGCGGGGAAGTCCGGGTCGTCGACGGTATCATCCAGTGTGAGGTGCAGCACCTCGTGACCCGCTTGTTGAAGTGCGCGGGCGAAGGCATCCATCGCCGCAAAGAAGGCGCAAAGCTTCTGTATATGGTGTCGACAGTAGCGGGTTTCCTGATGCATCTCGGCAATCACATACAGGGTCTGGGGGTTGTTCTCCCGAAACCAACTGTGACTGGCATTGAGCTGGTCGCCAAGGATCAATCTCAGGCGTTGATAGCCACTCATGCGCGATGTCTCCGTGTGTTTGCACTGCGACGGTTATCACGACGACGGCTATCGCCACGGCCGTTATCGGGCCGCACATGACGGTGAAGAATGCGCTGGGCTTCGCGCTTAACCTCGGCGCGTCCGCGCCACTGCCAGAGCCGTTCACGCGCGGCACCTGCACTTTCTGACAGGCCAAAAATTGGCAGGGGGTAGTCTTCGCCCGGCCGGAAGCCGAGCATCTGCGCTTCGAGGGGCGGGATAAGCCAGGGTTGATGGATAGCCTCGGTGGGCAGCGAAGACAGTTCGGGTAACCAGCGCCGAATAAAGTGGCCGTCGGGGTCCTGCTCCCGGGATTGTTTCACCGGATTGTAGATGCGCAGGGTATTAATGCCGGTCACGCCAGCCTGCATTTGCATTTGGGGGTAGTGAATGCCCGGCTCGAAATCGAGAAACAAACGGGCGAGGTGAGCGGCGCCGTGGCGCCAGTCGATATTGAGATGATGGCACAACACGCTCACCAGCATGGCACGCATGCGGAAGTTGATATAGCCCGTCGCATGCAGACAGCGCATGCAGGCATCGACCAGCGGGTACCCGGTGCGGCCCTGCGCCCAGGCGGTGACATCTGCTTCGACGCGCGTGTCATGTCGCCATGGGTAATCCTGGTAAGCGCGGTTAATGGGGCGCTTTTCCATCTCACATTCACTTTCAAATTTCTGGATGAAGTGGCAGTGCCAGTGCAGTCGCGACGATAGGGCGCTGAGGCTGCGCCGCCAGCCGGGACGCTGCCAGTGCTGAAGCAGAAACTGATAGCTCTCCCGCAGGCTGATGTTGCCCCAGGCCAGATAGGGTGACAGGCGCGAACACGCTTCCCGACTCAACGAGGGGTTCGATAAAGAGCGGTAGTAGTCCTGTCCGCGCCCGTCATAAAAACTGTGCAGTGTCTGTTGTGCGGCGAACGGCCCACCGTGTTGAAAGGCGTCCAGTGGACGCCTCGTAGGGGCGCTCGGCTGCCATTGCTGCGAGAGCAATGCTGGCGGAAGGGCGCTGAAGCGGGCCCTCTCCAGATCGGGGGTGGCCAGTGCTTGACGCATCACCTGTTGCCAGTGCCGGTCCCATTGCTGCCGGTCGCGGGCACCGCGAATGACTGCCGCATAGGGGCTTTCCTGCCAGTTGATGCCGAGCTCGCGACAGCGGGCGGCCACACGTAGATCGCGATCAAAGGTGTTGGCCAGGCCAATTTCCTGATGGCTGTAGAGCGTATGAATGCCCAGCTGCTGATGCAGCGTTTGCAGCACCGAGAGCGCGTCGCCCTGCACGGTATAGAGCTGAGTATTTAGCGGGCGCAGCTGTGCATTGATCTGCTCCAGTGATTGCCAGATAAATCGCCAATGCCGCTCGCTGTAATGCGGGTCGTTCAGCAGCATGGGTTCGACGATATACAGCAGTATGACGGGTCGCCCTGATGCGCAGGCCGCCTGCAGCGGTGCGTGATCGCTGAGACGCAGGTCGCGCTTGAACCACACCACGCTGATCCCCTCAGTCATGACCGGACTCCAGCGGCCAGTCCACCATATCAACATGGTCCAGAGGCAAGCTGTTGTCGGCGTCGTCTCCCAACCAGTGGCGGCGGTAGCTGCCATCCGGGTCGTACTGACGGGCCTGTTTATCCAGATCGAAGCGGCGGTGACCGCGCGGATCGGCGCCCACACCCGCCAGGTACTGCCAGTTGCCCCAGTTGCTGGCAACATCGTAGTCGATGAGTTGGTGTTGGAAGTAGGCGGCGCCAAATCGCCAATCCAGCCCCAGTTCGTGAACGAAGCAGCTGGCAACCAGTTGCCGACCGCGATTGCTCATATATCCGGTGGCATTCAATTCGCGCATACAGGCATTGACGATGGGATACGGTGTGGCGCCCTCGCACCACTGTCGGAATCGACCGGGATAAAAGCTGGTCAGTGGCGCCTGCGAGCGAATGCCTTTGCTGTTGAACAGGCGCACACCGTAGCGGCGGGCGTAGCAGTGAAAAAATTCCCGCCACAACAGCTCGAAGCCTATCCAGTAGGTGGACTCATTGGCGCCGAATTCCGCTTCGTGTTGCTTTAATTGTGCCCACAGCCGTCGGGGCGACAGACAGCCATTTGCCAGCCAGGCCGAGAATTTGGTGGAATTCTCCCACCCCCAGAGGGCGTTGCGAGTGGCTTTGTAGGACTGTGGCCGCTCGCTGTGGAAATAGGCATCGAGCTGCGCCAGAGCAGCCGTCTCGCCGCCGATGAAACGCTGGGCGATGGCGGCGCTGTGACCGGCATGACTCTCCGTACGCCACCCCGCAGGCGGTGGCGGCAGCGAGGTGATACGGATCTGAGGCTGCGATGGCTCAGATTGCGCTTCCACCTGGCGCCGGAATTTTGAAAAGCTGTCGGGCAGCCCCGCTGGCGAAAACGGCAGGGCTTCGGCGTCGAACAGGCTGTGGCTATTGCCTTGGATAAAGCGGCAGTCCAGACAATGCTGTTGTAGGGCCTGCCACTGTCGTTGTTCATCGATGCCGCTGTGCAGGCTGCTGCCAGCGATATCAATGCGATACTCGGCAATCAGTGGTGGCAGCGCCTCGTCAAGGCGGCCTTCCAGAATGGTCAGTCGCTGTCCCTGTGTGGCCAGCCGGTGCTGCAGGTCACGTAGACTTTCACGAAGAAAGCGCAGGCGGTGTGGGCCCAGCGAGGCGAGCTGATAGCGGCCGGGTCGTCGCTCGTCAGGGTCCAGACAATAGACGAGCAGCAGCTCATCAACCTGCCGAGCAAGCTGTTGAAGCGGTGGGTGATCATGCAGTCGCAGATCATGGGTGAAAACAAAAAGGCCCCGGCGCATGGTGGTCCGTCATTGGCGAATGTCTTCGTTATATGACGGGGCCGGGGAAATGGATTTGCAGGCGTGTTGCTCAGAGCGTAAAGCGACGCCCCGCGCCGAAGCCGCCATCGACCGGCAGCACGTGGCCGTTTACAAAGCTGGCATCGTCGGAGCAGAGAAACGCGATGGCGCCGGCGACTTCCTCGGGACGACCGGCGCGGGCCTGCAGATGCCAGTTCACAAACTGCTGATGCCCCTGCGGGTTCTCCTTCACCATGGCCGTCATGGGCGTTTCTATCAGGCCGGGGGCGACGGCATTCACGCGAATGCCCCGATGGGCATAATCGGCGGCAAGACTCCGGGTTAATTGCACTACGCCGCCTTTGGAGACGTTGTAGCTGATATTGTTGTCGCAGCCTTCCAAACCGAAGATGCTGGCGACGTGCACGATGCAGCCCCGTCCACGTTCCAGCATGCCCGGCAGTACCGCCTGACTCAGCCATAGGCTGCCGTTGAGGTTGATGGTCAATACGCGCTGCCATTCCGCGTCATCCAAGCCGAGAGCCGGGCCGTAGCTCGCCACCCCGGCGCAGTTCACCAGCACATCAATATCGCCATGCTGGGTGGCCAGTTCCGGCAAATGCTGTTTGATGGCGTCGTGATTGCTGACGTCCATCGCGGTGTAGTGGATATCGCCTTCCCAGGGGGTCTTGGGAGCTTGAACATCGGCAGCAATCACCCGGTAGCCGTCTGCGGCCAGTCGCTTGGCGGTGGCCTGTCCAATGCCCGAGCTGGCGCCGGTGACAAGTGCAGTAGTCATGGTCGGAATCCCTTAATGTTGTTCGTAGGCGGAAAAGTCGGGGCGCTGCATACAGGCTTTAAAGTGACTGCGGCTCCAAGGCCAGGTGGCGGGCACCCCCTGCGCATCCAGATACCAGCTTTGGCAGCCGGAGCCGAAAATCGAGCGCTTGGCCGCCGCGATACGGGCCTCGTCAAACTGCGCCAGCGCCGTTTCGCTGGCGCAGATTTCCCGGCATTCGCCCTGCTCGACCTTGTCCATCAACTGCTGGATGTAGTGCCACTGCTGCTCGGCGATCTCGATTAATGAGAAGTTACCTACCGGGCCATTGGGACCGTTCAACATAAACAGATTGGGGAAGTCGGGAATCGACACGGCCATATAGGCAGTTGGGCGCTGTGCCCAGGCGTTTTCCAGTGTGTTGCCGTTGCGGCCGGTAATGGTCATCGGGCGCATGAAGCGATCAGCCTGGAAGCCGGTAGCCAGCACGATAATGTCGAATTCGCGAAGCTCGCCATCGGGGCTGCGAATACCGGTTTCCTCTATCTGCGTTACATCCTCAATGACCACTTCCACGTTGTCGCGCTGTACGGCCTCATAGAACGTATCGGCGTAAATCAATCGCTTACAGGCGGCGCGATAGTTAGGGCGCAGCTTCTCGCGCAGCGCCGGGTCGCGAACCGACTGCTCCAGGTTTTGCTGCACGATCATTTCGATCTGCTGCATGGCTTCGGAGTCTGGCTCGGTAATGGCTACCGAGAATCGCTCGATATTGGCTTCCAGCTCTGGGTCGTGTTGCAGGCGTTTCAGCAGCGCCGGGTCGCGTCGCCAAGCGGCGCGTTCTTCTTCGCTGAAAGGGGTGTTGATCACCGGCATGATCCACTGTGGACTGCGCTGGTAGTGGCAGAGATGGCTGGCGCGACTGGCCAGCGCCGAGACAATTTGCACGCCAGTGGAGCCGGTGCCGATCACGGCAATGCGTTTGCCGTCGAGTGGCACACTGTGGTCCCAGCGCGCGCTGTGGAACAG
>CETN01013141.1_pt1 | contig 35590 bp, 34 predicted proteins | sample 531301 | NCBI WGS metagenome assembly CETN01 (sample SAMEA2622656, study PRJEB7988) | marine metagenome | isolation source: saline water (ENVO:00002010), including
CCGCCACTCAGGCCGGCCAGTTGATCCAGCAACGGTTGCAGCGGGTTATCACCGCCACCAGCAGCAGCGCCCTGCAATTGGTCCAGAATCGGCTGGAGGGGGTTGTCACCACCCGCACTTCCCAGTTGATCCAGAACCGGCTGCAGCGGATTGCTACCGGAGTCCAGCGCAGACAACTGCGCATCCAACTCGCCCAAGGGGCCAACCAGAGCTTCTAGCGGAGTTCCCGCCAAGCTTGATGCCAGGGGGTCAAGGATAGGAGCGAGCGGACCCGCTGTAGAAAATGAAGACGCCGATGCGACAGCAGCCGCCAACGACAGTTTTTTTATAGATATTAATTTCACGGTTAGTCCTCCAGACGTGATCCAATCACCAGCGCAATGGCCGGCTTATTCTTGTCTTTATCGGTTCTCAGACCGACTTTTTCTCGTTATACGTAGCGATAATACGCGTAACTACGTATTGAATATAGTGACTAGATTCACAAAAGCCTCTTTTTTCTAACACATGAAACATAGGGGCGCCATACTGACGACGAGGGAGAGATATTTTTTAAATTCATTCAGTGGCTTAGCAATAAAGCGCCCCGGAAAAGCGTTATACCAATTTCGTTAGCGTTAAGTTTTTTTCTACCAACAAAAAGCCGGCCCACCGTAACGGCAAACCGTCATGCAGGACTAAGCCCCAGACGCCTGGATTCGCCAACTGTCAGGCAGGGAGCGGGGAGTGAAGAAGAACAAAAGAGAGGCAAACAAAAAAGGGCCGCCTTATGGCGACCCTTTCATGTAATGGTCGGAACGGCAGGATTCGAACCTGCGACCCCCACACCCCCAGTGTGGTGCGCTACCAGACTGCGCTACGCCCCGAAATGAGGGCACGAATCATACCCCAAGAATACGGTTCTGTGAACTATCTTTTCAGAAGTTTTGCTAATTCTTCCAGCTCTGTAAGCATTTGACGAATAAGCTGTTTAGACTGCAATGAATCCTCTTTGGCTTCATCACCGGACATGCGCTGACGCGCGCCACCAATGGTGTACCCTTGCTCATACAGCAAACTGCGGATCTGCCGAATCATCAGCACGTCCTGATGCTGGTAATAGCGACGATTCCCTCTCCGCTTTACCGGTGCTAACTGCGGGAATTCCTGCTCCCAATACCGCAACACATGCGGCTTTACAGAGCACAGTTCGCTGACTTCACCGATAGTGAAATAGCGCTTACCGGGAATCGGTGGCAGTTCGTCGTTATGACTTGGTTCCAGCATAGTCCTCTACCCTGGATTTTAATTTCTGGCCTGGCCGGAATGTCACCACGCGCCGTGCGGATATCGGAATTTCTTCGCCGGTCTTCGGGTTGCGCCCAGGGCGCTGACTTTTGTCGCGCAGATCAAAATTGCCAAAACCGGAAATTTTGACCTGTTCATTATTCTCTAAACAGTGGCGAATCTGCTCAAAAAACAACTCGACCAGTTCTTTCGCCTCACGCTTGTTGAGACCGAGCTCTTCATAGAGACGCTCGGCCATTTCTGCCTTGGTGAGGGACGTCATCGCATTCAGTTCCTTAGACTGGCACCGAAGCGTTCCTGCAAAGACCGCACAACCGCTTCGACAGACTGGGTGACTTCTTCCTCGGTAAGAGTGCGTGATGAATCCCGGTACGTCAAGCCCAGCCCCATGCTTTTTCTTTCTGGATCAATACCTTTACCCTCATAAATATCAAAGAGCTTCAAGTTGACCAGAGCCTCTCCAGCCGCATTTTCCACGGCCGAGAGTACATCGCTCGCCGCCATATCGCGCGGAAGAATAACGGCAATATCGCGACGCACTTCGGGATAGCGAGATACCGGCGCAAACGCAGGCACCGTTCGCGCAAGCAGCACATCCAGATCGATTTCAAAGAAATACACCGGGTTGGGCAGATCAAGCTTCGCCTGCAGGCTGGGATGGAGTGCACCGATACGCCCTACCCGCTTGTCGCCACTCCAGATATTTGCGGTCTGCCCGGGATGCAGCGCTTTGTGCTGCGCCGCCTTGAAACTCAGCGGTGCCGCTGCGGGCGCCATCAGGGCTTCCAGGTCGCCTTTCAGATCGAAGAAATCCAGCAAGTCACCAGAACCACACCAGCTTTCCGGCTCTCGGCGGCCTGAGAGCAAAGCTGCGAGCGTCGGAACCTGTGCGAGCGTTTCACCCGGCTCAAAGCGTTGTCCAATTTCAAAGAAACGCAGCCGCGACTGTTGGCGCTTGCTGTTGTACTCCGCCGTTTTCAGCAACCCCGGCAACAATGAATCACGCATTTGCGCCATATCGGCACTGATTGGGTTCAATAGCGTGACGCAATCGTCACGCTCAGAAAGCTCCGCATTCAGAACCGGATCAACAAAGCTGTAACTGATCACTTCCTGATAACCACGGGAAACCAGTTGCTGGCGCAGCTCCATGGGTGAGCGATCCGCTTCATTCGATGGCGAAATATCCAATGCCGAATACACCGGCTTCACAGGCAGCCGGTTGTAACCGTAAATGCGCGCGAGTTCTTCCAACAAATCGACTTCAATCGCGATATCAAAGCGCCAGCTGGGCGGCGTTACCGTCCACCCCTGCTCGGTGCGCACCACTGCCATTCCCAATCCGGTCAGGATTTGCTCTACATCCTTCGGCAACAGGGCCAGCCCCAGCATTTTTTCGATGCGCGCTTCCCGCAGTGAAACGTCGCCTCGCACAGGAAGCGCCTCGCTTTCTTCCACCACAATCGGACCGGCTTCTCCTCCACAAATTTCGAGGATAAGGTTAGTGGCACGCTCCATCGCGCGCTCGACTAACTCGTAGTCCACTCCGCGCTCAAAGCGGTGCGAGGAATCCGTATGCAAGCCGTAACTGCGAGCACGCCCCGCCAATTTCTCTGGGGTAAAGAACGCCGACTCCAGCAGCAAGTCGGTGGTATTACTGCTGACTGCACTTTTCTCGCCGCCCATAATACCGGCCAAAGCCAAGGCTTTTTCATCGTCGGCGATCACCAGACTGTCGCCGTTTAAGCTGAGGGTCTGACCATCCAGCAGCTCCAGCGACTCCCCTTCGACGGCATGACGCACACAAATGCCACCGGACAGCGTAGACAAATCGAAAGCATGCATGGGCTGCCCCAGCTCCAGCATGACAAAATTGGTGATATCCACTACGGCGTCAATGCTGCGCACGCCACTGCGGCGCAGTTTCTCTTGCAACCATAGCGGGCTTTCCACGCCGGGACGAATCCCGCGTACAATACGTGCCGCATAGCGCGCACAATCCGCTGGCGCAGCAATAGAGACCGACGGCACGTCGGCAATCGCAACAGGCGCTGCCGCCTGTGCGGGCTCGGCAAACGGCATGGTATTCAGAGCAGCCACTTCGCGGGCCACCCCACGAATACTGAGGCAGTCTGCCCGGTTTGGGGTCAACCCCAGCTCAAACAGCCGATCATCTAGGCCAAGGTAATGACGCATGTCGTCACCCAGAGGCGCATCACTGGGCAGCTCCATAAGGCCATCGGACTGTTCAGCCATACCCAGCTCTTGCTCAGCGCACAGCATGCCGAAGGACTCCACACCGCGCAGCTTGGCTTTCTTGATTTTGAAATCGCCAGGCAGCACAGCCCCAACCTTCGCCATGGGAATTTTTATTCCCGGGCGGGCGTTGGATGCCCCACAAACAATTTGATAGCGCTGCTCACCGTCGCTGACCTGACAAACACGCAACTTATCGGCATCAGGGTGTTGCTGCGCATCAACAATTTCTGCGACTACCACGCCGGTAAACGCGCCGGCAACGGGCTCCATAGCGTCAACCTCAAGCCCAGCCATTGTCAGCTGCGCCGACAGGTCATCGCTGTCGATGCCCGGATTCACCCATTCCCGTAACCACTGCTCACTGAATTTCATGCTCTATCCGTTATCACTGTCTACCGTTGCAGGCTACAGCCTGCGCGCCAGAGAAATCGCTAGTTAAACTGCCCGAGGAACTGCAGGTCGTTCTCGAAAAATAATCGCAGGTCATTCACCCCATAGCGCAACATTGCCAAGCGCTCTACGCCGATACCAAAGGCAAAGCCTGAGTATTGTTCCGGATCGATTTTGGAGTATTCAAAGACTTTGGGGTGGACCATTCCGCAGCCCAAAATTTCAATCCAGCCAGTGTGGCTGCATACCCGGCAACCGTCTCCACCACACATTACGCACTGAATATCGACTTCCGCTGAAGGTTCAGTAAAAGGGAAATACGAGGGCCGGAAGCGGACGGCCAGGTCCTTTTCAAAGAAGGCGCGCAGAAACGATTCGAGCATACCCTTCAGGTCGGCAAAACTGCTTTCTTTGTCTACCAACAGCCCCTCAACCTGATGAAACATCGGCGTATGAGTCAGGTCCGAGTCACAGCGATACACACGACCGGGGCAAATCAGCTTCAGCGGCGGTTCGCTACTTTCCATCACTCGCACCTGTACCGGCGACGTATGTGTACGTAGCACGGTGCCCTCACTCACGTAGAAGGTATCGTGCATTGCCCGCGCCGGATGGTGAGCAGGAATATTGAGCGCTTCAAAGTTGTGGTAGTCATCTTCGATCTCAGGCCCTTCAGCCACATCGAAGCCAATACCGCCAAAAAATTCGCTGATACGGGCGATTGTTAGCGTCACCGGGTGCAAGCCGCCCAATTGCTGCCCTCTGCCCGGCAGAGTGACATCGATGGTCTCTGCCGCGAGTTTGGCGGCAATCGCAGCAGATTCCAGAGCCGCTTTTCTTTCGGCGATCTGCTCGGCCAGCGTCTGTTTAACGCGGTTTATTTCTGCACCGGCAGCGGGCCGCTCTTCAGCAGACAGCTTCCCCAGCCCTTTCAGCAGCTCGGTGATCTGCCCCTTCTTACCGAGGTAATCAACCCGCAGTTGCTCCAGCGCTCGTCCTTCCTCCGCAGCGGCAATTTTTGCTGCGGCCTCGGCGGCCAAGGCTTCAAGATTCTCCATTACCCACTCCCGACTCAGGTACCAGGCGTTATCATCATTGGGCGTTAACCGCCCGGAAAAAAAATAGGGAAAGAGCGACGCCCTTTCCCTATCTGATTGCGATTTCAGCTTCCGCGAGACGGAAGGCTGAAATTAGGCCAGAGCTGTTTTCGCGCGTTCTACCACGGCAGCAAAGGCTTCTTTGTCGTGCACAGCCAGATCGGCCAGTACGCGACGGTCCAGACCGATTTCCGCCTTTTTCAGGCCAGCGATCAGGCGGCTGTAAGTCAAGCCGTTGGCACGAGAGGCGGCATTGATGCGGGTGATCCACAGAGCGCGGAAAGTACGCTTCTTAACGCGACGGTCACGGTAAGCGTATTGACCTGCTTTGATTACCGCCTGCTTGGCAACACGGTAAATACGCGAGCGCGCACCATAGTAACCCTTGGCTTGTTTCAGAATTTTTTTGTGACGACGGTGTGCTGTCACACCACGTTTTACGCGGGGCATAGTCTATTCCTTCTTAAAATGATGACGGTAATCAGATAGCGCGAAGCATGCGGTCAACCAGAACCTTGTCCGACTTATGGACAGCACTGGTGCCACGCAGCTGACGCTTACGTTTGGTGGTCATCTTGGTCAGGATGTGACTTTTGTGAGCGCTTTTACGCTTGTAGCCGCTTCCGGTTTTCTTGAAGCGCTTAGCCGCCCCACTGTGTACTTTTACTTTTGGCATCGTTAGATACTCCGCATTTGTATCAATCGTTCAAGCAGGCCCTATGAGCTCACTGCTTTTTCTTTTTGGGGGCGATAACCATTGTCAATTGACGGCCTTCCATCTTCGGATATTGCTCTACAGCGCCGTACTCAGCGAGGTCTGCTTCCACTCGCTGCAGCAACTGCATGCCTAGTTCCTGGTGGGCCATCTCACGACCGCGGTAACGTAGCGTTACTTTGGCCTTGTCCCCGTGCTCGAGGAAACGTATCAGGTTGCGCAGTTTTACCTGATAATCCCCGTCATCCGTCCCAGGTCGGAATTTGATTTCCTTAACCTGAGTACGAACCTGGTTTTTTCGGGCCGCTGCTTGCTGCTTTTTGGCCTCGAAAACATGTTTGCCGTAGTCCATGATTTTACAGACTACCGGATCAGAGTCCGCAATCTGCACCAGATCCAACTCCGCTTCCTGTGCGGCAGTCAATGCCTGAGAAAGGGGAACGATTCCAACCTGGTTGCCTTCAGCGTCAATCAGTCTGACTTCGCTGGCTTCGATATCTTGGTTTATCAGTGCGCGTTTACTGCGCCCTTTTCCGTTATCGCGTTTAATTGCTAACTCTCCGAATTTGCACGACTGCGAGCAGTCACGCCGTCAGTGAGAACTTGATTCAGCTCGTCAAATGACAAGGAACCCAAGTCTTCACCACCTCTTGCGCGCACCGCTACAGTTCGGTTTTCAACTTCCTTGTCGCCCACGACAAGGATATACGGCACCTTCTGTATGGTGTGCTCGCGGATTTTAAAGCCGATCTTCTCATTTCTCAAGTCCGACTCGGCTCTAAACCCTCGATCTTGCAGGAATTCTTCTACTTCAGTGACATATTCTGCCTGGGCATCGGTAATATTACAGATGACCGCCTGCACTGGCGCCAACCACAGAGGGAATGCGCCTTCGTAATGCTCGATCAAAATACCGATAAAGCGCTCAAAGGAACCGAGGATCGCCCGGTGCAACATAACTGGCGTGCGACGCTGTCCTGACTCATCCACATACTGGGCACCGAGACGACCCGGCATTGAAAAATCGACCTGAATCGTTCCCAACTGCCATACCCGGCCAATGCAGTCCTTGAGCGAGAACTCAATTTTTGGCCCGTAGAACGCACCCTCACCCGGCAGTTCCTCCCAAGGCAGCGACTTGCTGTCCAGCGCCAGAGCAAGTGCCTGTTCAGCACGATCCCAGTCTTCGTCACTACCGACCCGCTGCTCGGGACGCGTCGACAGACGGTAAATCACCTCGGTAAAACCGAAGTCATCATAGACATCGTGCAGAAAGTCGATGAACTGCGCCACTTCGGCCTGAATCGACTCTTCTGCACAGAAAATATGGGCATCATCCTGGGTAAAGCCGCGAACACGCATAATACCGTGCAAGGAGCCCGACGGCTCATTGCGGTGACAGGACCCAAATTCGGCCAACCTCAGCGGCAGGTCACGGTAGCTGCGCAAGCCCTGATTAAATACCTGGACATGGCAGGGGCAGTTCATCGGCTTAACCGCGAACTCCCGCTCATCAGCACTCAGGCGGAACATACCATCGCTGAATTTGTCAGCGTGGCCAGATTTTTCCCACAATGAAATGTCCACGACCTGCGGCGTCTTGATCTCCTGATAACCCTGGCGACGCTGCTGCTCACGCATGTACTGCTCTACGGCCTGGTAGATACTCCAACCTTTGGGGTGCCAGAACACCATACCCGGCGCTTCTTCCTGCATATGGAAGAGGTCTAATTTCTTACCTACTTTGCGGTGGTCACGCTTTTCCGCCTCGGCAATACGATTGAGATAAGCCTTCAGTGCTTTCTTGTTCGGCCAGGCCGTGCCATAAATCCGCTGAAGCATGGCGTTATTATGGTCACCACGCCAGTATGCTCCCGCGACCTTCGTCAATTTGAACGCTTTGAGCTTACCGGTACTGGGAACATGTGGCCCGCGACAGAGATCCATCCACTCACCCTGACGGTAAAGTGAGATCTCCTCGCCTTCCGGCAATTCCTTAATAATTTGAACCTTGTATTCTTCACCCATACCAGCAAACAGCGCTGCAGCGGCATCACGCGGCATCACGACACGATCGACCGGCAAGTCTTGTGCGGCAATTTCTTCCATGCGCGCCTCGATTTTCTCAAGATCTTCCGGTGTGAATGCTCGCTCAAAAGCAAAATCGTAGTAAAAACCGTCCTCGACGGTCGGCCCGATCGTTACCTGGGCACCGGGAAACAGGTCCTGTACAGCCATCGCCATCAGGTGGGCGGTGGAATGACGAATGACCTCCAGGCCATCTTCGTCACGATCAGTGATAATTGCCAGCTCAGCGTCGTGCTCAATCACATAGCTGGTATCGACCAGTCGACCATCGACGCGCCCAGCCAGGGCAGCTTTGGCCAAACCGGGACCGATGTCTGCTGCAACGCCTTCAACACTGATCGGCGCATCAAATTCTCGGATACTGTTGTCTGGGAGGGTAATAACGGGCATTGCCTGAATCCTTGTCAGTGGTGACCCCTACGATAGGCCACGTGAAATTGTCGGCGCGGAGGCGCAAATGAGGGCGGCTATTATGAGCACTGAAGCAGCGGGCCGCAAGGCAGGCCCGCGATAAAATGGGCGGCGGGAGTGATTTTAATTTGCTGTCTTGGCTTTGGCCGCAGCCTTCTTCGCAGAGGCCTTTCTTGCCACGCGTTTGGGGGCAACTGCTTTCTTTTTTACAACGGCTTTTTTGGCAGTCGTCTTTTTAGCGGCCTTTTTCTTCATCGCGCCTTTAGGCGCGACCGCCTTTTTGGCAGTGGCCTGTTTGCCCGGCGCTTTCTTCTTGCCTGCAGTTGTCTTTTTTACGACGGCCTTTTGTTTTCTGCCGCCAGGCGCAGCGGATTCCTGCAAAACCTCCGGGTCATTTAATTTCGAGGCCAATTGCTTCACGGCCTGACGATGCTTGGCCTGCAAGCTTTTCTCAATATCAGCAAGTTTGTTTTTATCTTCTATTGCACGCCTTTTCATAAACCGCTGTTCGAAAGCTTTCACCGCTTTGGCAAGATCTGCCTCGGTTCGACTCGCCAAGGCACTGGCCCGCTCTTCAAGCTTCTGTCGAACCGCAACCTCAGAAGCTTTGATCTTAGCGAGAACACGCGAGTCGGAGAGATTCGCGCGCCCCTCGTCCATTTGCCCACGAAGCGTCTTTAGTCGCTGATTCGCCTTATCTACAGCGGCTTTTGCCCGTTTAACCGCATTTTGTTCAGCGGCACGAGTGGACGCTTTGGCTTTTGCCTGTGCGCTCTCCCATTTTTTTTTCGCCTCGCTCAGTGTCTTGCGCTCTCGGTCAATCATCCCCTCAACCCTGCGCAAACCATCCTCGGCCTTCTTAACAAGATCAGAGAGTTGCGTTTTGCCTGGCATTGTTATTCTCCTAATTAGTTATGCAGGGTGCATCGACAAAATAACACACAAATAAACAAATGCTACTTAGTGAGCGCCTTTGTCTGTGACGCTATCCAGGAAAGGGCGACACAGCTCCAGCATGAACTGCTGGTGAGCATCAGAATCATTCAAGCAAGGAATGTAGTTGAACGCTTCACCGCCATGATGCGTAAAAATTTCCTTGGCTTCGCCATCAATCTCTTCCAATGTTTCCAGGCATTCCACTGCGAACGCCGGGCACATGACGTCGAGGCTCTTGCAACCCTGTCCCGGCAACGACTCTACCGTTTTGTCCGTGTAGGGCGTCAACCACTCTGCCTTACCCAGCCTGGACTGATAAGTCAGCAGCCATTGTTCATCGCTTAAGCCAAGATATTTCGCGACGGCGCCAGCAGTTTCCTCGCAATGCTGCTCATACGGGTCACCCAATTCAATATTCCGCTTTGGGATCCCATGAAATGACATCAGCAGCTTCTCGGCACGCCCATGCTGCTGCCAATGCGCTCTGACACTCTCTCCTAAGGCCGCAATGTAATCTGGGTGATGGTGGTAGTTTCTGACCCAGGACCACTGAGGAATATTACGGATGTTGCTAAAACTGCGGGCAATAGCATCCAATGCAGCGGCGCTTGTGGTTGCGGAATACTGCGGATACAACGGCACAAACAAAATATTTTCCACACCGGCATCGCAAAGAGCTTTGATTTGGCTATCTAGACTCGGCGCGCAATACGTCATCGCCAAGCGCACGTCGATATCCGCATCCGGGTAACTCTGAGTAACTTTTTCTCGCACCCCTTCAACCAGGCTTGAAGAAAAATGCTTGAGCGGGGAGGTATCGCCAAACCAGATTTGTCGGTAAGCCTTCGATACACGCGGCGAGCGAAAGGGCAGGATAATCAGGCGGAGGATAAGCTGCCAAATAAGCCATGGCACCTCAACAACCCGGCGGTCAGAGAGAAATTCCTTGAGAAAGCGCCGTACATCGCGGGTCGATGGGCTGTCGGGCGTACCGAGATTGATGAAAACCAGCGCAGACTTCATATGCTATATATCCACAGATAAAAAACCATTGCGGGGATTATACGAAAATCCAGACAATCCGTTTTTAGTCTTTCTCAACAGATACAAAAACGGCGCCATTTAGGCGCCGTTTTGATACTGCGTAAACATCAGCCCTGCAGGGCCTCCAGCACGCGGCGGGTAATTTCATCGACACTGCCTACGCCGTCAATGCGAGCGTACTTCGGCGCATCGTCGCCACCCAGCTCGCTGTAGAAATTGACCAGCGGCTTGGTTTGCTCGTGATAGACATTCAAACGGTTGCGAACGGTTTCTTCTTTATCGTCTTCGCGCTGAATCAGCGGCTCACCGGTCAAATCATCCTTGCCCTCTTCTTTGGGCGGATTGTAGACAACATGGTAAGTCCGACCCGATGACTCATGGGTCCGACGTCCACTCATGCGAGTAACGATTTCTTCGTCAGCCACTGCAATTTCGAGCACATGATCGATCGTCACACCGGCACTCTGCAGCGCTTCTGCCTGAGGAATCGTGCGGGGGAAGCCGTCGAACAGGAAACCATTGACGCAGTCTTCCTGCGTAATGCGCTCTTTGACCAACGCGATAATAATGTCATCAGACACCAGGCCGCCTGAGGCCATAATGTCCTTCACTTTCAAACCCAGTTCCGAACCCGCTTTTACTGCGGCACGAAGCATGTCACCGGTAGAGATCTGGGGGATACCGAATTTCTCGGTAATGAATTGGGCCTGAGTCCCTTTTCCGGCCCCCGGAGGCCCTAACAAAATTACGCGCATGGTCTAACTCCCAAAGCATGGTAAAAGCGGAATGAGCCGCACGAGTCACTGCCAGATCAAGGTGATAGCTTAACGCCGCGAGTGCGCTTTCAGTCAAAGCTCGCGGGAATATCCGGTGTACAGATTATCGGTGCAAACGCACGGTGTAGTGCAGTTTCGAGCAGCATTTAATGGCTGCAACGATACACAGCTATGGGGCGAGGCACAAGTCTACGAAAGTCGAGGATAGCTAACTCAACCACTCTAACACGGCCCTTTCATACCCAACAGACGTAGAATTCACAGCCCTGTTGCTGGTGCTTTTTCCGGCAACAGGCCTAGTATTAGAGTGACTAAGCCAGCAAGCACGGGAGTAGCAATGAAACTGCGTGAATTGTTATCGCTCTGGGAAAAAACGGCCAGCGGCACACTAACCCAGGAAGAATACCGGGTCAGGCTACCGGTAGAGGATGCTGCCAAGCTGAAAGCACTGGCTGAGCTGTATCCCCGCCGGGATATTGAAGAGCTGATTACGGACCTGCTCAGCGCATCGCTGAATGAGGTGGAAAGCATGATGCCCTACGTTCGCGGGGACAAAATCGTTGCCACGGATGAGCTGGGTGATCCAATGTATGAGGACGTGGGGCCCACTCCGCGGTATCTAAGTCTCGCGGAAAAACACCTCAGTCAGGAGCAGAACAAGCACTGAAACGGGACTTGCCGGGCCAGCTTACAGCCCAGCTTCCTTCGCCTCGCGCCAGAAATCTTCTAGCTGGCTGCGGGGCGTGGCACTGACGCCCTCACCTTCTTCCGCCCGCGCCTCAACAAAACGAAACCGGCGTTCAAACTTCTGACCCGCTTTGCGGAGCGTCGCTTCGGCATCCAGGCCGAGATGTCTACTGAGATTAACGACGGAAAACAGTACATCCCCCAATTCATCCTCGATAGCAGCCTGCTCTCCGGCCTGCATGGCCTCGCGCAGCTCTGCCAGCTCATCGTGCAGTGCGTCTACAACGCCCTCAATATTTTCCCAGTCAAACCCAAGCTGGCTTGCGCGCTTTTGCAGTTTACTGGCGCGACTGGCGGCAGGCAGTGCCTGGGGAATATCGTCCAGCGCACTGTGCTGGGCTTTCTCGCCTCGTTCTTCGGCTTTGATTTCTTCCCAACGCTGCTTGATCTGCGCCTCTTCCGGGGCATCACTGCTCCGACGGCTCTCAAGGGTACCCGCCGGAAACACATGGGGGTGACGTCTGAGCAGCTTGCGGGTGATACCGTCTACGACGTCATCGAAATCAAATGCAGACTGCTCTTCCGCCAAACGACTGTAGAAAATCAGCTGGAATAGTACATCGCCCATTTCCTGGCGAATCTGGTCGAGGTCTTCAGAGGCAATGGCATCCGCCAACTCATACGTTTCTTCCAGCGTGTGAGGTACGATGCTCTGAAAGTCCTGCTTCAAATCCCAGGGGCAGCCGGCTTCAGGGTCGCGCAGGCGCGCCATCAGGTGACGGAGGTCATCAAGACTGAAGCGTGCAGCAGTCATCCGCCCTCCCGAACCCGCTCAACAGACACCACGTTGGGCAGCCCATTCAGGCGATTCAGCAATCCTGACAACGCAGCCACATCACTGATTTCCAAGCGGATGCGCATTGTCGCCATATGCTGCGCGGTATCGGTTACCGTATTCAGAGACACGACATTCACTTTCTCGGTGGCCAGCTGCAAGGTGATATCCCGCAGCAGTCCCTGACGGTCGAAAGCCCGCAATTCGATATCGACGGGATAGGTGTCGATCTGCTCCTGCTCCCAGTCCACAGCAATAATCCGGTGCGGCTCTACGCTCTGGAGCTGTAGCAGCTTGCTGCAATCCTGTCGGTGCACACTGACTCCGCGCCCAACCGTAATGTAACCGGCAATCGCCTCGCCAGGCAGCGGCTTGCAGCACCGCGCAAAATGGGTGAGCAGATTGCCTACACCGCTGATGCGCACTTTGTTGCTGTCTTTGCCCTTGCGGGTAGGCGCCCGCAAACGCAGCAACTGCTCTTCGCTTTGCGAATCGTTCTGCCCGGCAAGCTGGTGGGCAATACGCACAAGTTGTAATGTGCTGATTTCACCCGAGCCGACCGCCGCATACATATCTTCAACACTGGCGCAATGCGCCTGATCGGCGATGTACTTGTAGTCGACGCTATTGAGCGCCAAACGCCGAAATTCTTTCTCCAGCAAGGCACGACCGGCGGTGATATTGTCCTCTTTCGCCTGCTGACGAAACCAGTGCTGCACTTTGGTCCGGGCCCTACTGGTTTTAAGATAACCCAGGTTACTCTGCAACCAGTCTCGGCGGGGCTCACTGTCTTTACCCGTGAGAATTTCAACGCGCTCACCGGTATTCAGTGTATAGGTCAGCGGCACAATTCTGCCGTTCACCTTCGCACCCCGACAGCGGTTACCGACTTCGGTGTGAATGTGATAGGCGAAATCCAGGGGAGTCGCGCCGTTTTGCAGGTTGACCACATGCCCGTCAGGCGTGAAGACATACACGCGGTCCTGGGCTCGGGTAAACTGCTCAGCCACGTCACTGCTGCTGCCGCTCTCCTCGTGCCAATCCAGCACTTGCCGCAACCAGGCAATTTTTTCGTCGTAACTGTTGTTGTTCTTCGCTGTTTTGTCTGCGCCTTTGTACATCCAGTGCGAGCAGACACCGAACTCCGCTTCTTCATGCATGGAACGGGTGCGAATCTGTATTTCCAGCACCTTCCCTTCAGGGCCGATCACTGCCGTATGTAGCGAGCGATAGCCATTTTCCTTGGGGTTGGCGATGTAGTCGTCAAACTCATTCGGTACATTGCGCCACAGGCCATGAACCAGACCCAGCACGGTATAGCAGGACTTCACATCGTCCACGAGCACCCGCACTGCGCGAATATCGTAGACCTGCGAGAAACCAATGCCCTTGCGCTGCATTTTCCGCCAAATGCTGTATATGTGCTTCGCCCTGCCGGCAATATCCGCATCAATACCTTCAACTTCCAGTGCTGCGAATAGTCGGCTGATGACGTCGTCGATATAGCGCTGGCGATCCAGGCGCTTTTCGTCGAGTAACTTTGCGATTTTTTTATAGGCGGAGGGTTGCAGATAGCGGAAACTGAGGTCTTCCAGCTCCCACTTGATGTGACCTATCCCCAAGCGATGTGCCAGAGGGGCATATATATCAAAGACTTCACGGGCAACCCGATACCGCTTGTCGGGCCGATCCTTCACCGCGCGAATCGCCGAGGTTCGCTCCGCCAGCTTGATCAACGCCACGCGTACATCATCGACAAGCGCCACCAGCATTTTGCGTATGGTTTCGCTCTGGGCCTCAGACTGCCCCAGCACAGGCAAATCCAGCTCAGCATTAACCCTGGAAATCGCCGCCATACCGAGCACCCCCTCGACTAACTTGGCCACAGACTGGCCAAAGTCTCGCTGCAATTGCTCTAATGGGAGTCGTTCCTCACGCACCGCGCGGTAGAGCGCCGCAGCGACCAGGCTGTCCTGATCAAGATGCAGGTCCGCCAGAATTTCCACCATTTCCAGCGCGGTAAACAGGCTGCTGCCGTCTTCATCGACCACACCACTGGGACCGGCATCCGGTAACTCGGCACAGTGCTCGGCGAGCTGGAATGCACGCAGCAGTTCCTCGCTATTGACGATATTGCGGTCAATAGGCAGACGGTCGATCCAACGTGGCAAGTCCACGCGGCCATTCTGCAATTGGGGATAATCCTCGCGGACTTTTACCATGACGCTAACCCTGGGCGCCTCACAGCGCGATGCAACTTAATTCAATGTGCTGTCGAACACGCCGGTCGACAAATAGCGATCACCGCGATCACAGATAATCGCAACGATCACAGCATTTTCGACAGTCTGACTGAGGCGTAAGGCCCCGGCCACTGCACCGCCAGACGAGACACCACAGAAAATACCCTCTTGAGCCGCTAACGCTCGCATGGTCTCCTCCGCCGTCTGCTGATCAATATCCATAAGCTGATCAACACGCTGCGCATCGAAGATGCTGGGCAAGTAAGCCTCGGGCCAACGACGAATCCCCGGAATGCTTGAACCATCCTGAGGTTGAAGCCCCACCACTTGAATGGCGGGGTTTTGCTCTTTTAAGTAGCGCGACACGCCCATAATGGTGCCGGTAGTTCCCATGGAACTGACGAAGTGGGTAATACGTCCTCCGGTCTGCTCCCAGATTTCGGGGCCGGTTCCCTCGTAGTGTGCCAAGGGGTTATCCGCATTGGCGAACTGGTCCAGCACCTTACCCTCTCCGCGCTCTTGCATAGCAAGTGCCAAGTCTCGCGCGCCTTCCATCCCCTCTTCCTGACTGACTTCAAGCAAGGTCGCGCCGTAAGCGGCCATGGCCAGTTTGCGCTCTGCACTCATGTGGCTCGGCATGATCAGTATCATTTTATAGCCGCGAATAGCCGCAGCCATCGCCAGCGCAATACCGGTATTGCCACTGGTCGCCTCAATCAGGGTATCTCCAGGCTGAATGTCGCCGCGGGCCTCCGCGCGCGCTATCATGCTCATTGCGGGGCGATCCTTGACCGAACCGGCCGGATTATTGCCCTCAAGTTTTAGCAGAATCGTGTTGCTGCTGTTATCCAGCCGCTGCAATCGCACCAGAGGTGTATTGCCAATGTATTGCTCTATGGTGGGGAATTCTGTCATGGAGATGGAACCTCGGGGCCGGCCTCTGTTGCGGGTGGGCGCGGTACTTGCGACATCGTAGGCGCTGGTATACTGCCTAACTTTGGCAACCACACATTACATAATGGCAGGGATAATACCATTGCCGCAGTGAAAGGCTCCAGTTCACCATGCGCAGGCGTTACGGATTCAAACGGCTCATCATTTTCCTGGGACTGCTGCCGGTTCTTGCGGTTTGCCTGAGCTTCAGTATTTACGTCATCCACAATCAGCTATCGACCACCCGGGACATCATGTCGGACCGGGCACTGGCCGCTGCGCGCCAGCTCAGTGTGGTCGTCGCCCATACCCTGGAGGACCGCCACTATGACCTGCTTGATGAACTGACCCAATCGGCACTCGAAGAAAACGGTGTGCGGGCTGTGAGCGTCTACGACCGAAATCTGGAGTTGCTGAGCCATTCCGGACCAGCGACGGAAACACCGGACATTTCAGGTTTGAGCCTCTCCACTCCCTACCAGCTGGTCGACAATGGCAAACAGCTTGACGTGGTATGGACGATAACTCCCCCTAATAATCAGCCCTCCGCTGCGAACAGCAACGATGTTCTCGGCTGGGCAAAAATGAGTTACAGCTGGCATCAATATGAGCTGATGAAGTATCAGTCTCTGCTGTCCGGCTCGATGTTTCTCGGCCTGACGGTGCTGTTCTGTGTCATCATTTTCAGCTACATCAACCACAATATCAGCCGTGACTTAAAAGGACTTAGAGATGCTGCCCGCCGCCTGAGCAGCGGCGAACGGGACATCCACTTTTTTATGCCCGGCAATGACGAATTCACCAGCATTGCGGAGGAGTTGAACCACCTCAACGCTTCGCAGATTCAGGCGCTAAAGGAGCTTCAGCAGAACCTGGAGCAATCCAACAGCGACCTGAGGGAAACGCTGGAAACCCTGGAAGTCCAAAATATCGAGCTCGACCTGGCCCGTCGAGAGGCCATTACCGCCAACCGGATGAAGTCCGAGTTTCTCGCCAATACCAGCCACGAAATTCGAACCCCGCTGAACAGCATACTGGGCTTCAGTAATATTCTACTCAAAGCCGATATCAAGGGCCGTCAGCGAGAAGCCGTCGAAACCATACGCAACAGCGCCACTAATCTGCTGACGATCATCAACGACATCCTGGACTTCTCAAAACTGGAAGCAGGGAAACTCGTCTTTGACAACGCCCCCGTACAACTGCGGGAAATGATGGAAGATACGCTGATTATGCTGGCGCCTGGCGCCGCCGACAAAGGATTGGATCTCGCGCTGTTTATCGAGCCGGACTGCCCCGAAAGTGTACTGAGCGACTCCCTGAGGCTGCGACAAATCCTTACAAATCTGATCAATAACGCCATCAAATTCACGCCCTGCGGCCATATTCGCATCGACTTACATTGCAAGGAATCCGACGAGGAAAGTGCTCTTCTGGAGTTTAAAGTCAGTGACAGCGGTATCGGCATCAGCGCCGAACAACGGAAACTGATCTTCGGCAACTTCACCCAGGCGGATGCCTCGGTCACCCGGCAGTATGGCGGAACCGGCCTCGGCCTGGTCATCGTACAAGGTCTCGTGAAAGAAATGGGCGGTGAAGTCGGCCTGGAAAGTGAGCCGGGACGTGGCTCTACCTTCTGGTTCACGCTGCGGCTGCCGATAGACCATAGCGCAGTCGAAATGCGCAACTTTACAGCGCTGAACGGCCAGCGGATCGCCGTCTATGACCGCAGCCAATACTATGCCGAGTCACTGAAAGCACTGCTGCAGGGCTGGGGTATGGAGGTACATGGCTGCCGCGAACTCAGTGAGCTTGACAGCCAATGCGAATACACATTGATCAGCCTTGATAAGGACGAAGATCCCAGCGACTTGCCACCCAACAACAGCCAACATCCGACGGTGGTACTCAGTGCACATGCCGAAGATATCGAGCATAACGACGGCCGAATTTGGATGAGCAAACCCGTCTCGCATGTGCGTTTGTTTGATGCCCTACGCAGCGGATACAGCACCAAGCCCTATCAGCGATCAACTGCATACAGCGGCAGTGCCGTATTAATCGTCGACGACAACCCATCGAACCTCCACATTCTGTCGAGCTTTTTGGGGGATTTCGGCATTAAACCGGTAACCGCGCAGAACGGGATAGAAGCTGTTGCCTACTGCCAGGACCAGCGCTTTGAATTGATTTTCATCGATATACAAATGCCGCAAATGGACGGGATAGAGGCCAGTCGCCAAATTCGCGAAACGGGCCTCAATATCCACACCCCTATTGCGGCCATCTCTGCCTATCTTGCCCCTGACAACCCGTCCCAACTTAGAGAGGCAGGGATCAATGATTACCTCAGCAAGCCCGTCAACGAGGCGCAATTGGAAAAAATTCTCGCTCGCCACCTGTCGCCATCATGTGCTCTACCGAACATCATCGAGCCTATTGATAACGATACCGTGCCTCGCCCCGTAGACATCAAGCAGTGCCTGTCGCTGTCCAAAAATAGGCCAGAGCTGGCAAAGGATATGTTGAAAATGCTGCTGGACCAGCTCCCGGCGCAACGCCGTGACATTGCGCAGAGTTTGCATATTGGTGACTGGGAGCAGTTGGATCAACTGAATCACGGCCTGAAAGGTAGCTGTTGTTATACCGGCGTCCCCCATCTCCAAGCCTCAACCACTGCGTTGGAAGCGGCATTGAATAACGGTGCTGCCGACACAGCGAATGCTGCCCAAGCGGTTCTCCGATGCATTGATGAGCTCCAGACTTGGCATGAAGAACATGACCTTGACGTGATGTTCGACTAACTATTTCTACTCGTAAGACCGCTTTCGCGCCTGCATGAACAGCTTTCGGCTGTTCAGCGGTCGCCCACCCAATAGCGGCGCCAGCGCAAGTCGTGACAACTGTTTGGCGACCTTCAGGCTGTCTGCGTCGAAATCGTAGCTGGCTATTCGCTGAAGATCAGCTACTGGGAACCGGGGGCTATCAGGCGGCAACAGCTCAGGCAGCAGGAACCCTTGCTCGGGATGAAACCCCACACTCGCGGCCGGGCAATCATCAAGCGTCGAAAAATCCACCCCGTAGCCCAGTTGGTTGAGCAGGGCAAACTCAAAATGTCGAAGCGCCAATTCCGGCTCAGGGTCGCGAGACAAGCCCAGCAGGCATTGGCCGTAAAGAGAGAAAATATCTGGTTGGGGGTCGAGTGGATGTAACAGGCGCTGCAACAACTCATTGACGTAGAAAGCGCAATACAACGCATCACCCTTAAGGGGAAAGCGGCTGTTGAGCTGCACATCCGAGAGCGTTTTCAGCTCCCCTCTTCCAGACCAAGACAGGAACAATAAATTGCCCGGCTGTAGATCTGCGCGCCAGCGCTGCCTGCCTTTAGTATTGGCCTTCAGCCCCTTGGCAACAGCACTAACGCGACCGTGATGGCGACTGAAAACATCGATAATGGCGCTGGTATCGCGATACGCGCGAACATGTAGAACATAGCCCGGCTCTGCCTCAACGCGCGCCGTACTCATCAGTCGAGATCGGTATATCCCAAGCTGCGCAGAGCACGCTCGTCATCGGACCAGCCCGACTTCACCTTGACCCATAGCCGCAGCATAACCTTGCTGTCAAACGCCTTTTCCATGTCTTTGCGGGCTTCTGTACCAATCTGCCGCAAGCGACTCCCCCCTTCACCAATGAGGATTTTCTTCTGCCCTTGGCGTTCAACGAGGATCAGTGCGGAAATTTCTATGAGCCTGGGAGAGGCTTTGAATTCCTCAATCTCCACAGTCATGGCGTAAGGGACCTCTTCGCCAAGCTGCCGCATAATCTTTTCGCGAACCAGTTCAGCGGCCAGGAAGCGCTCACTGCGATTAGTAATTTGGTCTTCGGGAAACAGATGAATGCCCTCGGGCAAATAGCCGTGAATCAGCGTTTCAAGATCATCCCGATTGTGCCCCCGCAGCGCCGACACCGGCACGATGTCGGCAAACTCAAAGCGCGTGCTCAGGGATTCAATCAGCGGCAACAGCTCTGCCTTGTCGGCCAGGCGATCAATTTTATTCACCACCAATACCACGGGGCACTCGGCATGGCGCAATTTCTCAAGGACCAAGTCGTCCTCATCTGTCCAGCGATCGCGATCAACCACAAACAACGCCAGATCCACATCTGCCAGCGCCGCGCTGGCCGCCCGGTTCATATAGCGATTAATGGCCTTCTCATCTCGCAGATGCAGCCCCGGCGTATCGACATAGATCGCCTGGATATCACCTTCCGTTTTAATTCCCAGCACCTGGTGCCGGGTTGTCTGGGGCTTTCTGGAAGTAATGCTGAGTTTCTGACCCAGAATGTGGTTGAGCAGGGTCGACTTACCCACATTGGGACGCCCCACAATCGCAATATAGCCACAACGCGTGGGCATTGCCTCTTGGCTCATAGTCATTTCTCCAAACGCGCCAACACGGCTTCAGCGGCGGCCTGCTCCGCTTTGCGGCGACTGGTTCCCGTCGCAACCACAGGGTCACTCAATAATGAAACAACACAGGACACGGTGAATGCCTGCTGGTGGGCTTTACCTTCAGTGCCACAAAGCTGGTAGTCCGGCAACGGTTGCTTGCGGGCCTGCAGCAACTCCTGCAAACGGGTTTTAGCATCTTTATGGCTGGCCGTGGGGTCCAGTTGATCCAATCGACTGGCAAACCAGCGCATGACACAGTCTCGACAGGCCTGCATGCCCGCCTCAAGATAGACGGCTCCCAACAAGGCTTCTACGGCATCTGCCAGGGTTGAACTTCGGCGGTGCCCACCGCTGTTACGTTCCCCGGCACCAAGGCGCAGACTGTCGCCCAACTGCAATTCGGTCGCGACCTGCGCCAGCGTTTTACCGCTGACCAGTGCCGCGCGCATACGGCTGAGCTCACCCTCGTCGAGACCAGGGTAGCGGCTAAACAGAACATCCGTAACAATCATGTTCAGCAGGGAATCGCCAAGAAACTCCAGGCGCTCGTTGTGTTCGGGCCCGTAGCTGCGATGCGTCAGTGCATGCTGCAATAATGCTTCATCACTAAATACGTAGCCCAGACGGGCATAGAGGGCGGCATAGCGGCTCATATTCAACGAAGAATCTGGAACTGGGCTTCTTCGAATTTGACTACCGCATCAATATTAATAAACAAAGGCACGCGCTTTTCGTAGCTCGCGTCGATCAGAATTCCCTTGTCATTGTTTTTGATAGTGATATCGCGCAGTGACACCGCTTCTATGCGATTGGTAATAAAGCGGCGCTGCAAGGCCTGCCTGACTTGCGCAGGCGAGGTGTCACCACCGGAACTCTCTTCAACCACGTCTTCAATCACCTTGCTCAGCGACCAGTAGTCGATATATAACGGCGCCAGCTTTACCACCATGGTACCCAAAACCACCGCAACGCCCGCAAGCATCACGAATGACAGCATACTCATTCCACGTTGCTGTTGTCTCATGCTCATTTCCTCTCAGCGAATGCGTCCCACGCGATCAAAGCTGGGCAATTCCGAAAATGACCGCCAGTGCATCCAGATAGCAAAGGCCTGGCCGACAATATTCTCTTCCGGGACTTCTCCCCACACCCGGCTATCGCTGCTGTTATCGCGATTATCGCCCATCATGAAGTAGTGTCCAGGCGCTACCGTCGTTTCAAAGTCGCCACGATATATCCGCTTATCATGATGTATCAGGTGCGCAACATCCCCCAGCTGCTCACGAATGACTTGAGTCACCGGCTGCAATGGGGGTACCTCGGCCACCAGCGTCTGCGGCATCAACTTACCGTTAACATATAACTTCTTGTTGATGTACTGGAGGTTATCGCCCGGCAGACCGACCACGCGCTTGATGAAGTAGCGACTGTCCCCCGGCGGGAAGAACACCATCACATCGCCGCGTTTGGGCTCACCGACTTCCATCAATTTGGTGCCGGTCACCGGCAGGCGTAAGCCATAGTTAAACTTGTTGACCAGAATATAGTCACCGACTTCAAGGCTTGGCACCATTGACGCGGAAGGAATCTGAAAAGGTTCGACGACAAACGAGCGAAGAACCAGTACCACCAGCAATACCGGGAAAAATGACCGGGCATTTTCGGCAATCGGCAGTGTCCCACCAAACTCGTTTTTGAGGCTGTCCTGCTCCTGCTTTACGAAATAGGTGATATAGACCGCGACATTGCCGGCACTGACAAACGCTTCCCTCGCCTTCTGGAAAACAAAGCGGTCCAGACCGGCAATGACACCTGCCAACAGGGTCAGCATCACCAGTGCCAGCGCGAAATCACCATCCTTTATCAGTACAACGCTGGCCAGCCAGACAAGCCACAAGGCCAATACCAGGCGATAACTCCATTCCAACCATGCTGGTATCACCTGTTCGCGCAGTGAATCAGCATCACTGGCGGTCTTGCGCTCAGCACACCACTGCAGCGCCGTCTGCATTTGACGGCGACCTTTCAGCTCCTGAACCAGCCAAACCAGCAGCGACGCTACCACTGCCACCAGCAATATCAGATTGACCATGCGATCTGTCCCTTATCCATCGACCTTGAGAACCGCGAGGAAAGCAGACTGTGGAATCTCGACATTGCCGACCTGCTTCATGCGCTTTTTCCCTGCTTTTTGCTTTTCCAACAGCTTGCGCTTACGGGAAACATCGCCACCATAGCACTTTGCCGTCACATTTTTACGCAGCGCCTTCACGGTTTGCCGCGCAATCACGTGTCCGCCGATCGCCGCCTGAATCGCCACGTCAAACATTTGACGAGGAATCAGTTCCTTCATTTTTTCTACCAGCAGTCGTCCGCGAGACTGAGCGAAATCCCGGTGCACAATCATCGCCAGAGCGTCGACGCGATCGCCATTAATCAACACATCGAGTTTGACAAGGTTGGCCGCTTCAAAGCGCTCGAAGCTGTAATCCAACGAAGCGAAACCTCGGCTGACGGATTTCAAACGATCAAAGAAGTCCAGTACCACTTCGCTCATTGGGATATCCCAAGTCAGTGACACCTGCTGCCCGAGGAATTGCATATCGATCTGAACCCCACGTTTTTCGGAACACAGGCTCATCACGTTGCCCAGGTGTTCCTGTGGCACCAAAATATTCACGCGGGCAATCGGCTCTCGCGTTTCTTCGAGTTCACCGGGATCCGGCATGGCAGACGGATTGTCCACCATGATCTCTTCGCCATTCTTCTTCAGCACCTGATAGATAACCGTGGGGGCTGTCGTAATCAGATCGAGGTCATACTCTCGCTCCAGGCGCTCCTGGATAATTTCCATGTGCAGCGTACCGAGGAAGCCACAACGGAACCCAAAACCCAAGGCATCTGAGGTTTCCGGCTCGTAGAAAAGCGACGCATCATTCAGCGTCAGCTTGCCCAGCGCATCGCGGAAATCCTCGTAGTCGTCGGTGGAAACGGTGAACATCCCTGCATATACCTGCGGTTTCACCTTTTGAAAACCCGGTAATGCCGCCACCTCTGGTGTTGCCGAGTGGGTGAAGGTATCGCCGACCGGCGCGCCGAGAATATCCTTGATTCCGGCGATTACAAAGCCGACTTCACCGGCCTTGAGCACTCCGGTACTGGTCTGCTTCGGCGTAAATATTCCGACTACATCCACCGAGTGCGCCTTGCCAAGGGACTTGGAGATGATTTTATCGCCCTTTTTCAGCGTGCCATTCTTAACCCGAACCAGAGAGACAACGCCCTGATAATTATCGAACCACGAATCGATAATCAGCGCTTGCAGTGGTTCATCCGGATCACCTTCCGGCGGCGGGATCGTGGCAACAAGGTGCTCCAGAGCGTCCTCAATCCCCATGCCCGACTTGGCACTCACAGGCACGGCGTCGGAGGCATCCACACCAATGATTTCTTCAATTTCCTGCTTGACCCGGTCCGGGTCTGCCTGCGGCAAATCCATCTTGTTCAGAATCGGCAGGACTTCGAGCCCCTGCTCGATGGCGGTGTAGCAGTTCGCCACGGATTGCGCTTCCACCCCCTGGGCAGCATCAACTACCAGCAGCGCGCCTTCGCAGGCAGCCAGCGAACGGGACACTTCGTAGGAAAAGTCTACGTGCCCGGGGGTGTCGATGAAATTAAGCTGGTAGGTATTCCCGTCTTTGGCGGTGTAGTTGAGCGTGACACTCTGCGCCTTGATCGTGATACCGCGCTCTCGCTCAATATCCATCGAATCGAGCACTTGCTCCGCCATTTCACGCTCGGTCAAGCCGCCGCAATGTTGAATAAAGCGATCGGCCAGTGTCGACTTACCGTGGTCGATATGGGCAATGATAGAAAAGTTACGAATTCGGTCGAGACTAGGCACGATTGGCAAAACCCCAGGACAAGGCCATTAGCGGAAAAATAAGCCCGCGATTGTAGCGCAAAGCCCGACCACTCGGCTACGCAGCCCAGCGTTTATTGTGACAAAGACAAGGACTTAGCGGGGGTCAACAAAGGTCATAACATCGCTGGCAACCGCCTTGTGCAGTCCGATCACCCTCGGCTGAAAACGGGGATTGTTGCGACTAGTCCAGGCGTGCAGGCGCACAGCCATCAAACCAAGCAAGAAGCCCAAGACCGCTCCCAGCGCAGCCAGGCCGTCACTTTCATACCGCTGGGCAACCAGTGCCATAATACCGAGCATGCTCAGCAGCGGCAGCAAATACACGACAAAAGCACCGCCCAACAGCGCCGATTCAGGTATCGCAATATCGACATCGCTGCCGATGGGGTAATCGCCAGCGGATTGCCCGTCAAGGGCAACCCGGATCTGGTTTCTCCGACCGTCGTGCAAACTGTTCATCAGCCCCTGCCCGCAGCCTTTTTTTGCGGCGCAGGATGAGCAACTGCTCTGCTGAATCGTTTCCACCCAAAGCGCGTTGTCGTCTGCGGCAACCACACGCCCTCGCTCGCAGATCACGGCAGCGCCCATTTAATCGAGCGCGCTACCTGACGAGCGGTCAGCATCGGGACCTCACCGACGACCGTAACGCGACGCCCCTGTTCAGGATAAATCGTGGAATAGCTCACCGACGCCCCTCTGCGCATATGGCTATCAGGCGGCACACTGTGATCGATAGCGAAAGACTCCACAAAGACAGAGAACACGGCCAAACCATCGGTATAACTCAGGCTTTCGGCGTCTCGGTAGCCCGACAACGGCGTAAAACCATCAGGCAACCACCCTACTTTCCAACGGTGGTCGAGATGCGAGGATGCTTCCAGCACTTTATCGTGGGCCGCGGGCGTGACGGCCGCCTGCTCTGACTCCGCACTCAAGCCCATATCCAGCACCAGATACTGGAAACTCTCGAGCACCTTGCCCTGCTTATTCAGGATTTCAGACTTCAACAACAGGCCGGACTCTTCATCAATCCCCAAGCGATAACCCAAGCGATAGACATCTTTCGGGCGAACATCGATGGTAACACTCTCCCGACCCGCAACCCTCCCGGGCTCGGCAACCGCAAGAGAATAATAGCTGTGCAGCAAGCTGTTTTCGGTGGAGTTAGCCGACAAGAGGCGCAACAACTCTGGACCGGGATGAACACAGTTCAAATCGTGACCATGGCGAACCACACTGGACTCGGCATCATCCAGAGACTCCAGCGATTCATACTCACTGTCGCCCTTCACGATATGACTGATTTTAAAATTGTTGGTGCTACCTTCAATCTGGTAGCGCACCACTCCCTGATAATTCAGTGTGCGATGACTTTCTGCCATACGCTTTAGCCAATCAGCGGCCGGCGTATCAGCCATGACGTTGTGGCACGCCGCCATGGCTGCAAAAGCGAGGATGGCGCCAACACGCACCTTATTCGGATTCCTGGGAAACCACACGTGCATAAGATACGAAGCCCTGTCCGTTATTCAGTGATGCGCGCTCTGTATGTTTACGCAGCAACTCTTCGAAGCGCTGCTGATCCTCCCCTGCGGGAGAGGCTGTCATGGTTGGCATCGCTCCAGCTTTAGCGCTCACCGCAACACCGCCTGTTGCCGGCGACATTTGCGCAGGATAGACGCGACCACTGGTATTGCTGACCGTCTCCTGCTGAGCAACCACCGTCGGCGACGCACCCATCATCCGGTCGCTACCAGTGAAAACCACCACCGCCGCAACACTGGCCGCTACAGCGACACCGGCCAAAGCCTGACGCCAGTTGCCACTGTTTTTTACCGGCTGCTCGTCAATGGCCGCCATCACCCGAGACGAAATATCCAGCTCAGCGAAGGGCAAGCCACCGTCATGCATCAATTGCTGATTGCGATTCAGAGAGGCCCACTCACTTCGCAGTGCCGCATCCTCATCTTTAAGGATACGCCGCAGCTCCAGCTCGCTGGCTTCCCCATCCATCAGCGCCGACAACGATTCTCTGACGGTATCATTCATAATTACACCTCTTCGCCACTCATCTGGGACTTAACCCGACTATCCACCGCCTCCCGCGCGCGGAATATCCGCGAACGGACCGTTCCAACGGGGCAATCCATCACCGCCGCAATATCTTCATAGCTAAGACCATCAAATTCGCGAAGAGTTAGCGCAGAACGCAAATCTTCTGGCAATAATTTAATGGCATCCTGCACAACCGCCTGCAACTCCTGACCGTAGAGCTGGTTTTCCGGCGATTCGATATCTTTCAGTGCCGATGGCCCGTCAAAATACTCGGCATCAGACACATCGACGTCACTGCCCGGTGGCCGCCGATTACGTGCCACCAGATAGTTCTTGGCTGTGTTGATCGCAATACGGTATAGCCAGGTATAGAAGGCACTATCGCCCCGAAACTTAGGCAAAGCACGATAGGCTTTGACAAAGGCTTCCTGAGCAACATCCTGCACTTCATCGCTGTCTTTGACATAGCGCGAGATCAAACCAAAAATCTTGTGCTGGTATTTGAGGACGAGCATATCGAAGGCTCGTTTATCGCCCTTCTTTACTCGCTCAACCAGTTGTTGATCCGTATTTTTAGGCTGACTCATAAATCCCCGCCAACAACGAATCAACAGCAACTGTTGCATAGACCAGCATACGCTGAAGAAGTTCTCTCATTCTTTTTCCCGTGGTCGGCGCCAGGCGCTCAGCCCATCATATTGGTTAGCGACGCAGCTACCAGTATACTTTGCGCCTCATTATCTCCGACGGCATAGTATCGCCGGACCGCATTAGGAGCAAACACCCTCCCATGAGCCACTATCACGCCCACGACGTGCTGGTCATCGGCAGCGGCGCAGCAGGCTTGTCCCTCGCACTGCAACTGGCAGAGCGCGCCAGTATCGCCGTGTTGTGCAAAGGCGAACTCAACGAAGGCGCTACCTACTGGGCTCAGGGGGGCATCGCCGCCGTACTGCACAAAAACGACAGCGTGGACGCGCACGTTGCCGACACACTGACAGCGGGCGCCCAACTGTGTCACGAGGACGCCGTCCGATTTACGGTCGGCCACTCCAGCACCACTATTGACTGGCTATTGGCCCAAGGCGTCCAGTTCAGTCGTTTTGACAACGACAATAACGACCTGCACCTCACTCGCGAGGGAGGGCATAGTCAGCGCCGCATTATACATGCCGCGGATGCCACAGGCCGCGCAGTATCAACGACCCTCAGCGCTCGCGCTCAGGAGCACGACAACATCAAGTTGTTCGCTCGGCACGTCGCTATCGACTTAATTGTCCGGTCAGGGCGATGCCACGGCGCTTACGTCCTCAACAGAGACAGCGGCCACGTGGAATTGTTCCACGCCAAAACCGTCGTACTGGCAACCGGCGGCGCCAATAAGGCTTACCTTTACACCAGCAACCCGGATGGCGCTTCCGGCGATGGCATCGCCATGGCATGGCGAGCAGGTTGTCGAGTCGCCAACATGGAATTTAATCAGTTCCACCCGACCTGCCTCTATCATCCCAAAGCCAAGTCATTTCTGATTACCGAGGCCATCCGAGGTGAAGGCGGAAAGCTGTTTAACTCCCGTGGCGAGCGGTTCATGCCTCGCTACGATGAGCGCGGTGAACTGGCTCCCCGGGACATCGTCGCCAGGGCCATTGACCATGAAATGAAGCGACTTGGCAGCGATTGCGTCTATCTGGATATCAGCCACAAATCCCCTGAATTCCTGCTGGAACACTTTCCGACTATTCGCGCCCGCTGCCTGGAACTCGGCATTGATATCAGCCGCGAAGCCATTCCGGTGGTACCCGCAGCTCATTACACCTGTGGCGGAGTCATGGTCGACCAGCACGGACGGAGCGATATTCCCGGTCTGTACGCCATCGGCGAAACCTCATTTACCGGCTTGCACGGTGCCAATCGGCTGGCCAGCAACTCATTGCTGGAATGCCTGGTGTACGGTGGCTCGGCAGCCGCTGATATCAGCGCACAACTCGACACTCTGCCCGCCCCGGTGATTGCCCCGCCATGGGACGAGTCCATGGTGACCGACTCCGATGAGGACGTGGTGATCTCCCACAACTGGGATGAGTTACGGCGCTTTATGTGGGACTACGTCGGCATCGTACGCACCGACAAGCGCCTGCAGCGCGCCCTGAACCGGGCAGCCCTGCTACAGCAGGAAATCAGCGAGTATTACTCCAATTACAAGGTCAGCAACGACCTGTTGGAATTGCGCAACCTTGCGATGGTTGCCGAGCTGATTATTCGCAGTGCCATGCAGCGCAAAGAAAGTCGCGGCCTGCACTACACGCTCGACTACCCCGAAACATTAGATGTGGCCAAAGACACGGTTCTGGTCCCCGACAACTATCGCCGCGATAGCTGAACCCTGTCCCCGACAGCACCGAGATGGACCAGCCCCCGAAGGCGACGAAAGTCGTCAGCGGGAAGCTGGTGTGAGAACAACGGCAACGGCCAGCGGCACTGGCCATCGTCAACGACCAGCACAATCAATCGCGCCCCCACCCAACGTGGTGTCAGCTGCACCGGAAGAGCGGTCTCCTGCCAGCGGATATCCGCCCGCCCGTCGCGCAACAGCAACTCAGCAGGACACCAGCGCGAGCGAGATGTCAGCCGGCGGAGCCAAACGCCGGCATAGACGGCAAGCGTAAGCTGAAGGAAAAGACGTACAACGGTGCTTGCCGCAGAGGGAACGCCCCGTTGTATTAAGCCGGTATCGAGAGGGAATAAAAGAACGCATACGATCCCCGCGGCGGCGACCAGTGAGGCCGCCAAGCGCTGCGAGAACGTCGGCTCAAGCCTTAGCGGCTTTAGAAAAGGCGTTGATGTCATTGACGATGCTGGCCAACTCGGGATCCTCCGGCGAGCCTTTTCCGAGAAACCACTGGAACAGCTCGGTATCCTCACATTCCAGCAGCTTAACAAAGCGCTGTTGATCGACCTCACTTAACGCCCTGAAGCGTTGCTCGTAAAATGGCACCATGACCAGGTCAAGTTCCAGCATGCCTCGGCGGCAGGCCCAGTAAATTCGCTTGATCTCGTTTTCTGAAAGCATTATTTTCCACTGCACTGAAAACGGGCAGACAAATCATTCGCCAGCCCATGAAAGACGGCCTAGTATACCGTGTTCGGGGGCCGTTACGTGAACCTCCCCCACTTCCAAATTCGACACGATGTCGGCAACAGGATTTATGAGTACCTTCGAAGCACAACTCGCAACACACTACCCCGACAGCCAGATAGACGCGCAACGTTATTGGCAGCCAGGCACCGAGGAGCCCGGTTCAGCACTGAATATCAGTCCGCTGCTGCACTACGACTTCCTGCGACTGGACGGCCCGGATAGCCGTAAGTTTCTTCAGGGCCAAACCAGTTGCGATTGGCAGAAAATCACTGCCGAGCAGGCCAGTCGAGGCGCCTATTGCAACCTCAAGGGGCGAGTTGTCAGCAGCTTTGTAGGCGCCATGCCCAGCGAAGACTGCGCGTTGCTACGCATGTCTGCCGACCTGTGCGAGAGCACCCGACTGCTCTTAAACAAGTATATTGTCTTCTCGAAAGCCAGCATCAGCGAAACGCGCCGTCAGCATCACGTCATCGCGCTCTGGGGCGATGACGCCCAATCTAAAATTTCAGCCGTGTTCGGCAAATGCCCTCAAGGCGAGCTGAGCAGCGTTGTAACTGACCCCGACACCGTGGTCATTCAGAGCGACCATGACGGCAAGCGCTTTGAGTGCTGGCTGAGTGACGAGCGTGCCTGTGAACTTTGGCCCACGCTCAGCGAAGGCGCCAGCGTCGTGCCGGGTGGTCGCTGGGAAGCAGAGAATATCCGCGCCGGTATTGCCGACGTCTGCGCAGCCACCCAGGACATGTTTGTCCCGCAACAACTGAACTACCAGCTCACTGGCGCCCTGAACTTCAAAAAAGGCTGCTACACCGGACAGGAAGTGGTCGCCCGGATGCAATACCGTGGCAAGCTGAAGCGCCGTCTCTATGCAGCGACCGTGAACCGCGACACCCCAGCCACGCCGGGCAGCGAGTTATTTGCCGACGACGAAGCGTCGAGTATCGGTAACGTTGTTTCGATGTACAGCGAGAACGGCCAAGCGCTTGTGTCTGCGGTGTTAAGCATCAACGCGCTGGACAAAGCCATTCATCTGGTGGGAGAAACACAGCCACTCAGCCTGCTTGAGCTGCCCTACCCCCTGCCGGAGATCGGCGAAGACTGAACACTAGACTGAGGCGGGCAACTGCCAGTTGATCGGCGCCTCACCACGTCCCTGCAAGTAATCGTTGGCCTTGGAAAAATGGCGGCAGCCAAAAAAGCCACGGTAAGCCGACAACGGAGAGGGGTGAGGCGCCTTTAACACCAAGTGGCGGCGCGCGTCTATCGCCGCCCCTTTTTTGTGAGCGTACGACCCCCACAGCATAAACACCAACCCTTCTCGATCGCGGTTCAGCGCGTCCACCACGGCGTCGGTAAAACGCTCCCAACCGCGCCCCTGATGCGCGCCCGCCTGCCCCTGCTCTACCGTCAGCACACTGTTCAGCAGCAATACACCCTGCTCAGCCCAGGATTGAAGGTAGCCATGACTTGGCCGGGGAATCCCCTCATCCTGTTCCAGTTCCTGAAAAATATTCACAAGCGACGGAGGAGCCGGCACGCCGGGCTGAACAGAAAAACAGAGGCCATGGGCCTGATGTGGACCGTGATAGGGGTCCTGCCCAAGCACCACCACTTTCACTTTATCAAAGGGCGTTGCATCCAGTGCGGCAAACCACTCAGAGGGTCTTGGGTAAATCGTCGCCCCCTGCTCGCGACGCTGCTGCAGGAACGCGCGCAACTGCTGCATATAATCCTGCTCAAATTCCCCGGCCAGCTCTGCCAGCCAGGAATCATCCAGTTGAATCGCCTTCGCCATGGGGCCCTCCTGCACAACAAGGCGCCAAGCATACCAGCGCCCGTCGCCGCTGGCAGCACTCGCCTCAGCCGAAGCGCAGCAGCGGACCCAACAGTTGGTCGTATCGCCCGGGAAACATGCGCTGAATGACATCCAGCAAGCGAGCATCGCCGCCAATCAACAAGCGGCGGCGCCCTTTACGCAAAGCGCGCAGTATGGCGGCGGCGGCTGACTCGGGACTGGTTCGCGCAACGCGATCGAAACTGGCAGCGGTTGCATCCAAGCCACGCGCATTGCCTTGCAGATCATGGAAATGGCGGCCATTGCGGGCAATATTGGTTTTGATGCCGCCAGGGTGGACCGTCAACACCGACACGCCGCTGCCGCGCAAATCCTGACGCAGCGATTCTGAATAGCCGCGAACCGCAAACTTCGCCGAGTTATAGGCCGACTGGGAGGGCACCGACATCAGGCCAAACAGGCTTGAAATATTAACGATCGTGCCGCTGCGGGCGCTTAAATGTGGCAGGAAGGCTTCGCAGCCATTTACCACCCCCCAGAAATTGATATTAAACAGCCATTCAAAGTGCTCACGGGGCTGCTCTCCCGCATGACAGCTCAGTGACACACCTGCGTTATTAACAATGACATCGACCCCGGCAAAATGCTCGACCACGGCATCGGCCCAAGCGTTAAACGCCTCGCGATCCGCGACATCCAATGGGCTCAGCATAAGCTGCGCCTCAGGCGCCAGTGCCCGCATATCGGCCAAGGCCTCAGCGGAAATATCAGAAGCGGCTACGCACTGCCCCACTTCCAGCAACTGCTTTACCAGCGCCAGGCCGATACCCGACGCAGCACCGGTAATAGCGTATACCCGTTGTTCTTGCGACATACGAAGATTTCCTAATCAGGGGAGACTTAACTCGGCTTCACCAGCGGACACCGGCTCCTCGCTGGCTTCCACACTTGCAGAGCGGTGAGGTACGAGCTCGTAATCGCCGAGAGCAAAGTGCCGGGTCACCATTCGATAACGCCAGGAAAAGCCGGGCCACAGAGTGGTATTTCGACCGTCCTCCGTGAGATACCAACTGTGGCAACCCGAGGTCCAGGTTGTGCCCTGGAACATTCGGTCGATGCGTTGATTAAAGTCGCGCTGCACGACGGGCCGCACGTTCAAGCTGCCATCAGAGAACGCCTGCAGGCGCTTTAGGTACTTAACGACATAGCGAATTTGCGACTCGATATAAAAGATAACGGAGGTATTGCCCGGACCGGTATTAGGCCCCATGAGATACAGCATGTTGGGGTAGCCTGTCACGCTGATGCCTTTATACGCCTCTGCCCCCACTGCCCAGTCATCCTGCAATTTCCGGCCGCCCAAGCCATATATAGGCATCGGCGCACCGGCCGATGGCACTTTAAAGCCGGTTGCCAAGACGACGACATCCACATCCCGACGTTCGCCGTCACTGGCGACAATACCGGACTCATCCATCCTCTCGACACCCTCGGCAATCACCTCCACATTGGGCTGACGCAGCGCCGGGTAGTAATCGTCAGAGAGCAGTACCCGCTTGCAACCAATAGAGTAATCCGGCGTCAATTTATTGCGCAGCTCCGGATCGCGAATCTGACTATTAATGTATCGCCTTGCCGCCGCTTCACCGATTCTCGTGAGCAGGCTGTCCCAGATAAACGCGGGAAGCACGCTTTCCATTTTGATGTACTGCAGGCGCCTCAGCATTTTTTGCAACCAGGGCCAACGCTTGAAGCGCTGGTGCTCCGACATACTCAGGGAGCGATCGTGCTTGGGCAACACCCACGGCGGGGTTCGCTGAAAGACGGTCAACTGCTCAACATCGGGCTGAATACTCGGTATGACCTGGATGGCACTGGCGCCCGTGCCCACAACGGCAACTTTCTTCCCTTTCAGCGAGCAATCGGACTGCCATTCGGCCGTGTGCATGACGGTGCCGCCAAAGCTATCCATGCCCTCAATATCCGGGTATTGAGGCACGTTGAGGGCGCCGACCGCCATGATGAGTGCGCGAGCCCGGCAGCGCTCACCGGTATCCAGCGCCACCTCCCATTCACCGCGAGTTTCATCGAATCGCGCCTCGGTAACACGGGTGCCAAAACGAATCTTTGGGCGCAGAAGGTACTTGTCTGCGCAATGGCGCAGATACGCATAAATTTCCTGCTGAGGGCTGAATACACGGCCCCAGTCCGGCTTGGGCTCGAAGGAAAACGAATACAAATGCGAGGGCACATCGCAGGCCGCACCGGGGTAGCGATTGTCCCGCCAGACTCCCCCTACGTCCTCGGCTTGCTCAAAAATGCGGAAATTATCAATACCATTCTGCTTGAGTCGGATGGCCAAGCCGAGCCCACCAAAACCTGCCCCAACAATGGCAACATCCAGGCAGCGAGTCTTATTGGTCTCTGATGTTTTTGCTGCGTTCATAGCGAAAATTCCGTATTACTCGCCCAGAAATCCCGCAGTAACTGCGCGGTATCACCGGGCGATTCAATCATTGGCAGGTGCCCGACACCGGGCAATACCGTCAATTGGCACTGATCAATGCGCTGTACAAACGCTGATCCACAGCTAATATCCAGCACGCGATCACTGTCCCCCCAAAGGGCCAGGGTCGGCGCTGCGATGTCGGGCAAACAGGCCCAGGTATCAGACAGCGAGGTCGCCAGTCCCTTGAACAGAAAACGGTTTACCGGGTAACGGTGCACCATATCTTTGGCCATAAAGAACGCCAGCAGGCGCCCTAGCAGGCGATGCCGACGATGCAGGCAGATGTCGAAAACCTTGGATACGTCTTCCAATCTTGACGGCGCCAAATGGTTCACCCCCGCCGCCAAACCGCTCTCCAGCACACTCAGGCGCTCTGCGGGTGCACCCGCCGCATTCATCAAGCACAGCGCAGCCACCCGTCCCGGATACCGGGCAGCAAGTTGTGCAGAGATCGCGCCCCCCATGGAACTCCCGACGACGAGTGCTGGCCCGCGATCGCAGTGGCGCAGCAACTGGGCGACGCGCGATGCCTGCGCAGCAAGAGAGTAATCGGCGTCGGTGCAAAAGCTGCTGCGGCCGAAGCCCGGCAGATCCGGGATCAACAGGTGGAATTGCTTAGCCAGGAGGGGTGCGATTGTCAGCCAGTTTTCGCGACTGGCGCCAAAACCATGCAGAAGAAGCATGGTCGGGCCATCGACATTTCCGCCTGTCCAATAGTTGATCCGGTGCCCGTCAACCTCGCAGTAGAGGCTTCGCAGCCCTGCGCGCTGCGCCAACAGCTGCTGTAAGCGCAAGAACCAGCCCATAGGCTTGGGCTGCCAGCGTTTAAGCACGTCCTCGTCAATCGTTGCCAGCGGCCCCGCCATGAAGCGAGCTTCCAAGGTGGCAATTGCCACCTCTGCCGATGCATCCGTTCCAGGCGTCACCGGCACATTCACGAGCGAACTCCCGCCATTTCACCGTAGCCCTCAACTTCCTGTACCAAGTCGTCCACACCATCGAGGAAGCGGCGGTTATCGTGATCCCAGGGGTGGAAACCGGGCTTGAAGAAATCCAGCCAGTCAGGAATAACCCGACGCAGCGCACCGGGCTTACCCCAGAGAAACTTCATGGCTCCCCACCAACCAGAAAGGCTGAACAGTTTGCCTTCACGACGCACCATATCGATATGAATGGGAATCACCATGATCCAGAAGATCAAGGTTGCCATCAGCAACGCAAAGCAGCGACGGAAATACGCCACCGGCCCTTTGCCAACGGTCGCCTGATACACATCAAAGGCTACGGCTTTGTGCTCGGTCTCTTCCATCGCGTGCCAGCGCCACAGCGCAGCGAAGCGGGGCTCGGCCCCCTCAAGCACACGCGGCTCGCGCAATACAACGTCCGCGAGAATCGCAGTCAGGTGCTCAAGTGCAATGGTAATGGCTAGCTGCCCTGCCCGGCTTTCAATTTTGCGCGTAAAGTTGAGCAACCCCAAAATCATGCGACTGTTACGGTTGGCGGGCATACCACGCTTTTCCAGTGCCTCGTTGTACTCTTCATGTTCGCGGCCATGCATGGCTTCCTGGCCGATAAAGCCCCGCACAGCTTCTTTTAGTTCAGGGTCGTGAATCTCATCCCGGTAAGCGCGAACACTGTCGATGAAGAAGCGCTCGCCATCCGGGAAAAACAGAGACATGGCATTAAAGAAGTGACTCACATGGACGCCGTCTGCGTGCCAATCCCCAATCCGGGACTCGGGCAGATTGAACTCAAGGTTGCGGCGTACGGGCATGACGTCGGTTTTCATGTCTAAGCTCCTGTAAATAGCTCACTGATTTATGTTACACCATTTGATGTATAATTAATGTTACACAAATCAATGTCAAATTAAATTTAGTCTTATTTTTGTACAATTGAGCGTTAAAGATTAGGCGTCATGCGACGCCTTAGAAGGGGTCGAAATGCGCGTATTTTGCGTCCGCTACCTGATCCCGCAACTGTCGCAGCGTATCGAAGGGATTGTCGACA
>CETN01003056.1_pt1 | contig 34965 bp, 37 predicted proteins | sample 531301 | NCBI WGS metagenome assembly CETN01 (sample SAMEA2622656, study PRJEB7988) | marine metagenome | isolation source: saline water (ENVO:00002010), including
CCACTTAAGTATAAGTCTCTAAACTTTTTAGCACTATCACCTAAGTCAAATGTACTATCTAAAGTTGGTACTATATGACCTTTTGTTGAAATACCGGTTACAACGGGTGTTTTATCAGAATCAATCTGAATTAATAATTTATCTGTACCGGGTGAAAATTCTTTTGCGAGAGCATTACCAACATTAAAATCAAAGTTTTTAAATGCATTTTCAGAAGAATCATAAACAAGTATTTGGCCATCTGATTTTGTTGCAACACTAAAATCTGTAAACTGGTCAATTGACAATCCAGTGACTGCAGTAGATACTGGTGTTCCAACAACAATCTTTTTTACAAAAGTGGTTTGACCTACGGTTACCTTTATTGCCATTTAATCCTCTAAGTAACTTGCGGAGTTACTTGTATTCTTCCTTCAAGTATTCTCTCTATTATAGTATTACTTGCGCTATCTTGAAAAGATAGTTCTACATCATATACGTGTCTTCCTGTTTTTAACGCAGCTGTTTGTGAATTTGTCAAAGATAAAGTAGCGATTCCTGACGCAGCATTTGTTATAGCCACTGTAAATGCAGTTGCTTCTCCAGCACTATCTGCATAATTCTTTTTAATTTTTGCCGCTACTGTATGACCAAGTAGATTTTTAGCTGCACCATTTTTATCAACTAAATGAAGTTCTATAGAGGTATCAGCACCTTGATCAAAGGTGAATTCTTGAAATTGGGCCATGAAATACTCCGTCATTTCTTTGTCGGACGCGAACGCCCCTGCCATGAATCTATTTATACATAATGACGTTTATAAATAGCAGTATGCAAAAATTGTTAAATGAAAACATAAAAGAAGTTTATTCAGCACACTTTAAATATAAGCCTGTGGCAAATTGCGCATGGATAATTAACAGATATTGTAATTACGCATGCTCTTATTGTTGGCCAACCTCTCATACTAATAAAAAAGATTTTTTAACTGAAGATCAATATCTTGTTGCAGTTGATAAAATTATAAGTGAATTTTATAAAAATAATTTTAAGATAATTAATTGGGGTATGATGGGAGGTGAGGTAACATTTAATCCACACTATTTAACAATACTTGATGAAATACAGTCTTATGTAACTGAAGAAAAAATTATGGCTACTAACTTAGTTACTAATTTGTCACATTTACCAAAGTGGTGGGAAAAGTTTATAAAAAGTACAGAAAAATTTAAAAAAGTAAAAGTAAATGGATCACTACATATAGAGTATGTAAACAATGATGATAAACTAAATGCGTTTAGAGAAAAGTTATTTTTGTTAAATTCTAATAATGTGGAGGCCGTAGCTAATTTTGTAATGTTACCGGGTAAGATGGATTACTCAAAAAAACTTATAGATTTTTTTAATAAAAAGAATATATTTGTTTTAATAAAAGGATGCAGAGCCAATAATAAGTTTGTTGAAGGATATACTGAAGAAGAGCTAAAATTCTTAAATGCAAGTTCAAATTATCAGATAACAAACAGAAGTAATCAAAAAATTATAGGCGTAAAAGAGTTTAACGGAACTCAGCATTGGTTTACATCAGTTGAAGAATTAATAAGTAAAAACGGTATGTCTTACAAAGATTTCTACTGTACAGCGGGAATGCAGGGGATAGTAATAACAGAAACCGGTGAAGTTTTAAGAGGACGAAGTTGTAATTCACAGAAACTTGGTAACATAAAAACTGGCTTTTCACTATTTAATGAAGTTAAAAAATGTGGTGAAAAAAGTAACTGTCATTGTGCCGGTGACGTAAAAATGCCTAAATGGAGAGATAATGGAAATAGTATGCTTAAAGTGGGGTGAGAAGTTTAATCATGAACATGTTAACAGACTTTACAAAATGGTTTTTAAAAACTATAAAAATGAATTTAATTTTATATGCTACACCGAAAACTCATCTAATATAACAAGAAATGTTGAAATAAGAAACTTAGATTTAAATGATGATTTAGAAAAGTGGTGGTGGAAACTAACACTTTTTAAAGAAGTTGCATATAAACCAACTATGTTTCTTGACTTGGATGTAGTAATACAAAACGATATTACACATTATAAAAACTACGTAAATGAAAAAAAAATAAAAACAATAAAAGCGTATTGGAAGCCGCATGCACGTAACTTGCCACCTAAAGAGCCTGGGTTTAATATGGATTTAAATTCATCAGTAATTTTGTGGCAAGGTGACTTTAAGTATATATGGAATCACTTTTATGAAAACGCAGATTATTATATGTGTAAATACATGGGTATTGATTCTTACTTATATTTTAATCACAATAGCGTTTTAAAATATTTTCCAAGAGGTGAAATTTATTCAAGATTACATGGAATGGATGAAAAAAAATATTGGAATAAAGGACCAAAACAAGATTTATTTTTTGATAAAAATTACAATATTTGCATCTTTAATAAATGGAAGATGGATAAAATTTTTGGCGGACCAGGAATAGATGATGATGCTTATACTGGATTCGAAAAATATTGGAGCAATTAATGGACGAAAGATATAGTGAATGTTTGGGTTGGTTTTACAGAAGACATCCGGATAAAATTAAAGATTATATACAAAGCATATCTCCAAAACAACTTTGGTGCAAAAAATGGTTAATACGCAAATTAATAGACACAAATATTGAATTTGAGAATATTCATTTATATGGCGGCTGGTATGGTTATCCTTTAATTGATTATTTAAATAAAACTTATAAAATAAAAAGTTTAGTTAATATTGACTGTGACAGTACAGCAACTTCTATATGCTACAATTTTAAAAACATCTTTGAACATTATTTTGTAAAGACAGTTACTAAAGACGTAAAAGACTATCGAAAATGTTTTGATATAGATTTAGTAATAAACACTTCTTCAGAACACATGCATGATTTACCAAAGCTTATAGAAAATAAATTTTATGCTAAAAATTGTGTATTTGCTTTACAAAGTAATAATATGTTTCATATAGATGATCATACTAATTGTGTTAATTCAAAAGAAGAGCTCATCGAAAAAAGTGGATTAAACAATATATTATATTCAGGTACGCAAAATATGGAAACATACAGTAGATTTATGGTTATTGGTTTATTCTGATTCAATGTCTTCAACCATCATTTTCCAAAAATCTTCGTCAGGTAAAACAAAACCAAGAGTTAATCTATCTTCATAAGCTCGAGCACAGTGCCAAAATAATTTATCAGGTTCATCGTTGTTTCCGTAGTAACCAACTTTTGCGGTCCAACCCGGTTTATCAAACATCGTTACAATCTTATCTGTTTTATATCTAAAAAAACCATTTCCGTTTTTACTGTATGATAATAAAATATTATAACCAGATGCGTTATGATTATTATGCCAACCCATATATCCGCCTGTAGGATAATACATTTTAACTGCACACCTTTGTGAACCTAACACACTATTAAAGTCTGCATCAATATTTCTTAAAACTTCTCTAAAATCATCATCAGTTGAAGTTGTAAAAACCAAGTCTATGCCATGCACTTTTTCAGGAAAACCTAAATGGTTTTCTTTGTCTATTGTGTCTAAATATTCTGTACTGGTATAATATTCATTTTCATCTTTTTCGCCTTGGCTTTTAATTAAACTCTTATCATATCTTTCAAACCAATTTGAATAATCATTCAATAATTTTACTACATCTTTATTTTTAATTTGAATTTCTTTCATTATTTTTTCCTCGGAACAGGCTGATGAATTATTATAGGTTCATGACCGTCAAGTTCTTTTTCTTTGTAAATGTAAACAAAATTCCATTTAGCATCTGGATGAGAAAAATAAGATCTTTTTATTTTATGCTCAGTCATATTCTGCAGCCACCAATATGTCCACATATCCCACGGTCTTAAATATTCTGGATATAAGTCAGTATTCCAAATCCACTTTTTTTCATCTTGCTCACAATAGAGAAGCCACCATTGTTTCATAAAATTCATTGTACGTGGCTTATTATTATATATGAATAAACCACAATGGTCGGTCAATTCACCACCTTTAAACTTACATTTAATTGCAGCTGCATATCTTCTTGCTCTTGTCAAGCTTATGTCAGAATCGATATCATGTTGTTCAAATATTTTTTTGATTTCACTGTTAACTATATATGTATCACTATCAATGTAACAAGTTAAATCATATGGTGTTTTATCAAGAGCCCAAAGTTTAGCTCTCTTATGATAAGGCACATCTTTTGTTACAATGTTGTTGAAAATTAAGTTATCATCTTCTTTGACCCATTCTTCATGTGTAAATAAAGTAATGTTTGATTCAGGCCAAAAATCTTTTAAACTGTTTGCTGAAAATCTTGCTGCATTAATAAATTCTTCATGTTTACTTGCTACGTAAACAAAACCATTACTCATCATTTTCTTTCATTATCAGTACTGCAGCATATACAGTGACTTCAAGTGGCGTTTTTGCTTTTCTTATTTTTGATTTAAGTTCTCTATCTTTTGATTTTTTTATCGCTTCAATTTCAAACGCGTCAAGTTTAGATTGAAAAAGCGTATCAACTTTCATTCGCTCAATATTATCTTTCTTGAGCTCTTCGATTTTTTTCTTTTCTTGTAAATCTTCTTTAACTGCTTTTTTAGTTAGTTCATCTAATTGTTCTGATGTCCAAGTTTCAAAAATTTCTTTCCAATCAGGATTACCATCTGCTGTTTCACTAACTGCAGCAGTTAATATTGGTCCACCTTCATAACTAAATTCACATATTACTTGTGTTTTTTCTTTATTTCCCCAATAAGGATTTTGTATCTTTCGAGGTAAGTTCGTATAATCCATTCATCATCTCCATTATGCAATTCTCGCCCATAGTTTAACATTTGACTGAGACTGTGTGCTACTTTGAACAGTTAAACCAGTAAATGAACCTGTAAAGAATCCGGTAAAAAAACCTGTAAAACTGCCAGTAAAAAATTTTGTTCTACTTCCAGAAAAGCTGCCTTGGAAAGCGTTACTGAAAGGATCAAAACGATTATAAACAGCGCTAAAAAATCCTGCAAATGTGTTTGTAAAAGTTCCGCTAAAAGTATTTGAAAAGTTGCTTGTATAATTTTGATTTGCTACTTGATATACTGTGTCATCAAATTGTGCACCAGCAACAACCCATGTACCACCACTTGTAGGTGCGTTTGCTTGTAGTTTATATTGTCCGACACCTTGTCTTATTTGATTTCTTAATCTCGGTGTGTATTGTTTTATTTCTGCGTCAGTCATTCTTTGTAAATCAGTACCGTCAAACTTTAAAGGTCTTATAGTCGTAGGTGTTGATCCTGTTGCAGACTTTCTCCATAGTTTTGTTGTGTTTGATGCATTACTTAATGTGTTTGTAAGTGTAGCTTTTTCAACCCAAGTACCGTCAGTTGGTGCACTTGGTTGTAATTTATAACTTCCGATTCCAAAAGTTCCGCTGTTTACTAGTCTTTGTTGTGTTCTTAAAATAAAATCATTGTTTACATTAAAATCAGGCATTCTTTGAAGTTCATTGGCTGAGTTGTTCAACATAGGTCTTACAGTTATATTTTCAGTTACTGATCGTAAATCTTGATAAAAATTAAATGTTGCAATACTATTTATTGTTGTTCCAACCGGATGAGTACCCGGCGTGTTTGATCCCGGTCTTGCTGTGTCAGTAAAAGTACCAATTAAAGTTAAACCTGTTGTGCTGGTTGGATTTACGCTTACTGTTCCTGTACCGGTATTTGATGAATTAAAGTCTGCCAATAAAAGATCTGAAACATATTCAAGTTCGGTGTTCGACATTTCTTTGATAGTGTTAGAACCATCGTAGTATACAATTACATTGTTACCCATAGTTTAGGCTCCGGCGCCATGGATCGTCTTTAAAGTACTTCCGTTTGTATCTTTAATTAAAAGTGTTGATAGAGTTTTAAGTTGCACTGAACTTACTGCATCATCACCAATTTTATCTTCGGTTACCGCATCATTTGCAAGTTCAGATGTACCAACCGCGCTAGCTTGAATACTACCGGCAGTTATACTATTTGATGCTATTTTAGCATCTGTGACTGCTCCAGTTGCTATCTTTGCTGTTGTAACTCCACTAGCTGCAATTTTTGCGGTAGTAACAGCTAGATTTTGTATTTTTGCGGTGGTTATTGATGAATTTTCAATTTTAGTTGAAGTTACTGCAATATCTTCAATCATTGAAGTATTAATTGTATTTGACGGTACAAAAAATCGACCTTGTGAAGAATCATAACCTATAGCATTTGCGCTATCTTTTTGAAACTGCGCACGTATGCTAACTGCTGCAGTTTCTCTTGCCTGTATGTACGCCGAATCAATTAAGTTGATAACTTCCGAAGAATCAAGAGAGTTGGCAGTTATCAAAGAAGTAGTTTCACCAGTATCAACAGAATTGGCTCTTATTAATGCAATTGACTCGCCTGTGTCAACTGAGTTTGCTAATATGAGTTTCAGTATATCGGCAGAATCAGTTTTTTGTACTATACCGTTTATAAAATTTATTGCTTGAACTAAATCAGAATCATTAGCACCACCTACATTAAGGTTTGTTATATCACCTAAATGATTTGATATCGTGTTTGTCTTTGTAACAAGTGTCGATATCGGGTCTGCTAAATTAATTACTGTTCCGGCCATCTAATTTCTCCACTATGACTTTTAACATATCTTTAATATCACTAACTTCATTTTTTAAATCAATTAATTCTTTTTCTTTTTTAATTCTTTCTGCTTTTCTTTTTCTTGCAGCCTCTATCTCTGCTTTATTTATATTCACCACAACACCCGTATCACCTACTCTTGCATAACCAGAGTGTCCTTCAATTTTTTTTAAGTTTTTCATTACACACTCAACGCTATTGTTCGGATATCTCTTATTCTTGGCACTCTTGCTTGATTGGTACTTCTCATAATTAATTTAAGTTGAAATTTTGTAAAGCCGGGTAAAACACCATTTTGTCCACCTATAAGATAACTGTATTGTCGAAACACAAGTGGATCTTCATCTGATGGAATAACGTTTTCAACAAGTTGTTGAGTAAAAGCTTTTGTCTCTATGTTTTCATCACCAGTGCCAGTTCTAAAGAACAACAAGAAATCAGCTTCAGGTGGTCTATTAGCAGTTATTAAAACTTTTAATCCAACTGCATCTTCAGCAAGTTCAACTATTCTTGTTAAATGCCTTGCTGCGTGTCCACTGCCACCGACTGTTGCAGAGGTTTCATTAACAAAAGTACTTCCCGGTAACATTATCGGAACATTAAATCCTGTTGTAGCCGCAGAATCTTGTTTATCAATAACGTTATCAACAAGAGAAACTGATAATCTTTGAGTATCAATCATTGGTGCAACATTTGAATCACCTGTTGCTAATTTAATTCTAAAGTCAAGAGATTTTGTTGTAAGGTCGCTGAATGCTCTATTTTCTTCACTGTCATATAGAACCACAAATCTATTGTCTGCAATGTTATTTTCATTAAGTTTTACGCCTTGAAATTCTGCTTGTTTTTGCTCGGCAGTTTCAGTTCCTGCGTATGATCTTGATGTTGTTCCTTTAACTGCCGCTGTTACACTTGTACCTTTAGGTTGTAGAACTTGTGAATGTGGATATATTAAACTGTAAGGTATATTCTTTGTTGATTGAACTAAACTACCGCCACCAACTTCATCCTCTGTTGCATTACTTGAAGCGTTGAAGGTATAACCTGTGTAATCTATTTTTGTTATTGTTCTATCACCGTTTATTGCTGAATCAACTAGTCCACCAACACCTGTTGAATCTACACCACTTATTTTAACAACATTACCTACTTGAAATCCACTATTTAAATGTAAAACTTTAACTTCAGCTTGACCAGATGTGGTTATTATCGGATCTGGATCAAGTTTTCTTTTTGGAAGTGATGCATTATGAAATACAGCTGTGGCAAAACTATTTTTAAATGCAGTTTTATATATTTTAAAAGTTAAATCGGCGTTTTGTGATGCAGTAAAAGTAACACCATTTTGAGAAAAGAATAAGCTACCAAGTGTTGGTTGCTTTGCAATTCTTCTTGCGGTTGATCCAAAAACAAATTCATTTATTTCTGCAATATAAATTCTATAATCTTTTGAATCCGCAATAACAACAAGAGCATAATCTTCTTTACCTTTTAAGAAAACCGGCTCATCAAAATCAAATGATGTTGGCGTTAAATCAGGACCTTCATTGTCAACATTAACTGCAGTTGCTCTTTTGTGAACTATTGTGCCCGGTATAATTTCAGATGCTGAAGGAAACCCATTTACCATTGGTCTTAGTTGTATTTGAACTGGCAATGTCGTATCTACATTTTGTGAATCTTTCTTTGAGTGAAAAAATAATTCAACTCTCGTACAATATATTCCATTCGGCTCATCCACATAAAAAGATTGTGCAATCGGTTGTTTATTTAACTGATATCCTTGCGATGTTACTGGCATACTATAAACCTTTTCTATTGTATTTTGTTAATATTCCTTTATGAACTAACCAACCTACCGTATAATTTATAGGTCTTAGAATAGCAACATGTAATTTTGACTCAAGAGTAATAGGTTTACCAGACATTTCTCTTTTAATTCTATCTGTTCTTACTCTTGCAACTCTTCTTAATAATTTAGTTAGTAACGGTGAATTCGGCATTATTTCTGTAAGCTTACCAAAAACTTTATGATAGCCGAGCTCTAAAATTTTTGAATGTGATGGATATAAAGCTTTTTCATAATTGTTGTATTTCATCCAAAGTTTGTTTCTAAAACTTCCGAATCCATATATTTCATTTAATGCTGTACATATTATTTTACTTCCACTGCCGCTAGTAGCACCATCAGCACCTGGGTCGCCCATACCAGAATTTTGATTTCCGCCAAATGAATTACTTCCTGGTGAATTAGCATTTGATGCATCTACTGATGTACCGGGTCCATGATCTCCACCATCTTCACCGCTGTAATTTTGATATATATGTTTTGTGAAACCTTGAACACCTAATACTCTTGTTGAAACATAAACTGCTTCTTTTGTATCGAGATAACCCGTTGCAGTATAAACTGATCGTGCAACTGATATAGCTTCTTGTTCTTTATCAACACTAATGTCAAGTAATTTAAATTCTCTTGCACCTGTTCGAACTCTTTTCGAATCATTATTTGGTACAATAAATGATCCAGAAACCTCACCATGTGCATCAGTTGTTAATGTAGTTGCTCCATCCGGATGTGTAGTTACACCTGCTAGCGTATTACCGAAGTCTTCACCAGAAGCGCCATAAAATTGGAAGCTTTCAGATTTAACTAAATTTGCCAAATTAAATCCATCAAGAAAAGCAAAAACTCTAGTAGTTGGTCTTAAACCTGACGCTTTAAAAAAGATCTTTCTTGATCTCATAAATGGTAAGAACGCAGTTTGCAATACTCTATCTTCTACAAGTGTCTGAATTGTTTCATCACTAACAACTCTATTAACCATGTTGTTTTGTAAAGTGGTTTCATTACCTACACCAAGTTGTTCAATAGGTAGACCACCCCAACTCCAAGACCAGTTATTCCAGTTAAATGCATTAGCAGTTTCAAGTCTTGTACCACCTTGCACTATTTTATTTGGAAGTCTATCAACATCTCTCCATTCATCTGATGCAGGTGATAATGTACAAACACCTTCATAAATGACTACACTGAATGGATTAATTCTTATAGGTTTACTTGCGTCATTTTGATTTATATACTCTTCTTCATCAAAATGCATATAAATGTTGTCACCTTTTCTAATTGTGTTTGTAGATGCGGCTGAATCATAAATTAATCTAACATTGTCTTCAACAAAAGCAGGTCTTATGACGTGCGTAATTGGATCAAGTGCAGCTCTATACTCACCTCTTCTTACAAAGGAACCAGTATGATCAACGAAATTATCCACAAAGAAACCACTCTTTGTTCTATCATTTCCTGCAGAATCAAGTACTTGTAAATGTTTTGTTTCAAGTTCAAGTAAATTTAAAGATGTTAACTCTTCAATTTTATCAATTCTTCTTTCAAGGTTTGTTATATCTTTCATTGTATGTCTTTTATGATCTATTTTTTTCATAAAGACATCTGAATCATCATCAGTGTTACCAAATAAAACAATATCATATAATCCAAGAGTTTGTTCTGGTTTTGCTGGTATTCTCGGTGTAAATGCATCATTACCTTGAAATAATCTAATAATGCCTTCTCTATCAACTACTAATTTATGACTACGTGCTAAATAGTATTCATTGTCAGAAGTTATAAGAGTTCCTGGTTGTGGTAATTCATTAACTCTTGCTCCTTTGGAAGTATTTGAAAATTCACCACCTGAATCCATGACAGATCTAAAATCAAGTGCATTCCTTAAATTAATTCTATTTCCTGTTGCAAACCTATGTGTTGGTATTCTATTATAATCAATTTGACCAGAATATGAATTAACAGCAAAGAAATCTCCGCCGGTAGCATGTTCAAAATATTTGTACCTTACACTTATATTACCAGTTGGTGCGGTTTGTCCACCCTTTAAGATAAGTTTACCTAAACCATAGTGATTATCTCTTTGGCCATTATCTAAGTTAAATCGATTTATATAACTTACATCACTATCTGCTTCTTTAACAACTTCATCAAGTTCAAATATATCGGCTTTTGCTAGATTAATTTCACCATTTACAACTGTATAACTTTTTTGTTTTGTAGTAAGTGTTTTTTGTCTAATAACTGGATTTGATTTCTGTACATATGCATAAACCTCAACGGATGCACTAGGTGGTAAACCCGCTATTGTCGCACCTGTGTTACCACCTGTCAAAGTGGTAGTTGCGGTTCCAGTTAAACTACTTGGTTGAAATATGTCGCTGTCTGTGCCAATTATCCAATCACCAGCATTTGTAAAGGTTTCACCACTTGCTAAACCAGAAAGTGTTATTTGACCAGCTCCACTGGCTGTGGCAGTAAACCTTCTTTGTACTGCAAAAGAAACATCTGTAATACTTTTTGGCCTTGAATTTGTTGTTTCAAAAATTGATTTATTGTTCGAAGCTTCTTTTAAAACTGCTTTGCTATTTTCAAGTTCAATGTTTACATAATTCGTTCCACTCGTTCCCATACTTTTAACATTACGGAATGCTTGTCCTGAATTCATTACAACATCTGCTAAATAAAATCTTAGTTTGATTCCATCTTCATTTACTGATTTTACTCTTGTCGTACCAATAGTACTACCGCCATGACTTGAATCATTTCTTAGATTAAATTTTTCAAGTGTGTTAATATTTGGCAAGCCTTTTGCATTGTTATTAACGTTAGGATTGACCATCACGTAATTACCAAAATCTATAGGTGTACTTTCGTTGTTAATAGTTGTTGTTCCTACAGGCTTTGGAACTCGGATTGTTGTAGGAAATGTACGAGCCGCTCTAAAACCATCAACAACGGCAACACCATCACTAACATCCAGTAATAAATGAGTATTTTGCGAATCAAGGTTGAATTCAGCCACAAAAGGTTTTACAATGTAGTCACCTGAGTTTTCCTTTATTCTTGTTGCAACAACTTGATGTGGTATATTATAACTTTGGTTAACATCAATAGCGCTGTATATAACACCATCTTTGATTGTTGCAATATGTACAAAGTTTTCAGCTGAATCAACTTCACTTTCTTCTGCAATAGTAAGTTGAATTCTAAATCTATCTGCACCCGGTGCTGTGAGGTTTGGATTAGCACCTTGATTGTCATATAAACTTTGATTATCGACTGCAGTTACAACATCTTCAACAACTTTATAACCTAAACTTGTATTTACATTATCACTATACTTTGAAATAATTTTACTTTGGTCTTCTACAAATACAAAGTGACCTCTTACGTAGTAAATACCTGATAGTAAAGTGGCTAATATTCCTACACCAACCGCTGGATTTGCTGTAGTGTTTGTTGATTGCACAGTTAAAGTTACTGAACCGTTATTCATGTCTGCACCAGCAGTCAATCTTTTTGTTGTCGATCCTCCACTAGTGCCGGTATTAATGTATTGTACATATAAAGTGTCTGGATCTGAACCTGTTGCGGCCACAACTTGTAAAACTTTTACTGTAATGCCAGAGGCCGGTTGAGTGAAATCTGTACTTAAAATTGTGCTTGTGTCAGTCGGTAATGTGTTTGTAGTTGTATTTAGTTTTACAAATTCATATTTTTGATTTAAGTTTGCGCCGCCCGGTTTAACAACCGCACCTTCTTTGAATATATTACTACCAAATCTTTCAATTTGTGTTTGTAATATTGTTTGTAATTGAGTTAATTCTCGTGCCTGTAAAGCTTTTCCGGAATTAAATAATATTCTATGAAAACCTGCACTATCTGCAAAATCATCTTTATATGTTGATGCAAAGGTTTGACTTGAAAGTGTACTTACCATTTTTTATTCCTATAAAGTTATCACAATTTTTATATCTTCAGTTTGTGCTGAAGTTCTAAATACGGGTGCTCTATTTTCAATATAAAATAAATCTCCAGATAATTTATCTACATCATCATTTGAATCTGCTAACGTGTTAGCATCTATACCTGCACCAACTAATGTTGCAACATTACCTCCACCTTGAATTGTTTCACCTTCTTGAAAAGGCCTAAACAATGTTTCTTCAGTTTGATGAAAAAATATCCTGTCACTATCAACTTCATCAACAAATGCCTTTGCAGTTGATGTATCACCTACAATTATTGTATCTAAATTAAATGCTGCAGCATCACTTACGCTTGTTACTTGTAAAAAGTTTAACGCTTTACCAGAGGCAGCGGTTAGTGCTGAATCAGCAGTAACTTTTGGATCTCTTACTAACATCACTTGTCTGAAATCTTGATTGACAATAAAGTTACTATCCTCAATTCCTGTTGGTTTTGTATTAAACATAATTGATGATGAAAGCAATTCATTCCTTGGATCAGAACCTATTCCACTATCAGGACCAAGTATAACTCGTGCAGCCGCGCCGTTACCTCCACCGCCTGAAATAACTGCACTTGCAAATGTAAATCCTTGACCAAAAGTAAGTCCACTGTCTGCGCTTGAATCAAGTTCAATTTTTGTTACTGCACCACCACTTATTGTTGCAGTTGCAGCTGCATTTGCACCATTACCAACTATAGTTACCGAAGGAGTTGATGTATAACCAGTTCCACCGTTTGTCATTTGAAGATTAATTATTTGCCCTGGCACAGCTGAATCTTGAACTTTTGCTTGTAATATCTCTAAAGCAGTTAAAGTAGTTGTACCTGTTAAAGTATTAACATTTGCTGAATCAAGTATTTTTTCCACTGGTAAAAAGTTTGCAGATAAAAATTTATTTGCTCTTGCTGCTGTCAATGTAAACATATACTTCCAAACATAGCCATCTGACGTTTTAAAAGCTTTAGTTGTTGTGCCGGTTGGTTTTACAGTTGATGCTTGTGCAACGCCGTCTGCATTCTTTGATTGTTGTAAACATATGTAAACTTGATTATCTTCAGTTAACACATAAAAACTATTAGGTGAAGGTTGAGTAGCAAAATCGTCATCAAACGCCTGATAAATTGTACCTGATGACCAATTATATCTTGGCACAACAAATGAACAATCTGCAGCAGACTTTAATGACTGCAATCCAGCTCGAGCATTTCTTTCTTCACGTATAGTATCAATAGGTGTTGTTACGTTTTCAGCTGAGTCATATGGTTCAGATTTTCCTATACCAATATAATATCTATTGGAAGCTGACGTAACTTCATCAAATATTAATTGTGTTAATTTTCTTTTTAGTGGTTTTGTAATAATTGCTGGCATACTATATTCCTTAAGTTATACTTATACCTGTTGAAGCTGAATCAGCGCCGTTCAACATAAACCAATTTGATCCATCCCAAATACACTGTGTTGCTTTGTTTTGTAATAACGTAAACGATGTTCCGTTCGCAAAATTATCCGGTGTAACAGTTGCTTCTCCTGCTCCTTTATTCGTGAATATTTTAAATTCACCGTCTGTAGTACCATCAGCAAGAGTTACTGCAAGTGCAGAACCTTTATTACATATAATTAAACTTGCTGCGGTTGAAGCCGCACCGTTAGCAGTTATTGTTGATGCGCCATAAGCAGCCTTTGCTAAACCAACTGAGCCTGTACCTTTAGGTGTTAAAGTTAAATTTAAATTTGTTCCGCCGCCGGTTGATGAAAGCGTTGGACCATTATTACCAGCACCGTTAGCAATAGTTAATTCATTTACTGCACTGCCAGTGGCAGTTATTTTAATTATTTCGTTACCATTGGTATCATTAATTGATGTACCTACGACAGGTGCTGTCAAAGTTTTATTTGTCAATGTTTGTGTGGCAGCAAGAAAAACTATCGTATCGCTATCAGATAAAACTGGTAAGTTAATGTTTCTATCAGCAGCAAGTTCTCCGGGCTTTAATATATACTGATGATCTGCACTTACATCATTTATTTGTGGTGTAGTTAATACAGGTGATGTTAATGTTTTATTTGTAAGTGTGTCAGTTGTATCTTTTAAAACTATCGTACCTGTTGCATTTGGTAATGAAACTGTTCTATCGGCGGTTGCATTAGTTGCAATCAATTTTGTTTCATGACTATCTGCTGAAGTGCCTTCAAATAAAACTACACCGGTGCTTGCTGAGTCAAGCAGTTTGACTAATGTACTTAAATTAGAACTGTCACCTCCAAGTTGTGTATATACCTCTTGAAAGTTTTGATTAATTTTATTTCCTGCACTACGTAAGGTGTCGCCTGTACCGTCGTTTGCTGAAGAACCTATGCTTATATTTTGTCTTGCCATTCTAAATCCTAATAATAGTTCTATTTATACTAGAAAGATGAATCACTTGCATACCTTGTGAATATTTCATTATCCATTGTCTCAAAAGTATTTGAGAAATCAGGTGTTGCAGTTTCATCACTATCTCTACCACCACTATCATCAAATGTAAATGAGTTAGGTGTTACTACTTGTCGTAATGTGTGATATGTATTATCGAGGTAGTCGAGTGAAATGTTTTGATAATCACTAACCAGTTTATTTATGTCAGATACTCTGACATTTCCACCTTCGGAATCTAATAAAGTTGTTAATTGTGTAAATTGTCTTGTAATAGGTAATGAAGCTTCAGATACAATAATAGGGCCAACTGCTGAGTCTAAAATAACGTTTGGTGCTAGTGGCGTATTTAAAGCTTCACCGTCAAATGTAATTTCGCCTTCAAAATAAAAACCTGCAGGGTGCATAAATTTTTTATATAATTCTTGCCATACATTTGTACCAATACCTATTTTTATTAATATTGAAAATAATTGATAACGTTCATAGTTTTGAATAAATTTAACTGAATCAACACCTATTGTACTAGCTGAATCACCAACTAAAAATAAATCTTTTTTTGGATATTCGATATCTACAACTTGTTGAAAAAATAATCTAAAAAATTCTTCTGTTGCAAATCTACTTCCACTATTTCTTGCAAGTTCAGCAAGCCTTGTCAAAGCAAATCTTTTATCACTAAAGTTCTCACCTGTTCGTAAACCACCAGCAAGTTCATTGACTAACTTATCAAGTAAGTTTGAAGGCATTTCGTGAATATCTTTTTTTGCAAAAAGTTGTTTACCAGTATCACCAAAAGCGTGTGCTCCATCTGCAGAATCCAAGAAATTGTAATATTCTTCCAAGAATGTTACAAGTTTTGGAAAATCACTTGTAAAAATTTCAGGTAAAGCCTCACGTACTTTTCTTACTTGATAATTTTTTGATCTACGCTTTGACTGAAAATTTATTGCCATTAAAGTGTTACCGCTGTATTTTGAAAATCAAGTAAAGCATTTGAACTTGATGCTTGAGTATCAATATCAATAACAAAATTTCTTAAAGGTCTTATTGTGCTTTGATTTGCTGGTGTAACAGCAACTTGTATTGCACTACCTTCAAAAGATGATGGTTTAAATCCATTTAAAGTAATTTTACCGATTGAACTTTGATAGTCACCTATATTGTCAACTTCAACTGTACCATCAACCGATATGATTTGCAACACATTTGATTTAAGTAAATTTGTTATAAAGCAAGATTGACCATTAAATGTAAACTTTGTACTTCTTACTATTGTATTTACATCATCTGGTGTTGCAATTTGCATTGGATAATTTATTGTGTAGTTAAGTGATTGATTAACTGTAGGAATAAACTCTTGTTGTACTTTGACATCCATTCTTGAATTTAAGATGGCAGGATCAAGTGCATCAATTAAAGTTAATAAATTTGATCTTCTAAAAACTTTACCAAACTTTTGTAAGTTAGTTACAAAAAAGTTATTTATTAAATTTTGTACAGCTATTTCAATTGACCTTGATGTTGAACTTGTTAAATCTGGATCCAAGTTAAATCTTGTAGTTAACTCAAGTTTTGTACTTACTGGATCAATAAATTCTGTGTCAATTGACATCATAGAAAGATTTGCTGAAAGTTCATTAACTATTTGATCTTTGACACTAGTTCGAACTGATGCGGTTATGTTGTTTTTAAATTTTAAAGCAACAAAAACTTTTCCATAGACTCTAGGTACTTGATCTTCACCGCCAAAAGATGTTACGTCATCAATAAATGCATTAAAGTTTGTTAATATTTGAGCTTTGTAATCTTCCGCAGTAACCAATCTTCTTTGTGATGTAAAAGCAATCGGTGCATTTTGTCTTATAGATTCAATTGATTCTTTAAATGCTCCACCTGCAGAATTTGCTTCTGTTACTACAACTAAATTATAAGCAACACCACCAACTGTAATTGTAGATGTAGGTGTAAAAGTTGTTCCACCGTTTGCAACTGTTGCTTCAGTTGAAAGATAATCAATTACAACTTTATTACCTGCAACTGGCGCTTTACCAGTTGATGTTCCATCACCAAATATAACTTCATAAAATCCGTTTGGAACTTCTTTAATTTGAAAAAATGTAGTTTCATTTGTAATTCTTATAGCTTTTTCTATATTTGTATAGGTTTCAAAGTTTGAGCTTGAGGTTGTTTCAAATACTCTAACTCTTATAGTTGTTGTGTCCATTGTTACATCAGGTATTACATAAACTTGATTATCTGCTTTCTGTCCGACAAAAAAAGTTTTGGTTTTTTCAGTTCCTTCAAATACTGGTATTGCTGTTGAACCAGTTGATGTTAAAAATTGATATGACCCAGTGCCATCATCCGTTCCAATAAAACTTTCTCTTGTTTGAAAAGTATATGTTACACCATCAACAGCAGAAGTAAACTGCGTGCCTCTTGGCAATGTGATAGTTGTAGGTCTTGATGTAGCAGTTACTAAAACTGATAAATTAAGTGCTGCTTGTGAAGATGAATAAGATCTAGGAACATAACCTAAACCTTCTGCCAGTGAAACAACTGAACTTCTTAATTGTGCAGTATTTAAAAACGATTCGTTAAGTGCAAAGTTTGCATTCAATCCATTAAAGTGTGTGTTAAAAGCTAAGACGTCAAGTATGTTGCTTAAACCTGAAGCTTCAAAATCATAATCTTGAAATTCATTTTTTTGTTTTAAAAAATCTTTTAGTTTATTTTTTATAACATCAAAATCTAAATTTGTTGATCTTATGGTTGTAGCCATTATCTTAACCTCGTTAATGAAATTTCAGTTGTTATTACTTCGTTTGTACTTAATACTTGAAAAGTTACATTTACAGCCACTTCATTTCTATTATCATTCGATATAACTTCAACATTTTTTACTGAAGCTCTTGGTTCAAATATTTCAACTGTTTCAATAATTTTTTCTTCAAGTGCAAGTTCATCTACCTCAGTATTAAGTGAAAACAAAAATGAATTTAAATTACCACCATACCTTGGCAGAAATGGTTTTTCAGAAAAGTTTGTCATTAACAAATTTCTAACCGATTGTTTTACGGCTGCTGCATGTTCTTTTTTAAATATATCGCCTGAAGGTTTATTTGCAAAAGACAAATCAATGTCTGCATATGTAATCTTTCTTGCACTAATCAGATTAGCGTTACCTATATTGCCATCTTCAATTGAAAAAACTTTTGCCATTTAAAAACCTTTTTGTCTATTTATACAGTTTATCCTAAAATTTCTATAAGTTCATTAGTAGCTTGAACATGATTATTAAATCTTGTTTCAACATTATTATTATATGTTACTTTCCATGGAGGTGTAATTTGTGGCATTACAATTATGAGTTGTGCATTAAGTGAACCAGCTGGATCGTATTTGTCATAATCGAGAATTAGTTTATCAAAATCAAAATTATTTTTTATGTAAAGAGCACATTCAAATGTTTTTTCTAATGCTATGTCACCAGATTCATTTATAAGTTCATAAACAACCGCCCTACCTCTTGACATTAGATAATTTATTCCATCGCTTACATCAAGATCTTCACCTGCTTCAGGTCTATATAATCCTTCTACAACTGTTAATCTGAAATCTAAAAATTGTTTTGGACCTAATGCTGAATTAAAAGCTTTCATAATATCAGCTTGTAGCGTAAATTGTTTTGCTAGTCGAAGCTTGTCACTTTCTTCTAAGATGTGAGTTAATGTAACAGGATCACCGTCACCACCTAAAAATTTTGCCATTGTTATGCCGGGTGCAAGCTTTGTTCTGCTTGTAATCGTATCAGCAAAAACCGGATTATACTTAGGGTCAGGAAAATATTCTTTTGTTACTATAGACATTATGTAAATAACTCGTTAGGATTATCAGACTTGCCTGTTGGCCTTGTCTCTCTTTGTGGATTTTTCTCTTTACCTGCAGTTCTGTCAGTTAGAGTTGGTGATAATGCTGCAAAATTTGCAGATATAATTCCGTCAGCAATTACTGCACCTATAAATTCAGAATTGTTTAAATTATTTGGATCACGTAATTTTGATCTTGCTTCTTTTGTACTAAGTTCTGTTTTAGAAACACCGCCATATTTAGCAGATTTATCAACTTCATTCTTCATAAAATCACCATCATCTATATCGACTCTTTTTATTGCAAAAGGACTTTTATTCAAAAATTCAAATATGTTTGTTGCGTTTGGTTGACGTGTATCTTTATTATCTGCACTTGTAAAAGTTGCTACTGACTGTCCACTGCCTGCACCTATTGAAGCAGCAGTACCAGCAGTTGATGAATTACCAGATAAGTTACCGTTAAATGTTGGTGCAGTCATTCCAACATTTGCAATAACACCTTGTGTTGCATGAAGTGATGTAACATTAACTCTTGGTATATGCGCAGTATCAGCATACATAACAACTTCTGCACCGCCTATTGTTCCACTGTCACCTTGTAAAATTATTTTTGAAGCGGTAGTTATATTTCTAAGACTTGATATTTCAATATCTTCTTCAGCAGTTATTTCATAATCTTTACCGATGTTATGTTTTAAATTACCTTGTATTACGTCTAAAGCATCTCCTTTAGTTAGTTTAGTTTTGTCACCAAATACTATTGAGCTTGAAGCACCTACAACTGTTTCAGATTTACTACCTAGTATTTCAGTTTCAGTACTTCCAGCAACCAATCTATTAACACCTCTCTTAATTTTTTCATCAACATCACCGTCAACCTTAAGATTAAAATCACCACCGACTTCAAGATCAAAATCACCTGCTACTTTTAATTTTAAGTTTCCGTTATAAGTTAATTCACCGTCACCTTCTACAATGACTTTTTCATCATGTGTTGTTACTCTTATTGTATTTGCTGTTGAACTATAAATTACGGAACCGTCTGCACGCATTTCAACGCCTGAACCAGTACGATGTCTTATCATTATTCTTTCACCGCCAGGAGTATCGTCGTATTCTACTATATGACCACTTGCTGTTTGCTTAACTTGACTTTTAGTATATGTTGAAACAGGCTCATCAATTAAATCTAAATCTACATCTCTTACACTTCCACCTGTATGTACACTTATTCTATCACTACCACGCGCAAACTTATTAACACCTGACGCATTAACATAATCAACCGTAGGATGTTCTCCACTTGGATCAGACCTCACGTCTTTCGGATCATTGTTTGATTTTAAAGTTCTTTCATCAAATACTTGATCTAAGTCTTCATATATTTTACTCATTAAAATATCTTCTTTCCAAATTCGATTGCTTTGCTTGTAGAATTAGGAGCAATCTTTTTTAAGTTTGTATCAAATGATGCGCCTGAAGCATCAAGTTTTGCTGTTAAATTTTTAATATCTAAATCACCTTGTAATTTTTGAAAACCACCAGCAGCTTGAGCAAATGATTTATCTGCGGCTGCACTTATATCAGCATTAATTTGATCAGTATCGCTAAGTGCTTTATTCATTGATGATGTTGCGGCATCAACGTCAGTGGTTATTTGTTCTCCAGTAGGTAAGTCTACATTTTGTATATCGTCAAACATTTTATCAAAAGAAAATTTTCTACCTGCATGAAATGCACTAGTACTGGTTTTTGCGACTTCTTTAGGTCTTGTTATTTCCATTTCAGCTCTTGTGGGTGCTTCAGTTAAAGCACTTGGATCTTCAATTGTTGTTGTTTTCTGAAACTTCTTTCTAAAAGAATCTAAATCAAATCCAGGACCTTCATATCTTCTATTTATTTCATAATCACCTAAAACATCTGCGCCTCCGATTACCTCATAAAAAGTTTTTAAAAAGCTTTCAAATGTTTCCATTTGTTTAGTAGTAGTTGGTTTATCTTTTGATGCAACAAAAGTTAATTGAACACCAGACTTATTATAAGTCGAATACTTTGGATTTGTTTCTACATCTATAGGTCTACCAATTTGTAAACTACCATCGGTTCTTATTATGAAATGGCTTTGTATACCAAATGATTTACCGCTATCTTTCAAATCTTTATTTACTTGTTGAGCTATTGCAGATGCATCATCTCCACTGTTACTTTTTTCTTGAGTTAAAAAAGCAATATCTGCTTTCTTACTTTGTTCATGAATAAATTTTGCATCAAAATTTCCAATCGGTGGAGGAGGACCAGCATACTTCGAAGTCCAGCCTACTGTCAATACTCTTATTGATCCATTTTTATTTCTATCACACCCTGTTATTATATTAAAAAGTCTGTCAATACCTATAACTTCAAACTTATATTCTGGTGGTGTGTTAAAACCAGCGAAAGCATTTCCAGATGTAGATGTATTTTTAACATTAGTAAGTTTTATATTCTCATTAATTAAATTACCTTTGTCCACGAGTTTGCTAAAATTTGTGTCAAGAGTAATTTTATTTTCAGCCTGATTAAAACCTTCAATAAGATTTGGTACATCAATGTCATCTGGAACTTTAACACCAGAAGCCACACCTGCTACACCAGCTTTGATATCACCCAGGCCTATTGATCCAACTTCAGGTAATATTCCTCTTCCTTTAGCAAATATGTTAGGTAGCACATTTACACCCGGCTTACCACCGCCAGGAACAATTTTATGCTTTAATCCACCTAAATTAAATCCTGCTAAATTTAAATTATCCTTTAATTTACTTGTAACTTCTTCAGTAACTTTTTCAACTGCCTTTGCTGCAGGTTTTATTCCTTTTTCGTTGTTGTCAACTGCAGTTCTTAATTCTGTAAGAACATTAGACTCAAGTAATTTTTTTGGTGCACTAGCTATAGAAAAATCTTTGATTTTTTGTTTAGTTGCAGTTAAGTGTTTTGTAAATGTTCTTTGTGTAGCTTCAGGTGAACCTTGTAACACAACTATTTTATTTGTATTTGTTTCTGTAATTGTTGTTTTACCTGTAAATGATTTAAGTGCGTCAAGTTCGGAAGTAGAAACACTTACGTCCGCGCTTCCATCACCAGCACCTTTTTGCATTAATGTTGGTCTTATTTTTCTTTGTACAGTTTTTAAGGGTTTGGCACCACCAAAAACACTCTTTAAATTATTTAGAACTTGTCCCGGTTCATTGAAACCCGATCCTTTTAAACCTATTTCTTGAGCTTGAACTTGTGCCGCACTAGCTTTTAAATCAGCACCTATAGTTCCAGCAAGTTGTGCTTGCAAATCAACAAAAGCTTTTGGTGCCGTAGATACAAACTGCTCTTGAGTTCTATTGAATACGGCCGTAACAAATAAACGAAATACAAAATTTCCAAACAATCTTATTTTATTTTGATTTTTATCGTAGAGAAAGTCAACACCACTAGTTAATCTCGATTGATTTAATTCACTTTCGTTAAATTTTGCTTTTACAGATATTACTTCTACTACATCATCACCTGCAGCAAAGGTTAATTCTTTACCGTCAAATATTCTACCAGCTGCATCTGGTTCTCTTTTGGGATTAGCATCAATAAAAAATGTATCCGCCATTATGAAGCTCCTGGTCCTAGTTTTCTAAAAGTTTCTTGTGCAAAAGCAAGTCTTTGATCTGTATGTGCTAAATCTTTGTTTGGTCTTTCATATTTATCTTGAAAAACTATTGTTGCATCTTTTAAAGTTTTTGCTTTTCTTAAAGCACCAAGTCCTAAAAAAGATTGTCCTTCAAGTTCGAATAAAACAAATTTAAGTTGAGCATCAAGCGATAAGTAACTCAGGCCAAGCCTACTACTAAATTGTTGTAAAGCACCGAATCTATTACCTGCCGCTTTAGCTGGATTCCATTGTGCGATACCGAAAGAGTTTTCATTTTGAAAACCTGATCTTGCTGTGGGATTAATATCGCCTTTATTTAAAGTTGCACCGGATTCAACACAAAAATTACCTATCATTCCACACGCTTGTTCTGGTGTAAAGTTACCTCCAGCTATTGATGTAAAGAAATAAAAACATTTTTCAATATTTGTACTACCTGTTAATTTTAAATCTAAATTTGAACCCGTAGGCTCGTCTTCAGTTACACTATTTTTTAATGATTCAACTTTTGGTATTGAACCAAGTATCAACGGTGATTGTGAATTTTGTCCGTCAAGAAAAACACCAAAAACTTGTGCACGATTTTTTAATTGTTGATTTGAACCTAAACCTGTAACGCCAGGTTCAGTACTCGGTATAGCAACCTGTGCCCACGGTAAATCATCATTTGTTATTGCTTTACTGTCGATTTGACCGTTACTTATCGGTGTATGCATACCATGTATTCTTACTTTTACTCTGTCAAGTTTTAAAGGATCAATTACATCGACCACTACACCAATGAACCATCTAAAATTATCTCCATAAAAATCTTGCATTAACCAATAACCTCTGCATCATTTCCTAGTGAACCAATTTTTCCACAAACAAGTGTTGTGTCGATTTTTTCAAGCTTGAAACTGTGTTTTGCACTTAATATCAAATAATCACCAGATTTTTTCTTATCAAGTGTAGAACCACCTTCTTCAGTAAAAGCTCTGTTATCTAAAAAATTTATTCTTATACTTTTTCCTATACTATAGTTTGCATCAGCTGTTATAAAATCTCTGCCTCTTACAACAATTGTTATAGGTGTTTTACCTAAAAATCCTTTTATTGCCTTTTGTATAACTTTTTTTGCGTTACTACCTTTTAAACTTTCCTCACCATAACTTTTAAAAACTGTTGTGTTTGTTGTATAAGCACCTGTTGCATTGATTTCTGTGATTTGCTTTGAATCAAAATCATGTAATCTTTTCCCATCAACTTTATAATCAGGTGCATAATTATACTTAGTGTTTTCTAAACCAATTTTGTTTTGAGATGAAAGTCTTTTAAATACTTTTGCATCTACATCAAAGTGTAAAGGATCTTGTAAACCGGTTGTTGTATCATAAAAATTATAATTAGCACCTACCATTCCTTCTCTTATTAGACCAACTAAATTTTCTGTATCGCTGTATGAAAATTTTTGTATTGTATAATAACTTTGTAATGATTTAGATGAGTTCAAACTTGGAGCATAAATGTATGGAACTTTTTTATTTATGATTGGTTGAGATAACATTGTTCCTAAATCTTTTAAAACCATGTTATTTAGACCAATTGTTGAATAAAAGTAAAAAGGCATGCCGTCTTGTGTTAATGTTCTCTTTTTAATCCATTGGCAAGCTTCGATTGGATGTAAGTTAGGCACAATAAGCTTCATATCTTGAATACCATCATTACCTACAATTGCAGTCTGCTGTGACAAAAATTCACCGAATATTTTTTGTATCATTGATGAAGGTGAACCACTATACGCTTTATTAACATTTTTTAATGATGAAACAAAAGAATGATATTCGATACAATGTATGAAAACTATTTCATTTCTTTCATCAACCTTTGTTACATTTGAAACAGTGTCAATCAAAAATTCTTTTGATATTGTTTCACCAGAATTCATTTCTTCTATATGCACTATTTCAACTGATAGTTTTTCACCGCCCTGAAAATCAATATCTTGAACTATATTTTCTTGATCAACAAAACTAAAATTAGCAGTTAAATAAGGAAGATTAATATTTTCGTATATTTCAAAATCTGTGATGAGATTTTTTATATCAACTTGTGCAGGCGTTCTATTACTTGTTATTAACGCTTGTACTATTTTAAATTCGGTTTGTCCTTCAATGGAACTTTCAGGTGCTACAGCCATGTTAACCTTTTATTGATTTTTTAAAACTTGTAATTACGTTATTTATTAAGTCGGGTTTAATTACTTTTATTAGTCTTAAATTTTCATTAGTGTCAAAATAAACATCTTCAAATGTTTTTTCAGTAATCTGTGCACCCGGAATTGTTTGCGGGTCTACATCAACAATATTATTATTACCATCAACATAGTGACTAACAGATTTTTGCTCTGTTACTTTAGAAAAAGCAGTTATTGTTTCAATATCACCGTCTGAATTAACTGAAGATAATAGTTCACCAGATTCACGAAATGCTACTGTTCCTTCTATGACTATTTGACCAAAGTCAATATTTCTTTTAATAATTGTACCGGTTACGCCTGAACTAATACCACTTACAGTTTGACCTATTTTAAACTTTGTAGATATATCATCTCTTGTGTTTAATGTTGTGTTTGGAAAACTTTTCTTTATATAATTTTCAAGTTCATGTCTAGGCAATGGCCAGCCTTGTTCTCGTAAATCATCGTTTATTAAATAAAATGTCCAGTAATTCATTGGAGTACCATACAGTTGAATTGATACTTGATCAGGTCTAAACCCTTCTTGAATTTGAAATTTATTTAAGAATGTTATACCGTCTTTTATTTCATCAACCACTGCAGAATATGCAGATATGTTTGGAAAAAGTACAGTATCGACTTCATCACCAAATTTATAGAATACATTATCGAATATATCAAAGTATTGCACTAGAAACCTCCATCTTCAATATCTTTTCTATTTAATGTTTCATGTTCAACAAAAGATAAAGTTAAATCAACTTCATTAGGTTGTCCATCTGTTCTAAACCCACCGCCAGTTGGATTTATTGTGTGTTGAACATTTCTTAAGTAACACTCTTTTAATTTAGGTATTTTTCTATTTTCAGCTCCATTGAAATGAAAACTTATTTTAAATGCATTTGGAAATTTATAACCTAATTGTGCTTGTTGATCTCCTATTGAAACAGAAAAAATGTCAGGATACATTTCGGTTCTAAAGTGCTTAATAATTTTTTCAATAGCCCTTGCTTCAGCTCTTGAGTTTGAAATCATTTTGAATTGAAATGTAAATTCTCTTAATTGAACGCCTCTGAAAATTGATCTTACATTTGGATTAACAATCATTCTTGATTGTAAGGTGACAGCATTTTGTACACCTGCACCCAGTGGTTTAAATGTTTCATTTAATCGTTGTAGTGCTAATATACCCGCTTGTTCACCTGCCTCAAAATTTCCTCTTGCTAAATCAAACGTAGATGATAATCCTTGACCTACACTTGTTTTTAAAGAATCAATAACACCGCCAGCTCCAGCCTGAAAAGCTGCTTCAGCGACAGCACCTCTAGCTCCTAGTTGTGCATTGTTATCATACATAGCACCATCGTTAAAAGCAATAGATGTTGGCATATACATTAAAACTGTTGGAGCATTATCTTCATCAAGGAATCTCATACCAGATTGTAGAACACTACTTGCCTTTTTAAGTGATTGAATTTCATTTGCATTATCTTTTATTGCATCTTTCGCTGTTCCTGCAACCGCAGATACTGCATCACCTGCGCCGCCGAAGGCATCTATTCCAATTGCACCACTTCCGCCTAAAGGGCCGCCGCTTCCAAAATCACTAAAATCCTGACTTGTTGCTAGTCCAGTTGCTCCACCTGTACCTGATGCTGCGGCATCATCTGCAAAAAATGGTGTTGCTCCTTGTTTTTTAAGATTATCTTCAATCTGTTTATCCATTTCTTTTTGTGACTTGCCATCTGGCGTAGTATATTTTCGTACTTTAAACCTTATGGTTGCATTATATGCAGGGTTACCGGCAACGTCAAGTGGATATGATAATCCACTTTTAAATCCACCTAATCCACCAGATAACAATTGTGCGAATCCTAATCTATCAAAACCATCAAGCGGATTACTAAAGTTTAAATTTCTTGCTCCACCTAAAGAACTACCAAGTTTTTCGCCAAGTGGACCTGCTTTTTTTAAAATATCAACCATGTTTTACCTATAGATATATTAAAGTTTATTTTTCTATTTATAACAAAAAACATGGTTTATTCCGGAAGATACATAGTCAAAAATAAAGATAAGTACAAAGGTGACTTTAACAACGTAATATATAGGTCATTGTGGGAAAGATCTGTTTTTGGTTGGTGCGATAATAATCCAAAAGTAGTAAAGTGGAGTTCAGAAGAAATAGTCATTCCATATTATTATGATGTTGATAAAAAGTATCATAGATATTTTGTTGATATGAAAATAACATATGATGATGGCAGAACATTTTTAATTGAGATAAAACCAGAAAAAGAAACACTACCACCTACAAGTAAACGCAGAACAAAACAGTATGTTGCCGAAGGATTAACATATGTTAAAAACATGAATAAATGGGAAGCCGCTGACAATTATGCTAAAGATAGAGGTTGGCAGTTTCAAATATGGACAGAGAAAACATTACAAGAAATGAGACTACTAAGTAAACCTGTCCCAGGTAAATTAAAAAAGTACAAGCCAATGAAACCATTTAGAAGAAAAAAACGTAAGAAAAAGTTATAAATAGACTTATGAGTAATTTATTTCAAAAACTTGAACTTGAAGCATTTCGTAAAGGTATAACACCGCGTACTACAGAATCACGTGAATGGTTCCGTAAAAGAATACAAACATTGACCAGAGTAAATCGTGAAGCGTTAATGAGAGAAGATGAAATTACAAAAAGATCTTCTCATCAATTTGGTTCAATGATGATGTTTTTTTATGATCCTAAGTTAAAAGATAAATTACCGTATTATGATACGTTCCCTTTAGTAATACCTGTTGAACCTGCACCTGGAGGATTTAGAGGTTTAAATTTACACTATATTCCACCAGTGCTAAGAGCAAAATTTCTTGATGCATTACTAGATGTAACTAATAATAAAAAATATGATGAAACAACTAAATTTAATTTAACATATAGATTATTAAAGAGCGCTGCTAAATATAGATTTTTTAGGCCTTGTATCAAACACTACTTACTAGAACATGTAAGATCAAGGTTTGCTGAAGTTCCTGCACCTGAATGGGAAATAGCAACGTTTTTACCAATAGCACAATGGAAAAAATCAAGTGCTGGTAGAGTTTACAGCGATTCAAGGAAAGCAATTTAATGGCAAATAGTGTAGATGATTTAAAAGCACTGGCTAATTCAAAGTTAGGATTTGCTCGAGCAAATAGATTTTTAGTCACATTACCTACAAATTTTGGTGGAGGCGGAGGATTTTTAGGTGGTGTTCTAGGTTTATTAAATCTTGGCGGCGGAGGCGCATCAGGACGAGAACTGAATTTACTTTGTACAAATGCAACATTACCTGCAAAACAAATACTAACTAATGATAGAAGAATTGGTATGGAGTTTCAAAAAGTAGCTTATGGTTATGCAGTTGATGATGTAAGTATGACTTTTTATTTAATGAATGATTATGGTGTTAAAGAGTATTTTGACGCATGGCGAAATACTGTAATACCTGAAGAAGGTGGTAATGCATTTACTTCTAAGTATAAAGAAGAATATGCACGCGATGTAACCATACATCAATTAAGACAACCATTAAAGGGATTCAGCAAACAAATAGGACCGATAAGATTTAATGCCGGTATAGGTGGCGGCAGTGTATATTCTTGTGATCTAATTGATGCTTATCCTGTAGCCACAAGTGCTATTGAATTAAACAATGAACTAGATGGATTAGTTCAACTAACAGTAACCTTTGCGTATACAAATTGGAGAAGATCGAAAAACGTACAAGGATTTATTAACATGGATATTAGTACACCACTTGGTGGAATTGATATATTATAGGAGATATAATGGCTTTACCAAAACTAAATAATGATGTGCCAAAATATGAATTTAAGGTACCGTCAACAAAAGAGATAAAAAAGTATCGACCTTTTTTAGTTAAAGAACAAAAAGTTTTATTAGTAGCTTTTGAATCTAAAGACGATAAAATGGTTTTAAACACTATGCTTGATTGTATCAAAGGTTGTGTGCAAGACTTTAATGTTTATGATGCACCGACATATGATGTTGATTATGCTTTTTTACAAGTAAGAGCAAAATCAGTAGGTGAAACTGCAAAGATTGTTCATACTTGTTCAGATTGTAATACTGAAAACACTGTAAGTATTAGGATCGATGAAATAGGTATGGACGTTGCCGAAAAGAAAAAAGAAGATTTTGAAATAAAAATAAACGATAACATAACTCTTGAATTACAACATCCAAATTATAAAGATGTTATATTGAACACAGGAAATTCAAATGATTCTGAAACAGTCGCTTTATTTAAACAAATAACCTCATGTTTAAAAGCAGTTAAAACAGAAGATGAGTACATAAGATTTAAAGATGAAGATAGAAAAGAAGTGGAAACATTTGTTGATTCGTTGACACAACAACAACTAGAGCAAATAACACAATTCATACAAAACGTTCCAAAAATAAAGCACAGTCAAAAGTATGAATGTAAAAAATGTAAAAAAGAAAATACACTTGAGTTGGAGGGCTTACAAGATTTTTTTTAATTAACCTCTCTCATGAAACGTTGGAAAACTATTTTAAGACCAACTTTTTAATGATGCAACATTTCAACTATTCATTAGCAGATTTAGAAGGAATGTTACCGTGGGAGAGAGAGGTATATATAATACTTTTAAATGAATATTTAGAAGAACAAGCACAAGAGCAAGGTAAAAAGAAATGGCAATAACGCTAACCGATGTAAATAATACACTATTACAAGTTGAAGACAACACTGATAAAACCAGTCGTGGCCTTGGTGCATTTGTAGAACATTTAAGAACAGACAAGCGTAAAAATCTTGAAAAAGAACGTGAAGCTAAAAATGTTAATGCTAGTGAAAATGCACGTCAAGCGTCTGCAGGTGGTGGGTCAGGCAGTGGCGGTTCAGGTGGAGGTTTGCTTGGAGGAATAAGATCAGCTTTTGCTGGAGCAACACTTGCTAGTCTAGCACCAATGTTAGGTAAAACATTACTTAAGAGAGTTTTAGGTCCAGCTGCGATTGCTTTGTTTGCAGAAGATATTGTTGAGTTGTTACTACCAGATGGACTTGAAAATGAAGATCTGAAAAACTCTTTAACTGGTGGATTACAAGGTGCAGCACTTGGATTCATGGTAGGTGGCCCGTTAGGTGCAGCAATTGGTGGCGGTGTTGGTGCTTTGATGAAAAATGAAAAATTCAAAGCAGCTATAACTGAATTAGGCAAAACATTAAAAGATATGGCAAAAGATTTGTATGAAAAACTTGAACCAACGTTAATAAATTTAAAAGAAAAGTTTGTAGAGTTTTTCGATTCACTAGGTATAACCAAAGAAGGTGTTACAAAAGGTCTTGCTAAAGCTTTGAAAACAATTGGAGATGCGGCTGCATCTGGTGTTGAATCACTAACTAAGTTGATTAAAGGTGATTTTGATGGTATGGATATTGTAAAAGGTATCACAACATTAGGAGTTGTTGCAACATTATTGATGCCGGGTAAATTTTTAAAACTTTTTGGTTTACTTGCAGCATTCGGTAGAGGCGCAGGAATGAAAGCACTTACTGCATTAAAAGCAGGTGGCGGTAAACTATTAACATCTGCTATGGCAGGTTTAGGATTAAGTACTGCAGCCGATACTGTTAAATCCACACCGACAACACAACCAAAGGCTCAACCCGGATCGGTTGTTAAATCTGCAAAAGGCGGCCTTTTTATTGCAGGCAAAGATGGTGAAGCCACAGTTAACAAAGCACCACCCGGTTCTAAGGTTGGTGATGTTCCAAAGAGTACCAGTGGTGCAGCAAATAAGTTTGGTAGAATGATGAAGTTTTTAAGACTTCCCGGAATTGCGACGCTTTTGGCTGGATATGATATCTACAGTATATTAAATTCAGATTCATCAAAAGGTGAAAAAGTTAAAGCTTTAACTGAAGTTTTTGGAGGTGTGTTAGGAGGTGTAGCTGGGTTAAAAGCTGGAGGATTAGTAGGTGGTGCGTTAGGAACACTAGGATTTCCATTAATTGGTACAGGTATAGGCGGTGTTCTTGGAGCAGGGTTAGGTTATTTTGGTGGTAAAGCACTAGCCGGATCTATTGCAGAATTCTTACTAGGTGGTGAACCAAATATTAAGATGCCTACTGGAAGTGATGCAATGAGAATGGGTAGAGGTGGACCTACACAAACGTTTACTAAACCGGGTGGACCTCAAAGAAGATCTGGACCAGATGTAATTACAGGAGCTCCATCAACATCTGCTACCACAATGCAAAGTAATATAAGTAGAGGTAACGCGCCTGAAATGGAAAACACTTCAATTGTAGCTAACTCTGGTAATTCAACAACAAATAATATTAATAATAATAGTACAGGATTACTGATGGGTAAGCCGGAAGCTATTGACAACAGTAATCCTATACTTCAAAGAGTTGTTGTTACTTAAGCATCTTCTCTTGCAAGTTTAGCAAAATAAGACATAGTATCTTCATCTTCTGAACTTACTTCATCGGCAGTAACAGGTTCTACCGCTTCAATAGGTTCATTGATTTTTCTTTCTTCATTAATTCTATAAGAACCTGCATTCATTTCTTCACCAAGAACTCTTGAAAGTTTGGCTTTCAATTCATCATAGGTCTTATAATTTTTAGGATTAGTAAACTCGGTTAGATCGTGTAGTTGATTATACACTTCTTCTAACTTTGGTTCATCACCTTCTAAGAATGTTGCTGATGGTGCAAACTCTGATTTATCATAGTTTCTATAACCTTCAACGTTTCGAATCTTAAGTTTGAAATCAGCACCTTCCCAAAAATCAAATGGATCAGTAGGTTGCTCATCAGCAAATGCTGGATTCATAAGATCATAAATCTTATCAAAGATTTTTTTACCGAACTTATAAAGAAATACTTTACCTTCGTTCTGTGGAGCCGAAGGATCTTGTGCTACATATATATTTGTAACATAATGTAATCTTCTTTTTTGAGATCTTGCTTTTTCTTTATCAGACTCAATACCTGAATTCCAAAGCTTAGAATTAAGTTCACCTACAGGATCAGGTTGACCAATTGATGTTAGTGAATTTTCAATATACCATAAACCGGTTGGCCCTTTGAAACCGTGATCCCAATATCTTACAAATGGTATTTCACCATCTTTACCCGGAAGGAATCTTATAACGGCATAACCATTGCCAGCTTTATCAACTGTTGGTTTCCATATTCTTTCATCTACGTAAGACTTTTGTTCACCGCTGTTTGTGGCTTCCGCTGCTTTAATGATTTTAGTGATGTTGCTACCGCGATTGCGTTTTAATGTTTCAAATGACATAGTATTGTCTCCTTATTTGCTGAAATATTAACTGTAGTATGTTTTGTATAGTATTATATATACTATTCAAAAAATGAACTATCGATTGAATTTTTCTTTGGTAAGAAATTTAAATCCATAGCCTCCGCTTCAATCTTATCCTTGATTGATGTTGAGATAAACTTTTTAATGTCGGCTACATCGATATCGTTGTTTTCACATACGAGTACAACTGCTTCCATATAAGGTATCTTTTTTTCAATCACTACATTTTGGATAAGTTTAGTGAATTTTGTTTTTGTTAAAAATTGTTCTTCTATTTTCATTTTTCTAAAACTCTTAATAATACTGTATCTTTGTTTATTCTACCATTAGGTATTTTTGTTTTTGTTTTAAGAGTTTGCCAAGCATCATTAATTTGCTTTGGTGTTTTCTGTAAAACAATTGGTAAGAAATCAAGTGGTTTACGTAAACATATTGTTCTACTTAAACCTTTTGAAAAGTTTTTAATCGTTGAACCTGATATTTCAAATCCATTTACACTTTCAGTAATGTATTCAGTAACCATTTTGTTTTTAGTATTGAATGCATATAATCGAGTCTTTGTAGGTATTTGAATAGGATTGATAGATACAATTTTAAAATCATTATCTTCTTTTTTATATTGTACCCTAGCAACTTGTTTATCAACTGATTTTGGTCTTTTGACTTTAACATTTCTTGATGCTTTAGTTGCAGATCTAATTCTTTCAAGATCTTCTAACATTGCTTTACATGTTTTAATTCTATGATTGAGGGTTGACTTTTTGAGGTGGGAGTAACCTTCGACAGCTTGATCGCATCTTTTGTAATACGCATCTTCATAATCTAAGAGCCAACCCTCTATCATTGGCTTGACGTGACTTATTGCAGTGTTTGACAAGCCATGGTACTTGAATCTATTATAAAGATTTATTGTGGCGTCCTTACCATCAATCCATTCATCTTCTAGTTCAAGTAATTCTTGCATGATTGTATTGTTAATTTTTCTCATTAGCTTTACAGCCGGTGATATTGAAACAACGTTATCTTTAACTTTTTGTTTTTCTTCATATATCACTTTACCTTTATCAATTAAAGGAATCATTTTATCAAATAAGTTATTTAAAAAATCTTTAGCTTTATTGCCGTCTGCATCATTATTTTTATATAAATCGTTATTATACCAAAAAGCAGTAGCTGCATGGTGTGTCATTGAAAAATGATATTCTGGATTTGCTAAAATATATTTTGCTGGCTCGGGAAAGTTTTTCTTAACCCACGCTTTAACTTGACTGATACAATCTTTTTTATCAACCTGTAAATGAAAATAATCTTTTACTGCGTCAAATCCTTTGTCAATTGGAACACCAGCTAAACCAGTTCTGGCTCTTGCTCTCATAACTTTCTTTTTGGTTTTTCTACCTTTTAATGCTGTCAAACTCATAATTTTTTCTCCCTTATATAATTTCCGACTGCGCCTTTTACCATGTTAGGGTATTCACCTAAGTAAGTGCCTGCCACTAACATATCTTTTGTTAATAAGTGTTTGTGCATATGTTGGACATTATCCCAATTATTTAAAATATCTTTTGCTAAAGCATCAAACTCAAAATCTTCGATTAATGGCTTATCTAGTTCATAGTAAGCATATGCACACATCAGATATTTTGCTATAGGATTTTTCATATACACTCCACACTTAAAAAATTTGGGGCGGCGATCAATCCATCTAACCTTACCGACCGATGAGTCCGCCCCATGGTAAGGTTAGGGAACGTTTTATAATCCACCGATGATTCCCTGGGTAGTTCCGTACCTGTAAATCCCGCTGTGCTTCTAACTCTGCCTAATGCATTTCTTCCATCACACAACCTGGTGGTTGCTTTCGCTATGTCATTATTTTTCTCCATTTTTTTAAACAATTCTTTTTCCATTATAGATATATTCTACCACAGTTTTACGCAAATGTAAAGGAAAAAATGCACTTATTTGAAAAAAAGTGATTAACATATTAATTAGTTTCTCCTCATGGTTGCGTAATCTGAACCTTTAGTATTCTTATTTACTGGTACCATATTTGATTTATGCATGGTTGCGATACCGGTAATGAATGTACCAGTATACGCATTTTTTTTAGACTTACCAACAATAGGACCTGTATAGTTACTTGTTGGTAGAGCTCGTGAATGCTCCTTATAATTAGGAGCCTTGATACCTGAATTTTTATTTTTATTTTTTAGCTGTGACGGATGTACACCTCTATCCATAAGCCACTTATCATGTTCGGCTTGAGCTTTTTGCCACCCGGCTTTACGGAAAGTTTTACGCTTTCTACTATTATTATTGTTGTAGTAAACTGGCATTAAGTGCATTGTCATAATATAATCCTTTTTTTATTATAGTTATATTCTACCACAGATTTCCGTAATTGTAAAGGAAAAAAGCAACAATTATTAAAAAAATTACAAGAGAGAATTTATACATTAATCTTATTATTGCTATGAATGATCCTACAAGAATAGCACCAGCTACTATGAAGAAGAGGAGTTGAAAAAATAGTGGTGCTAGTTCTTGTATCTCGGATAGTAAAGGCATTACGTATTATACCTTTGTCTAAATTCTGGACCAGAGTCAGAAGGTAACTCCTGACTCTTATTTTTTAAAGCGCGAAGTTCTTCGTTAAGTTCTTTGATACGTTTATAAAGCGCATACTTTTCTTTCGTTTCTTCGGCTAACTGCTTTTTTAGTAATTCAACTTCAGTGAATCGTTGGATCTTCGTCATCGTCAAATTCCTCTAATTTGAAAATAAATTCAATACCGTTATCATTATGAGCTTGATGAACTAGTTCACCGAGTTCATAGTCTTTATCTTCAACAGTAAATACTATTTCATTTTCGTC
>CETN01078998.1_pt1 | contig 33388 bp, 51 predicted proteins | sample 531301 | NCBI WGS metagenome assembly CETN01 (sample SAMEA2622656, study PRJEB7988) | marine metagenome | isolation source: saline water (ENVO:00002010), including
TTTGAGGGTTCTACAGCTGATGGCAATGAACTAACAGTGACTGTCACTGACCCTACAGACAGTAGAACCATTACTTTACCTGATGCCTCTGGCACTGTTCTTACAACAGGAAACTCAGATGCACCTACGACAACAACCTCTAGTAGCGATGCTGACTTTGTTTTGATTGATGATGGTGGGGTAATGAAAAAAATTACACCTACTGATTTAGGTGTTGGTGGCGGTGGCGGTGGTGGAATTACTACTGGAAAAGCCATCGCTATGGCTATTGTATTTGGATAATGGAGTAAAACATGGCTAATCCAAACATAGTAAACGTAGCAACAATAAATGGAAAAATTGCTGGTCAAGCAGTTGGCACTAGCATGGCAAGTATTGTAGATAATGCCGCTTCATCTGGTAAAATATTCAAAATTAACAGTTTGATTGTTGCAAATATTGATGGAGTAAACAACGCATCTATTACCGCAAAAATTGTTATTGAGGGAAGTGATTTTCATATTGCTCATACTTTACTTGTTCCAGCCGATGCAAGTATTGTTTTAATCTCAAAAGAAAGTTCTGTGTACTTAACAGAAAACTGTCAAATACAATTACAAGCTAGTGCAACATCTGATTTACAAGCTGTGTGTTCTTACGAAGAGATTAGTTAATGTTTAAGAATGGTTCAGTTATAGGCGTTCATAATGTAACTAGTCCAAATGAAGCAAGTGGCATTTTTGATTTAAATTCTCACGCTGAACTTTCATCTGCCGCTATTTTTCCTAGTTTTGGTAGATTTGGTGCGCCAGACACAAATCATGTTCATACTGCTTCTATAAATACAGCAACTTTTGCGCCAACCATTCATTACATTGAAACTCCGTCTAATGACGATGATAAAAATTATTCTGTGATGGACTTTAATTTTACAAGTGGTTCAAACGCTGTTCATACATTTTATGTCGGAAACAAAATCCAAGGTAACCCAAGTAATTTTCATAACGATCTTTGCGTTGGTGCAGTACAAGTTATACAGGGTGGCACTATAATTATGGCTACAGGCGCGGCTAACTCTACAGCAATACAAACAACAACCGCCACTAATATTACATCTACAGACCCAACATCTCAGACTTTTACTAATTTGCTTACTAGCCAAACTGCTGGAAGGTGGAACATTGCGACTTTTACTGGTTCGAGCAGAACTGGAGCGGCAGACGGCATATCATCTAATTTTCAAAATAGTACACTTATATTAGCAAACGCTGGTGAAGAAAATGTGACACAAGTACCTTCAACAAATTTTCTTTACTGTGAATCAACTGGTCAAACAATTGGTACAATTAAATGGATGAAGTTACCATCTGTAAATCTTGCTACAAGCACAGCTCACACACTGTCCATAGCGTATCATTTAGCGGTGCAGAGTGCTGGAGGTAATGATGACGAGGATGATGAAATCCTTATTTTTATAGAGAATTAAATGAGTTTATATTCTACAAATGCTTTTTCAGAAGTAAGTTTCGGTGATTTAGGCAGTCGTATCTTAGAAGGTTCGGCAAGTATGGTAGCTAGTTTCACACAAACTTCTACACAAACTTTGATAATACCAATACAAGCATCTCTACAAACAAGTTTCAGTCAGCAATCGACCATCACGCATATTATTGATATTTCAGCAAGTATACAAAGTAGTTTTATACAATCTCAAATTTTGAGTGGAACTTTTCTAAGTTCATGCAATATGCAATCGAATTTTGCAACAGTTTGCAACGGTGAAATTTTGTATGAGTTAGCTGTTTCTCCGTCAGAAAGTTTTACAACAGAAACAATTGATAGTAGTAATTGGGTTGAGCAAAGTGTACCAAGTAATTTATTTATAGTAAGCAGTGTAAAAAATGAAAATTGGAATATACAAAATTCAACTAATAATGTGTGGGTCGAACAATGATAGAATTTACTGAATGGTTACCAGACCAACCGATACACCTCAATAGAGGAGTTATTACTGCTGAAAATGTTTTACCAGCCGCAATTGGATACAGAAGTTTTCCAGAGTTTGTTTCCTTTTCAAGCGCAACATCTGACAGTAAAATTAAAGGTATATTTGCTGCAAAAGATAACTCAGGCAGTGTAAAATTATTTGTTGGAGATGCTGGTAAGTTGTATGAATTTAATGCAAGTACATCTTCTCTTGATAACAAAAGTAAAGCTGGTTCACCAGCTTATGATCTGCTTGATGAGGAGCTATGGAGATTTGTACAATTTGGTGAATATGTTATTGCTAGTGGTGGTGTGGGTGAAGAATTACAACAATGGAGATTAGGCGTTGATACGTCATTTTCTAATTTGGGTGGCTCACCACCCAGAGCCGATTTTATTACAGTAGTACGCGATTTTATCTGGACAGGTAACATCGATGAAGGCTCAGGTCGGATTCCATATCGTGTAAGATGGTCGGGGTTTAACGCTATTGATAGCTGGACGGCTGGGACTGATCAGTCAGATTTCCAAGACTTGCCTGACAGTGGTGCTGTTATGGGTTTAGTAGGCGGTGAATACTGCACAATTCTAACAGAAAGAGCTATATTTAGAGCCACATACACTGGTCTTCCTTTGGTTTTTCAGTTTGACAAAGTGGAAAGTCAACGTGGATGTAGTATAAAAGGCTCAGTGTGTAATGTTGGCTCAAATGTATTTTTTTATTCCAATGACGGATTTTATTTGTTCAATGGTGAAAGCTCTGCGCCAATCGGGGCAGAAAAGGTAAATAAGTTTTTTGCAAAAGATTTTAATTTAGCATTTAAACAAAATGTAACGGCTTCTGTAGACCCATTAAACCAAATAGCGATATGGTCTTACCCATCTATTGCAAGTGGTGACGGTACGCCAGACACATTATTAATTTACAATTATGTGTTAAATCGGTGGTCATTGGTTAAAACCAGAGCAGATTACCTAGCACCATTTTTCAGTGCTGGTTATACAATGGATCAGCTAGACAATTTATCGGCAACTCTTGATGGATTAACGACTGTTTTAGATTCTCCTTTTTATAAAGGTGGTGAGTTTTTCTTTGGGGGTGCGGTAAACAATCAGATATTTACTTTCACGGGTGAACCAAAATCAGCCACAATCGAGACTGGTGAAACTACATTAAATGTTGGTAAACACACGTTAGTCACTAAAATTTTCCCATACTATGATGGGGGTACTGTGAATTTACAGATAGGAACAAGAAATAATCAAACAGATGCGGCTACTTTTACAAGTTCTGTGTCACCTAATAACGATGGTTTTGCGCCCTTCAGAAGTCAGGGAAGATACCATCGTGCTAAATTTATTATCTCAGGATCTTGGAGTAACGCTTTGGGGATTGATTTTGAGAGTACGGCTTTGGGTAATAGATAATGGCAAGATTATCGAATTTCAGAATATTGAACCCAGTTCTAGCAACAACTAGACAAATAGCTGAAATATTAAATAATACTGTAAACGGAAAATTAAATTGCATAGGAGAATTTACAATATCTTCTGGTACTACAACCACTACTGTTACAGACCCCAGAGCTTCAAAAGACAGCATGATATTTTTTACAGGACTTAACAATACAATAACAAATTCTAACCCTTTTATAAGCACAAGAAATAACGGTAGTTTTGTTGTAACACATTCAAGTCATGGGAGTAATGTAGTTGTTGGATATGCAATTATTGGATAACGATTGGACTAGATGCGAGGAATATATAGAGGCGGCTTTGAAATATGCACATGACAGTCATAAATTGGCAGATGTTCGGAAATCCGTGGAGCAAGGTACAGCCCAGTTTTTTCCGTTTGAAAAATCTGCTATTATAACAGAAATAGTAGATTACCCAAATAAATCTGTTTGTCGAATTTGGTTAGCTGGTGGAGATTTAGAAGAACTTGTAGAAGCGGAAAAGAAAATTTGTGATTGGGCTAGAAGTCATGGTTGCGATGGAATTGAGATTATTGGTAGACACGGATGGAAAAAAGTATTGAAAGATTATTTGCCAACTTCAACTGTTTTAGTAAAGGATTTGAAAAATGAGTAAAGGTGGTGGCGGTTCAACCCGAACTTTAACAAGCACTGGCGGTGCTACTAGTTTTGCTAAACCATTTCTACAATTTGGATTGCAAGAAGCAAGAAACCTATATGATAGTCCCTTGCCACAATTCTATCCAGAAAGCACAGTCGTAGGTTTCAGCCCTGAATCTGAAATGGCTTTAAATGCAACCCGACAATATGCGCTACAACCAAATCCTTTGGTGCAAGGTGTACAACAAGTGGTCGCGCAGAATTTAATGGGAACTAATCCCTTGCAATCTGCCGCTTTTGCACCAGCCCTTGAGCAAGTCGAAGGTTCTCTTGGAAAAGCTGGAAGATATGGTTCTCAATATGGAACACAGGCAATGGCTAAGGCACTAGCTCCATTAGCACTTCAAGCGCAACAAAATGCTATTTCTCAAGCCCCAGTCGCTTTTAATTTTGGTCTAGCTCCAGCACAAACACTGGCTGGTGTTGGTGCTGCAAGAGAGTCACAAGAGCAAGCAGAACTGGCGGCAGATATAGAGAGATTTACTTTTGAGCAAAACAAACCATTACAGAAATTAGCCGACTATATGACGTTAGTGCAAGGTGGCTCAGGTGCATTAGGGACGCAACAAGCTACACCATTTTATGCTAATCCTACGGCTGGTTTTCTTGGGGGCGCATTAGGGGCTGGGCAATTGGCATCACAAATGGGGGCTTCTAACCCTCTATTATATGCCCTAGGCGGTGGATTATTGGGGGCGCAAGTATAATGGGATTATTTGACGATTATTTTTCAAAGGGAGTTCCAGTTTATGATTCTACAAGGTTAGGCGGTATGACGCAAAGACCTGTTGGTTATATTATAAATAACACTGCAAGTCCAATTCCCAGACCCAATATTCCAACCACACCTAAACCTATGTCTAATTTGAGAATATCTGGTTTACCTGTCTCTAGCCCATTACAGGCAATGGCTGAAAATAATGAAAAGATGCAACAGCAAAGAAGACCATCTTCGATGTTAGCCAAAATTCGCTCTGGTTTAGGAGCATCTCCTACAAGCCCTGTCGGTATGGCTATTAGCAGTGGCGCACAGAGCTTGTTAGAGCAGTCTGGATACTCTCCAGTGCCCAGAACTACTGGAGAGATATTTGGCAAGGCTTTAGGGGCGGCTAGAGAGGGTTATATGGATGGTTTAGCTTTAGAGCAAGCTGAGGCTGAAAAGACACTGGCTCGTAGATTAGCTGATAGAGATTATGCGTTAGAATTAGCCAAGCTTGATCAGCCATCTGCATTTGCTAAGAAAATGGCTGAATTAGGTATTGATTTAAATACATCAGAAGGTCAAGCGCAAGCGTTAGAAATATTGAAAAAACCTCAGACTTCAGTTTCTTTTGGGGACACTGGTAAAAGAGAAGAATTACTATTTGAAAACGCCCTTAAATTTAGAGATAAAGTAGTTGATGAAACGAAAATAGACCCGAAAGTAGAATCTAGGTTAAACCAAGTTATTAATTTGTTAGAAAGTGGGTTGGACACAGGTTTAGTGCCAGAACTTACATTACCATTTAGAAGACTAGCTCTGGGCATGGGTTTTGTTGGTGATGAGGAATCTGAAAGAATAAGTGGGCAAGAGCTTTTAAAATCTGTAGCAGACCAGTTAGCTCCTATGATGAGAGTAGCTGGGTCTGGTTCATCTTCTGATAAAGATGTAGAATTGTTTCGCTCTGCTACCATATCTATGGATAAGACACCGTTTACGAACATGATTATAGCTAAAACTTTAAAGCAAACAAACAGACATAACAAAAAAAGATTAGCACTTCTGGATAAATATATAAAAGAAAATGGAAGTGCTTTAGGTTTTGGTGAATACGCAGATGAAAACTTAGACCCAGTGTTTTTTAGGGTTAATGGTGATGATGATTTGCAAGATTTATATGATACAGGAAAAGTAAAAGCTGGGGATGTTTATTACGATAATGAATATCAAAAGTTCATGTTTGTTGAGGTTGAGTAAAAATGGCAAAAATCGTAAGAAACCCAAGTCAAGGTGAACAACCAAAGAAAAGAACGACAGCCGATATATGGAAATCTATTGGTTCTGCTCTTTTGCAAGGGCTTACATTTGGAACTTCTGATGAATTAGTGTCCTATGCTCGTTCTCTTGGCTCTGATAAGTCTTATACTGAGCTAGTCACAGAGGCTAGGGAGAAATTAGACGAATTTAGAAGAACTGACCCTGTTAAAGCATACTCAGCAGAGATAATAGGTTCTTTGCCTACAGCATTGGCTGGGGGTGCTTTTATTGGTGGTTTAATGAGAGGAGCAAGCCCATTACAGAAAGCTATGACTGCTGGTGGTGTAGAGGGTGCAATTTATGGTGCTGGTGCATCTGATACTCCAACCATAGGCGAGAGAGCTACTTCTGCGGCTATTTCAGCGCCTCTTGGTGTAGCTGGCGGTGCTATTGGGCAAAAGATTACTCCTGTTTTGCAAGAGGGTGCTAAATCAATGATAAAAAGGGGATTTCCTCTTACAATAGGGCAATCGTATGGTGAACCTCTATCTTCAATAGAGCAGAAAATATCAAGTCCTTTAATGCAACCTGTTATTCAAGCGGCTAGAGCTAAACCACAGCAAAAATTTGTTACTGAAACTATAGATAACGCTTTAGCTCCGATTGGCGTGAAATTGCCATTTGGGGTTACTGGAGAAGAAGCTGTTGATAAAGCTATGGACGCTATTGCAGACGCTTACGAAGAAATTTTACCCAAAGCAAAATTAAATGTTCAACCAGTAAACGCAAAAATTGATTCGATTATTGGTAAAGCGATGTTATCCCTCGATAAAGGGGGAGTTTCTCTTACTCCAGATGATGTAAAAGATTTTAGAAAAATTATAAATGAAGTTTACGGAAGATTTGCTAGTGGGGCTGACCAAACTATAAGTGGTGAAAGGTTTAAGGAATCTGAAGCTCTTATGTCCAAAGCTATAAGAAATTTAAAAAATCAGGGTAAACTCACAGAGACTAGGTTGTTAAGAGAGGTTCAATCTTCACTAAGAGATGAGTTTGCTCAACAAAACCCTGATTTACCTGATTTACAAGCTGTTAACAAAGCATATAGAAATATGATGCCGATTGTAAAAATATCAGATGCCGCAGTGAGCAGACAAGGTGTGTTTACTCCTAGTCGATTGGTTAAGGAAGAGCAAAAAGGGCGAGGAAGGAGAGCAGAAGAAGTAATCAGAGCTAGAGAGGCTAGAGATATCTTAGGTGGTACTGTGGGTGATTCTGGAACGGCTGGAAGGCTAATGGCAAGCCCTATGAGGACGTTAGCATCTTTGCCAAGCTATCCTTTCTTATCTAGTATGTATGAGTTTCCTTCTGTCGGTAGAAGCGTGGCTAAGTTGCCAGCATTAGCAACAAAGGCTACAACACCGTTTATGGCGGCAAGCGCACCTAGTTTATTGCCTAATTCACTTTTATCAGAGGCACAAGCTACACCTATGGACAGAGAAGAGATGATGATGAGCTTGTTAGAAGAGCAACCACTAAGAATAACAATTAGACCCGAAGGTAGTCAATATTTACCAACAGATTATTCCCAAGGTTCACAATACCTATTAACAGATTAAGGATTAGCAAATGCCAAAAACAGCGATTAACCAATATTCGGCAACAGCTTCAAATAATACTGACATAGATAATATTGATACAGGTGAAGGTACAATGATTCCTTCAGATGTTAACAACGCGATTAGAGAACTAATGGCTCACTTAGCAGATATGAATCTAGGTAATGAAATTATTGATGATACCTTCACGCTTGCAGACCCAACAGATAATGCAAAAAGATTTAGATTTGATGGTGAGAGTATTACAACCAGTAACACAAGAGTTATGACAATTCCTGACAATAATATCACGTTAGCTGGAATTAATTTAGCACAAGAATTTAACTCGACACAAAATTTTGATGCAACCACCTTAGCAAATGATGTAGCAACTATCCTTTGGGATGCTAGTGCAAATCAAGTTACAAGCGTTACGTTAAATGCTACGACAAGTAGCTTAGGAGCACCCACTAATCAAAAAGATGGTGCGGTATATATTATATCCGTTATTCAAGATGCGACAGGAAGTAGAACAATTTCGTTTAATGCAAATTATAAGTTTGTTGGTGGTTCTGCGCCTGTTTTGACCACTACAGCAAATGCTAGAGATGTACTTACTTTTTTAAGTAATGGTACTAATTTTTTTGAAATTGGAAGGGCGTTGAACGTCTCGTGAGTAGTTTATTTTCTCTTTCATCTGGTGGTCAATCTCAGGAATTTATTCAATTTCCTGTAGCCAGTTCTTTACGGTTTGAGGATGGTAATACTCCCTATTTACAACGTACTTTAAATGGGAATACACAAACTTACAGTATAAGTTTTTGGTTAAAAAGGGGCAATCTTACTGGTACTACTCAACGAATATTACATTGTCTTAATCCATCTCCATCTGCTACTTATCGTGGCTCTGTGCATATAACAACTGATGAACAAATGTATTTCGAGGTTGGTGGATCGAGTAGATATAGACTGGAGACTAATAGATTATTTAGAGATCCAAATAATTGGTATCATGTTGTGTGTATAGCGGATTTAACCAATAATACCGTAAATGATAAACTCAGGATGTATGTCAATGGAGAAAGAGTTACATCTTTTGCAAATCAAGATTTACCATCGAACAACACATATACGGCTGGGTTACTAAACTCTAATAATTTGCACGAAATTTCTGGGAGAGATGCGGGTGGTGATTACTTAGACGGATATTTAACAGAATTTAATTTTTGCGATGGTGTTGCTCTCAATGCGGAAAGTTTTGGTATTCTAAAAAATGGTGTTTGGATGCCTATTAACACAAGTGGTTTGAGCTTTGGCACTTCTGGTTTTAGGTTACAATTTAACGAGACTTCTTCCACTACAAAATTTTCAGACGATTTTGCTGACAATTTAAATGATTGGACGAGCGATGGTGCTGGTACTTTTACAGTTTCCAGTGGCAATTTAACTGTTAGTTCTTATGGAACTAATAACGGTGGTTATCATGGAGCAAGAATTTATAGAGATGTATCAAGTCATAATTTAACCGATTTTAGATTTATTATAGATAATTTGACGGTTGGTAATGTAGCTTCGGATTTGCACCAAACGATAATAAAATTAATAGATTCAAGTGATACAGTAATATTTGCATTTAGTTTTTCAGATGGTCATACAAATTCGGGCAACAATAACACTGTAAGTATCACTGGACATGTTTTACTATCATCACCAAACATTGCCCTTAATAATGAATATCTTGTTATTGATAGGATTGGGTCAACTATTATTTTTAATTCAAGTAGGTTCGGATATTATACTGTGACCTCGGCGAATACAAATGTGGTGAGCAAGATTTACATTGAGCATAACAAGTATCAAACGTATGCAACACCAAATATGACTCTAAGTGGAATATCCATTGGTAGCTTAGATACTTACAAATATGCTGATACGAGTGGTAATGGTCATACTTTTGATACTAATGGTTTTAATGACCATGATGTCGTACCTGACAGCCCCACAAACAATTTTGCTACATTTAGTCCTTTGGTTTTAGATGATTTTACTTTGAGTCAAGGCAATCTTAAGGCTACTTCGGAAGTAGCGCAATTGGGTATGTTAACGTCCACAATTTCATGCAAAGGTCAAAAATTTTATTGTGAAATTAGGGTCGATGTTGTAGGAAATGGTACGCTAGTTGGCATAGTCAAAAGCTCTCACGGTGGCACAAGGAGTTATAACCTTGCTCAACTTTTTTCACTTTATTACAGTTTTGGTGGGGCAGTTTACAAATTTCAATCAGCTACAGGTGACACATTTGCATCATACACCGCTGGTGATGTTATAGGCATGGCAATTGATGGCATAAATGGTACGATACAATTTTTTAAGAATGGGTCTCTCCAAGGGACGATTACAGAAGCAACAATAGCGACAGAGGATTATTTAATTTACTGTGCAAATGCTACAACTTCTGGTGGCAATAGTTCTACTTTCACAGCAAATTTTGGTCAAGATAGTACATTTGCTGGTTCTGAAACAATAGCTAATAACACTGATTCCAACGGTATTGGTGAGTTTCATCACACTGTTCCAACAGACTTTTTGGCAATGTGTACCAAAAATATTGAAGATCAATATATCACTCCTCAAAATAATATTTTACCAGAGGATTTTTTTGACACAATGCTTTGGATTGGAAACGCCCCAAGCACACAAACAATAAATCAATTACAATTTAGTCCTAACTTTATTTGGCTAAAAAATAGAGACCATTCTGACTGGAACAATATTTTCGATACCGTTAGAGGCAGATTAAACCGTCTTTCGACAAATGAAACAGATGACGAAAATTCGTATACCGATGACACTAGCGCAGTTTTGACAGCCATTACATCCAATGGATTTAGCGTTGGCACTAATTCTAATTCTAATAGAGTTGATGATAATTTTGTGGCTTGGAATTGGAAGGCTGGTGGAGATGCACCAACTCAAACATACACCGTAAAAGTTGTTGCTGATGGTGGAAACAAATATCGGTTTGATGATTTTGGCACAAGTGCAGTTACTTTGGATTTACAGGAAGGTGGGACTTACATTTTCAATATGGATGATTCATCAAACGCGAATCATCCATTTAGTATAGGGACAGGTGCTAATGCAACTGTTTACACCTCAGGAATTACTTATTTTCTTGATGGTGTTTCCAAAACCTACGCCCAATACACATCTGGATTTGCGTTAGCCTCAACTAGAAGATTGCATTTCACAGTACCAACCTCTGCGCCAGTTTTATATTATTGGTGTAGTGTGCATTCTGGCATGGGTGGACAAATAAATACTAATGTAAATCATGGTTCATCAAATTTCCTTGGTAGTATACAATCAACAGTTTCTGCGAACACATTCAGTGGAATGAGTATTGTGACTTACACTGGTACAGGCGGTGATCAAACTTTTGGACATGGATTATCTGGAGCAGACATGGTTATCGTGAAATGTAGGTCACATAATTCAACTCTTTGGGCTGTCACTCATAAAGATGTACCAGCAAGTAAGTATTTAAATTTAGAAAGTACGATTGGTGAAACTGATTCTGAAAGTATGTGGAACAGCACTCATCCAAGTAGCACAGTTGTTTCTATTGGTGGAAGTAGTCATACGAGCACAAACGGTAGAACTTACGTCGCTTACTGTTTCCAATCAATTGAATCATATTCAAAAATAGGTAGTGCTATTGGAAATGGAGCGGACAACGGAAAGGGTACGTTTGTATACACAGGTTTCCGTCCAGCTTTTGTTATGTTAAAACCTAGCACACATACAGGACACTGGAGAATTATGGACGCAAAAAGAGAGCCATTTAACAATGATAATAGTTCCCAACTTTTTGCAAATTTGGAAGATATAGAGTCAACAGGTTCTGCTACAAATAAAGATTTTTTATCAAATGGTTTTAAGATAAAAACTGACAATACTGGGGTAACATCAATGAATCAAAGCGGTGAAACTTATATCTACATGGCTTTTGCTGAAATGCCATTTAAATATGCAAATGCGAGGTAATAAAAATGTGGAAATATAATAATCGAATTATACGGGCTGGTAGAAGTTGGCGTGATGTAAATGGCAATCAATACCCAAGTAATTGGATGCAACTTACTAGTGATAACCAGAAAAAAAGTGTGGGATTAACTTGGGAAGATGACCCCAAAACATTTGACAGTAGGTTTTATTTTAACAGTGATAAACCAAGGGCGTTAGGTGATTTACAAACTCAATGGATATACAATACAAAAAAGACTGCAAATAACAAGTTAAGTTCGACAGACTGGTATGTTATTAGAAAATCTGAAAAAGGAACTGCAATACCAGAAAAAATTTCCAATTATAGAGCATCTGTTAGAACTGCGTGTACCAATATCGAAAATAAGATTAACGGTGCAAAAGACTTCGATGAATTTGTTGCTTTGTTTAATGCACCTTCGGATTCAAATGGCAATGCTCCTATATTTGATTTTCCTGACGAGGTAAATTAATGGATAAATTAACAGCCCATGAGCTTATCTGCGAAGAGAGATACAAAGGTCTGGTGGAAAAGCTAGAAGATATGAATAAACGCATGTGGCGTCTCGAAGGTCTCACAATGGTATCAACAATTTGTGTTGTAGGGGCGGCTGTAACTGTTGTTACGCTGATTGTTTAATGGTTGTGGCAGAGGCACTTGCTGGTATTGCGCTTGTTAAAGGTGCAGTAGAGGGAATCAAAAGCGCAATCAATACAGCAAACGATATTTCAGATATTGCTCATCACATTGATGATCTCTTTAAAGGTGAACAAGAAATACAAAAGAAACGAAGCAAAGCACAAAAAGACCCCTTCTCAATACATTCGGTAGCCGAAGAAACAATAAACTACAAATTAGCTCAAGAACATATGCAAGAAATGAAAGCTTTAATAAACATGAGATTTGGAGCTGGTGTCTGGGAATCTATTATTGCTGAAAGAGCACGAAGAATCGCAGAAGCAAAAGAAGCTGAACGATTGCAACGTATCGAAAAGAAAAAAGCTCACGATAAATTCATACATGATCTGGAGATTGGTGGCGCAGTAATATTTGTTTTATGCGCTTTAATCGCGGCTCTAGTTTTCTCTATCATACTTCTCTAAAAACATCTAAGTTATTGTTTTATAACAAAACATAATTGTGCTTGACTAATCTTTGAGAATTAAGTACACTTTAATAGTAGGGATTTTCCTACGCAACTATGGAGATAGTAAGATGGCAGAATTTATTTACAATGATGGTGGCAGAGCTGATGCTGGTTATAAAGGAACTGCTGGCGATTGTGGTGTTAGGGCTTTAGCTATAGTCACTAACAGCGATTATAAAGAAATATATAAAATGTTAGCGCAAGCAAACAAGAATTTCGGTTTTGCTAAATCAGCAAGAAACGGAATTCAAAGAAATGTTTATGAACCAGTTTTAAATCAATTAGGTTGGCATTGGGTTTCTGCGCCAAAGTTTATCGGGCGCAAAGCTAGATGTTCTGACCTCAAAGGTCGCGTGATAGCGTTACAGGCTGGTCATTATGTTGCGGTTATAGATGGCGTTCCAAATGATATATTCGACTGTTCTAACCGCATGGTTTATGGATACTGGGAAAAGGGAGAGTAAGATGGTAAATTCAAGAACTAAATCAATAAATTATAAACCGCGTTATACGCAAATGGAAGCATATGAACTTTTGCCAAAATTGGTTAGAGATGCTTTAAAAGAGGGCGCACAACAATGGGATTGCGGTGCAGTTTTGCGGCATTATCGAAAGTTGTTAAAGTCTGGAGTGGCTAATGAGAAAGCAGAATTATCAACTGCGCGTATGGTTTGGGATTGGCACTCATGGGAAGTAAAAGAGGGATACCCTTGGCGTAAGCGCAAAGTAGGGCAAAGATGGGCTACAGTTCCACAGTCACCTCACAATCAGGCAAAAGCAACTTTAGCTTGCATTAACAAAAGACCATAAGGGAGAGTAAGATGAGCAGAGCAAGAAATATTTCAGTATCTTGGGAGTTATACTCAGATGAAATTAGTTTTATTGTTGAGTTCTATGATGGAACAAAACGAAACTTTCATTTCGTCCAACAATCGGAAGGCTTCAAAAATCATATTTTATATGATGCAGATGCACATTATGGATGGGATGAACCCATGATGCATATGACCGTAACGTACAAAACATCTATGATAACAGTTATTTCAAAATGCTTAACTGTTCTTGAAGACAAGTTCTCTGATTATAAGAGGAGTAAGTAAATGAAATGGTATGAAATATTTTTAGAGTTTTTGGCGACAGCCGCGTTTTTTGTAACGATGTATTTAATTATGATGTTTGTTTTTATTTTGTAGGAGAAGAAGATGATTGTGTTAAATGATAAAGAATTGAATTTGGAAAAAGGTAAACAGCTAAAATTTTTAAATGATTTGCAACCAGAAGATTGTTTAATCGTCACTGACGCTAAAGAATATATGAAATTAATGTCAGCTATTAGAAAACGGTATCCTACCGCTTCTACTGGTAAATATGAAAACGTATATCATATTAAAATTTTGTCGCCTGAGGATTTTAAAAATGTGCGGAGAGTTTTTAAAAAAAATGATTATATAAAAAGATTAAAACTTCATGATTGGTGGTATGATTATAGCGATGATCATAGCGTGTATACCAAGGGCAATGAGGCTCGAAATAAATTAATCAAACTGCAAGAAGACATTGATACTGATTTTCAAATTTGGAATCAGTATTGTCCAAAAGAAAAAGTAAGACACGCACCAGTAGTTGGTGGTGATGGTAAAGTTAAATATACTTGGAAATTTCCAATATAAAAATTAACAATAAACGAGGATTGAAAAGTTGTCAAAAAATACCCCCTTATTGTTTATACAGTTTTAAAAGTGAACAACTGTCATAATGGGGGGTTTACAAACTGGTAATCTGAGAATTATAACTAATAGTGTAAGTCACTCTCAGCTTACGATCTCCTATGAAACCCCAAGTTGCCCTCCCTTCTTGGGGTTTTTTTTGCATATTTTATATTATTAATCGCGTTTTAAAGCCCATACACAGGCTCTAGCACATAGCCGTGTATGTTTGTACCCCAAAAAATTAGTCTTTTGGTTTCCTCTTAATAGATTCAGCTAAGCCACCACCAAAATAAAAACCAACAATCAATAACATTATTTCACCTATGTAAAAGTCATCGAGCACTGTTTTAATGGTAAATGTATTCCCATATCCGAATAAGGTCATTCCCAATACTAAAAAAAATGAAAGCAAAAATGTTGTTGCAAACATTAATGCCAGATATCGTTGAGCTACCTTAAATGGTGCATAACTTTTTAATAGCTCCACTTTTTGAGTCGTCTTTGCTTCTATCATTTCAGTATCAGACGTATGAATCGAGTCAATCAAGTCCATACCTTTGGATAAAATTTTATCCGACCCTAATATTTTACCGATAATGTTTATCATGTGTTATTCCTCTGGATGACAATGAGCCATTAATTTATAATATTCATTGTTATAAAATGCTTGCCACATATTTTCGTTTATCAAATATTCACATTGCTCGAACGTCATTGGTTGTTGCAAAACAATTTGATTGCCAATGTATTGCCATTCAGCCCCAGTATGACCCCACATAGAAATTACCAGAACATAAGCAATTTCAACAATGTGGTGTACATTTGTCATTGTTTACTCATAAACGCTGATACACCCATGTACGCTCCTACAATCGAAGAACCAGCGATGTATAGAAGATTGCTCAAGTCTGTAAGTAATTTTATTCTAGAGTCTGGGATAAATGGTGCAAACATCAACAGCGTATATAAAGCCATAAAAATAAGTACCGCTGTTGCCATTCTTCTTTGTGCTGTTAATTTTCTGAGTTTTGCATTTTCTTTTTTGTCTGCCATCTCGATTTCATGCAGACGCATTTCATCATCGTCAACGACCCCATCGCCATCGGCATCTAAATAACTATACTTTGAATCCTTCTCAAGTTTTTTTTGAATCATACGATTTTCTCATTCTGTCTGCTAAACGATTAGCCCGATTTGGGGTTTGTTTACTCCAAAGCGAGTCCAACATCTCAGAAGCAGCCAATTCGTAATTTCTGTCATCGATTGCTTTTTTCATTTTTTTAAATTTTGACAATCTTGGTCTGCCCAGTTGGAAACACATATTTGCTATGCAGTGTTGTACGTCTTCTGGCAAATCATAAAGTTGAGGATAAAGCATCTCACAATCTTTAATAACAATACCCATATCTGTTTCAAAAGCTTCTTGAACTCTTGTGTCGGATACTTCTGTCCCAACTGGTTGACCAAACTCTGGATCATTTTTTGTTATCAAATGCCCGATACCAAACGTAGGATGATTTTCACTACATAGGTAAACTGATTTCACGCTACCTTCCTCAAGGATAATTTCTGATTTTAATTTCTCAAGATTCATGGATTTTTGCTTTCATAGGTTTGACGTTCAATTCATATCCTAAAATATTTAAAGCAAAATTTATATCATTTACTCGCGGATTACAACGTGTACGCCAACCTCTAAGTGTGCTAGGGTTAATTCCTGTACGCTCAGAAAAATCTGCTTCAGTGCATCTTTGTCGATGCAACTCATCAAACAAAAACCTAACAATACTATTATTGTTAATTACTGGATTCTTCCTTCGATATATGCGGATTTCGAGACCTCTCTAATAAACCTATCGCCAAGTCAACCATCTGTTCACTTGTCATCAAATATTTTGTGCTTTTATAGTTAATTGTAACTAGTATCCCATCATCGTGCAGTCCAAGAGAGATAAGGTCTTTTTCTTTTGAATCGTTGCCCAATGTTGTTTTACCCACAAATTTTTTTTTATTAAAGATTATGTCGTATGCTTTTGTCAATACAGTTAAATCATCCGCTATTTCTCTGTCTGTGGTTTTTCTAATCATGTAACTGACAGAAGTGATGTCTAGATTCATAAAACTCGAAATTTGACTTTGGCTCATCAACGACATGTCACGACATAAATATGCTGTCATTCGTCTAGCAAAAGCAATTTCTTTGACACGACTAGACGCAAGAATTTCTTCTGTTCTAACGCCTGTAATTTCTTGCACAGTCTCTATAATTTTTTGGAAAGTTTGTTTTGTGGGGGGCAGAAGTTTAGGTGTTGTGCATCTACCCCCATTGATTTTAGAACGGTATTTCATCGTCCAGCACATTTTGTTTTTTTTCTGTGGCAAAATTTATATTGTTAATTTTTAAAGCTAAATTTTTCTTTTCAACTCCATCATTGCCTGTAAAATGCCTCTCACTTAACTCACCAAAAACCGTTACAGTTGTTCCTTTTTTTAAATATTTATGCAACGTGTTAGCTCTTTTGCCCCACAAATTACACTCAATCCAAATGGTATTTTTTTTATCTCCGTAACCAACATCTGAAGCTACGTTAAAAACAAGTAAACTGGAATCATTGACATTCTTTAACTCAGAATCTCTTCCAAGCCTTCCTACGAAACAACAGCTATTCATTTTCGATTTCCTTCCTTCTTTGTGTAAAAATTTCTATTTCTTCACTTGACCAATCTCTATCTGACCTCTGTTGAAAAACTTCCATTAATTCTTGTGTTGAATTTTTCTGTGATAGTGCAAATTCTAGGTCTGTTAAAGCATCGACATTATCACCCTCAACAATTTCTATTTGAATTTTTTTTAAATCTGCGTCAGTTACTTGTTGTTTAACTTCAAACTCTTTTTCTTTTTGTTCGAGATTTTCGTGAAGTGTGCTTAGTTTATTAGCAACGGCAATTAATTCATCACCAGAAGCAAATTCAGAGCCACTAAGACCTATGCTTGCTAAAGCACGACCCCATGAGCTTGTCTCGCAATTCTCGATGGCAGAAACCTTATTTACTCGTCCTTGTGCCCTAATTTCTTCTGCATGACCACAACCGATTTGAAAACCATTTTTATCCCAGATAGTTGTTTTCATCACAACTCTGGTATCATCGTTAACCAATATCTCAGAATTTATACCAAAATCTAATCCAAGAATTTTACGAAATGCTTCAATTCGAGTAGATACCATTGTGTATTTTTTGCCACCCTGTACACGGACTCCACCCTCATTAAGTTTGGCTACCTCAGCCATTGCTTGTTGTATACTCATACTTTAAAAATCTCCTTTGCTAGATCAATATTATCTTCATCATCCCAGTAAAAGGGGTGGTCAAAGTCAGCCTCTAAAATACCACCAAGGACGTAAGGGTCATTGCTATAAGCAATAAGTTTCTGTCGTTTTAATGCCCTTTGACGCATCTTCTCTACAGCATCATCTAAATTAGATTGGTGAAATGCTTCACAATTTGTTTTGTCGAAACGCACACAATCATTATGTGATACATAAATAATTGAAGGGTTTACATGGGTAGCCGCCTGATAAATTGCTACCTGTTGAATATCTCGTTCGATAGGTTCTGTTGGTAATTTGATGTTTCCAAGGGTGCGTGTGCCATCCTTTTTTGGTTTATGTAAATTGCCAATCTTCGTTTTCAAATCAGTAACTTCTGTATCTGAAATAAAGTCTACAAATCCGATTATTGGTAACACTAAATCAGGTAATTCTAATCTAATCGATTGCTCAATTTCATATTCTTGTGGATTTTTTTGTAATTCATTCACCCCATTTTGGATACAGGGAGCAATTTTTTCTCGATAAGCTTTGAATACTTCATCGTCTGTTTTAGTAGTTTCACGCAAGTCGTAAAGTGTCTGACAGGTGTCAACAGCCTTCTCCATCTCCCATCCTTCTGCCACTACTCTTTGAATGCCAAAGTGGACTGCCGTGCCATAACGAGCCTTGTAGCCTACTTTTATTTTGCTTCTTTGTTCAGCAGTCAACGCAACATATTGAAACATCCAAACTGCTAGGGGTTTAAGTAACTGGGATGGACTAAAATGCGTTAAGTTTAATTCCTCAAAATTTGTTATTGCATCTCTCATTTTCTCTCCCTTGTGAGCGCAGAAGTTTACCACGGTTGAATGATTCCGTATGACAGCACTTCTGCGCTCTGATGCCCTAATAGTATATTTGTTAAGTAAATTACTAAGACTTCAATTTTGCTGTCATAAAAAACCAATAATGGATTTCATTTGACGGTGCAAGAAAAAAATAATATGTACTTAATAATTATGTTAAATGTATTTTAAGGAGATTTGCATGAATTTGGCAGAATACCTAGTGTCTAAGGGTATTACTCAAGCAGATGCAGCAAGGCAACTAAAAGTTAGCCCAGTAGCGATACACCAGTATATCTACGCTAAAGCATTACCAAGTGGCTCTATGATGTTAAGAATTTATAAATGGAGTAATAAACAAATTACAACGTATGACTGGCATAAGAGTTTTCCAGATGCCTAATCGTCAAAAAGAAAAAGGTTCACGTTTTGAGCGACACATTGTTGATAAAGCTAGGATGCGTGATTTAACAGCGAATAGAGTGCCTCTAAGCGGTTCTGCAAGTGGTTTTAAAGGCGATGTGCATATTCAAGTGGGTCGAGAAACTTGGGTTCTTGAGGCTAAAAAAAGAAAGTCTGGGTTTAAGTTTTTGTACAAGCATCTTGAAGGTGCAGACATTTTGGTAGTTGGTGAGGATAGAAACAGAGCTTTGGCAGTTATTGACTTAGAGGATTTATTAGATTTATTAGCGAAAAAATTATAAGGGAGAAATAAATGCTAGAAAAGAAAGTAGATAAACTATTTTTAGGAAAATATGTTTCGATAAGAGATTATATTTGGCATGATGCTATTGCAAGAGGGGGGCTTATAATTGCACATAAAGATAAAAAAATGTTCATAGATGCAGAGGATTTAAAGAAGCTCAAGCCCTCTGGAAAGTTCCATCAATCCAAGTTTAAAGGCAAGTATCAGCTAGTTGATATAAGATGGAAAAGTGAAAAGGACACGAGGCAACAGGGGTTATTTGATGAGTGATAGTTTAATTATCAAAAGTGATTTGAAGGAGAAATTCTCAACACTTCCTAATGCTCTTATCAATGATAGTAGGATGTCAGCCGAACATCTGGGCTTGATAGTGTATCTGTTAAGCAAACCAAATGATTGGGTTGTAAGGGTCTCTGAACTACGCAAACGGTTTGATTATGGCAGAGACAAAGTATATCGAATTTTGCAACAGTTAGAGCAGTATGGATACGTCAGTCGTGAGCAGATTAAGGTCGATGGTAAATTCGCTGAAACTCGTTACAGTGTCTCAGATACACCGTGTCCTGAAAAACCGTATACGGAAAAACCGTATCCGAGAAATCCGACACTTACTAAAGAAAGAAATATACTAAATAAAGATAATACTAATTTACCGAAAAAGAAAAAAGTAGAAAAAATGCTTTTGATTGATTATGAATTGGATGACGAAGATAAGAAATATGCAACTGATAAAGGATTGGATTGGGAAGAGATTTTAGAGGATGTACGTCTCTGGAATGAAAAGAATGGAAATAAAGCGTCTTACGCCTCGTGTAAAGCATTCTGGCAACAATGGTGTCGGAGTGAAGCTAAGAAGTCTCACGGGGTTGCTAAGAGCGATAAATGGGTGGATAAAAGTAAGGTTGTAGGATTTGAAAGAAAAATGATAACCTTATCTGAGTGGAATAATTTAAGTGATATTATGAAAGATTTTTACAGAAGAAATAGACCCGATATTATTTACGAACTAAAATTAGAGCAATATAATATTAATAATAAATGAAGTTTACACCTGAAATAATAGAAACTTTTTTAAGAAGAATAGCTATCGATGGACGTTCCGCCAGAGATATTGGAAGAGATAGTGACATGCCTTCATATGAAGCTTTTTATAATTTGATGAAGGTAAATGAGGAAGTCAGAAATAAATATTATTTAGCGCAAGAAAGTAGAGCGACAGCTATCGATGAAGAGATTGATAGAATTTTAAATCGAGTGGAAAATGGTGAGTTGGAATATAATCAAGGTAGATTGATGATTGATACTTTGAAGTGGCGCATGGCTAAATTCTTTCCAAGGCTTTATGGCGAAGCAACACAGAAGATTGAGGTGGAGCACAAAGCAAACTTTATTGAGGAATTAAAACGTGTTTCTACAATCGTTCAAAAGAGAAAAGAAATCGAAAATAAAACGATTGATGGGGTCGTAAATGAGTAAAGATACGATAAAAACACTTAACCAATACGCGCGCACACGCGAGAAAATATCACAATCTTCAGACACTTTTCCAACCAATAGTTGTGACCAAAAAACAGAAGTCAATAAAAACAAAGACTTAGCAAAATCACAAGCAGAAAAAAGTCTTCCATAATGGACATTATGCGACAAAACAGCGATTACCCCCCCTTTTTTCGCACACGGTGGCGCAATAAAAAAAATATACCATCCTACCTACCCCCCCATTTTATTTGAGATATAGATGACACCCCAAATCGAAAAATCGAGAAGCACAGATACGTTAATTGAGTTACATGATAATCCAGTTTTATTTGTGGAAGAGATAATTGGGGTTAGTCCTTATGAATGGCAGAGAGAAGCGTTAGAAGCTATATCGAATAATGACAGAGTTTCGATTGCCAGTGGTCATGGTGTTGGCAAAACCGCGTTTTTGTCATGGTTAGCTTTATGGTGGTTATGTACGCATTATCCATGCAAGGTAGCGGTTACTGCGAATACGGCTCATCAATTGTCGGATGTGCTGTGGACAGAGATAGATAAGTGGGCAAGGGGGTTGCCAGAGGGGTTTAGGGAGTTATTGGAGTTTAAAAGCGATAAGATAAGCTTAAAAGGCGCACAAGATAGTTTTTGTGTTGCAAGAACGAGTAGAAGAGAGAACCCAGAGGCGTTACAGGGCTTTCATAGTGAAAATATGTTATTTATTTGTGAAGAGGCGAGTGGTATTCCAGATGTTGTATTTCAGGTTGGAGAGGGTGCAATGTCTACACAAGGTGCGAAGACGGTAATGTGTGGCAATCCTACTAGGTCTGAGGGGTTCTTTTTTGAGAGTCATCATTCTCAGCGTCATAGGTGGCATACAATGACGGTTAGTTGTCTGGATAGCCCAAGTGTATCGGAGCAGTTTTTGGAGAATATGGCTGACAAGTATGGGATTGAGAGCAATGTATATCGAGTGAGGGTGTTAGGGCAGTTTCCAACGCAGTCTGATGATGTATTATTGCCTTTGTATTTGATTGAAGAAGCAATCAAGAGAGATATTGAGTCAAGTCCTACTACGCCAACTGTGTGGGGTGTTGATGTAGCCCGATTTGGGGGTGATAGGAGCGCAATAGCCAAAAGACAAGGGAATGTGTTGTTAGAGCCTATAAAGACATATCAAGGGCGAGATTTAATGGAAATGGCTGGGATAGTGATGAGTGAATATGAGGCGTGTCCGTATATGCTCAGACCAACAGCGATTTACATTGATGCGATTGGTATCGGGGCTGGTTTAGCTGATAGGCTCAGGGAGTTGGATATACCAGCTGTTGCAATTTCTGTGAGTGAATCTCCTAGTTTAAAAGACAGATTTAATCGTTTAAGAGATGAATTGTTTTGGAACGCTAGGGAATGGTTTGAAGGAAGAGATGTTAAAATACCACAAGATGATACGTTAATTTCAGAATTAAGTGGTATTCGCTACAAGTATTTGAGTTCTGGCAAGTTGAAGGTTGAAAGTAAGGAAGAGATGAAAAAACGAGGTCAAAGGTCTCCAGACGTTGCTGACGCATTCGTTCTCAGTTTTGCTGAAAGTGGGGCAATAGCTGGTGGGTATTCAAGAGGGTATAATTCAAATCGGAGGTTATCAGCTAACAGAGGGTGGATTGTATGATGGAAGATAATGTGATTTTATTTCCTACGAAGGAAGAGCAAAAAGAATTATTAGAATTTGAAAGAAATTTTGAGATACATGGTAAGCTTGTAGATTCTGTTGAGACAATGTTGGATTATCATATACAAGGATTGGTGAATTGCTCTGATAGTGTTGATTGGGGTATAGCGATGGAAGCATTAGGACGGCTTACCATTATGTCTGGTTATAGGTTTGGAATGGATCAAGAAGAAATAACGCAATATGTGTCAGATTTAAGTAAATTGAGACCAAAATGAGCAAAGACCCAAGATTAGAAAGAGTTGGCGTTAGTGGGTATAATAAGCCCAAAAGAACGCCTAATCACCCAACAAAAAGCCATGTTGTAGTAGCAAAATCAGGTGATGAGGTTAAAACCATTCGTTTTGGGCAACAAGGCGCAAAAACGGCTGGAAAGCCAAAAAAAGGAGAAAGTGAAGCGATGAAAAAGAAACGCAAGTCGTTTAAAGCAAGACATGCTAAAAATATCGCTAAAGGTAATATGTCAGCAGCCTATTGGGCAGATAAGGTAAAGTGGTAGTGTTATGTTAGTGGAACAAGAACTTAAACTTTGGACACAAGAAGTTTTAGACGTTCCAACAGATAGTTTTGGTGGTTTACCCCCATGTCCTTACGCAAAAAAAGCGTGGAAAGATAAAAAAGTATCTATTTTTGAGTCAGATGATTTAAGTCTTGTTCTTGAAAAACAAAGATTATTCGACCCTCAGTCCGATAAATTAGAAATCATTGTATGGTATAATATCGAAAATATGGGTGTCATTGAATTTAATAAATGGATTGATGATCATAATGAGCATTGTGACGGAGTTTGGCTGATGGGGTTTCACCCAGAGGCTGGAGATGATGCGTTAATGCCAGAGTTCGAGGGTATCATAGACGAGACCTATGGGTTGATATTTGTGCAATCTTTGAGATACTTGGTTAACGCTTCTGAGCGTCTGTTTACAACAGACTACTATAAACGGTATCCTACAAAGGATATTAATTATGTCAAAGAAAGGAATAAAAAATGCGCGGAATGAAAAAACCGATGAAAAAAAATAAAAGAGGTAAGAAAAAAAAGTAAGCTATGGCTAAAAGCAAATCGAGTAAAAGTCCTAAACCAAATAATCCTAGCCTTTGGTCAAAAGCAAAAGCAGAAGCAAAACGTAAGTTCGATGTGTATCCAAGTGCTTACGCTAATGCCTATGCTTCCAAGAGATATAAGGCTATGGGTGGCACTTGGTCTGGTAAAGATAACAGAGTGAAACGGAAATCTCGTGGCTAAGAAAGAAGGATTAGGAAAGTGGTTTGATGAGGATTGGCGAGACGTCAAAACTGGCAAAAAGTGCGGTCGGCAAAAAGGAGAGAAAAGAGGATATCCAGCTTGCCGACCAGCAAAAGTAGCCTCTCGTATTTCCAAAAAAGAAGCAAAAAAGAAAACAGGAAGAAAACGAGTAAATTGGTCAGTTACCGCCTCTGGTAGAAAAAGGAAGTCTGCTTAATGGAAGGTTTGTTACAGATGAGTTCTATTCCTTACTTTGATGAGCTATCTCCAGAAGGTCAGGCTCAGAGAAGAAAAGAGGGAATGGAAGCTCTCTTAAAAGCCCCTAAATACGGAGCTTTGATGTTACCAGCATCGGGGGTTACTGAAATGATGGGGTTAATGGCTGATCCAGAAGGTGAGGGTTATTTACCTTCCACAATGAGTTTACTGAAAGAAGGCAGATTTGGTGATGTTGGGTATCAGCTATTAGGCGGTTTAGGTGATGTTCTATATGCCGCAAGTCCTGTTATACCGCCATTGGCTATACCAGCAACAGCGGCTAAGGCGGCAAGGGCTGGAAGATTAGCAACTCAAGGTGAATCTTTAGGTTTGTTAACTGAAGATGAAAGAGTCAAACAAGTGAAGGAATTACCTTTTTTTGGTACAGAAGAATTTCCAGCCGAAACTTTATTAGGTGAGGAAATAGTTTTTATTCCAGCCGATAGGATGGCAACTGGATTTGTTTATGAAGGACTGGCGGAAGCTCCGATAGACCAACCAAGAGGCTTGAGAGGTGGTCAATTGTTTGGGACAACTAGGGAATCTGTAGAGCAAGGTTTGGGATTTGCTTCTTTGGATGAGGCTATAGCAAAGAGAATATCTCAGTCAGGTGCTAAGTATGGCATAATAGGAGCAATGGATACCGCTTCACAATTATCTAACAGAGACATGGCAAACATTGTTGCTCAACAAGTTCAATCCTACATAAGAGAAGGGTTAATTGCATCTGAAAATGTATCTAAATTAACACAAAGATTAAAAGATAGAGGGAAAGTAGCTCAAGATGCAATATCAAAGAAAAAAGCTGATGGCAAAAAACCAAATTCTGGCGACATTGATATTGCAAAATTAATTGATATACCAGATATTGATAGCCCACAAATATTTGATTGGTTAGATTCTCAAACTTTTGAAACTAGAAAACAATTCTCATTAATTTTAAATCAAGCTGGTAGTAGAAATCTGGGAGCACCCTCAATTGATAGAATTTTGTCTGATACAATTGATCAGAGACAAGCTGGAGTTTTGCCCTTACAGGGTAACACCCTTATACGATTAACAGGGGAAGCTCCTATAGATGTCGCTAAAGAGGGTGGATTTCCACATCCATCTTATCCTATAGGAATTTTAGGTGAGCCAGTAGCTCAAATTAAATATGGAGTAAGAGGGGAAGATTTATTTTCTGAAAAAGTAGCAGAATGGTTAGAAGGGGGTGGTCAACCTCCTAGGTTACAGAGAATGATGAATATGAGCTTACCAAAGACAAGTGTTACACCTGAAAAACTACAGTTATTTCCAGAGGGAGCACCTGAAGCTATAACCTCAGCAAGACAAGCAAGACTGTTGGTTGATTTTATGAACGGTAATTGGAGAACAACGCAACAATCTGTGAAATCTGGCGGTTTAGGAAATGCAGAAATCATAAGAGCATATAAAGATAATATGTTGTCAGAAACTCTTACCCCATATTCAGAAGCAGAGTTAAAAAAAGGTGCTCAAGACGGTTCACTCGTTTTTTACGGTTTAGGAATAGGAAATCCTCAAGCCGTAAAAAATATAAATGGCAATGAAGGAAAAATTTATTTTGGTTTGAAGAAAAATACAGACTATAAAGAATTATATGGTATAGATAACCCAGAATTAACGCCTAACGAAGTTTCTATAGTAGGTGTGATGAACAATGAACTAGGACAAGCTGGGGCTAGTTTGGGAGTTCCTACATCGATGTTAAAAGCAATAGAAGAAGGTGCTACTGTTCTGGATGCTTACGCAGTTCCTAGTCAAAAGAATCCTAACGGGTTTTTGCCAAAATATTACAGTCAATTTGGTTTTAGAGAGGTAGAAAGAATACCTTTTGATGAAAAATATGTTAGAAATCCAAAATTTGGTGGTAGCGAAAGAAAATATAAAGCATTGATTAGTCAATGGAGAAAGTCGGGTTGGGATGAATCAATGGGCAATCCTGATCTGGTAATTATGAAATGGAGAGGAAATGATAATGATAGACCAAATGCAGTTAGAGATTATGTCGGACAAAGTGTTGAAAGTTTTGGGGCAAAGGATACAGGGATTGTCACAAGGACAGAAGAAAAGCTTGGAACACGCTTTGACGGAAGTTCTGGAGGACAACAACTTTCAAGCGGCACAAGTATCGGAAGCGGAGATAGAGGGGGCTTACTCGGTGATGGAAGCGTTCTATCCTCAAGATTCAATAGAGCTATCAGAGAGATTCCAAGCCTTACAACAACTGAACAACGTGCGTTAGGATTATTAGAATGAATGAAAAAGAAAGACATAATAAATTAAATAAAATTGGTGTTACACCAATTGAAACACCAATAACAAAATCAGTACCTGTAAAAACAACATCTGGTGTTGGGTCAACTGGAACAACAGTAGAAAAGAAAGAAAAAGTTAAAAAAGATGCTGTCAAAAAAACAAAGAGCAAAAGTAAAAAAAGTAGCTAAAGGATTGAAAAAAGCATCAAAAAAACATGCTACTCAATCTAAGATGTTATCAAATGTACTTAAAAAGGTTAAGAAATGATAACAGTTATGACGCGACCAAAAGTCTTAAATATTGAACAAACAGAAAAGAAGTTTTGTAGCTGTGATAATTGCGTCACTAAAAAAATGTGTGTAAACGAAACTAAATGCCTGTTTGGTTCAAAATTGAAAAGGAAGAAAAATGGCTGAAATAGAAGAAATGGATGAAACCACATTAAAAAGTATTGTTTCTTCTGAGATTACAGATGCTCTTAACCATTTTGACAGTCATTTCTCTGAAGACAGGTTACAAGCTCAGGATTATTACATGGGCGAGGAACTTGGTAACGAGGTCGAAGGTCGCTCATCCGTTATTTCTACAGAGTTTGCAGATACAGTTGAATCGATTATGCCATCGCTCATGCGAGTGTTTACCGCCAATGATAAGTACGTGCGTTTTAATGCAAGAACACAGGAAGATGTCGAGAAGGCTGACCAGATTTCAGACTATGTAAACTACATTATCAATCACGATAATGAGGGCTATCGCATCTTACATGATTGGTTCAAAGATGCGTTAATGTTTCGCTTAGGTGTAGTGAAATTTTACTATGAAGAAGAAGAAAAAGTAGAACAGGAAGAGTATAATAACCTATCTGAGTCAGAGTTGGTTTTGCTTTTGCAAAATCCAGATATAACAATTGTGTCTCAAGAGGAAACAGTTGTTGAAAGTTTTACTGATGATGATGGTCAGGAAGTTCCAATTACAACAACTTACAACCTAGTCGTTAGGGTTACTGAGAAAAAAAGCAAAATCAAAATTACAAACGTACCACCAGAAGAGTTCTTGGTTAATCGTAGAGCAACAAGTCTCGAAGATGCTTACTTTGTCTGTCATCGCACAAGCATGACAGTTTCAGAACTTGTATCTATGGGTTATGATAGAGAAGAGGTAGAAACATTTGCTGGTGAATCTGATTTGTCTGTTGATGAAGAAAGAACAAACAGATTTGGCGATATTGAGGCAACAACAGGAACAGATGCTACAGACCCTACTTTGAAAGAAGTAATGTATTATGAATCAATTATTAATGTTGATTTTGATGGCGATGGTATAGCAGAGAGAAGGCGAGTTTGCAGTATTGGCGCAGATGGCTCTCATATTCTTTTTAATGAACCATTTGACCATATTCCATTTGCGGTAGTCAGTCCGATCTTGATGCAACATCGGTTGGTTGGTCGGTCTGTATTTGACATGACAAAAGATTTGCAAGTCATTAAATCTACTCTTTTGCGACAATATCTAGATAGCGTTTACACAAGCACACTCCCTCGCATGGAAGTTGTCGAGGGCATGGCTAATATCGACGACGTACTAGATGGGACAGCTGGCGGAATCATAAGGGTTCGTCAAAGTGGTGCTGTGAGACCTATTACTGGAACTCAAGTAGGTGGGGAAGTAAGACCACTTATGGATTATGTTGATGAGATAAAAGAACAAAGGACTGGTATGAGCAAAGCTTCTATGGGCTTAGATGCTAATGCCCTTCAATCTACCACCGCAAGCGCGATTTCAGCCACCGTGAGAGGAGCGCAAATAAAATTAGAGAGTTATGCTCGCAATATGGCAGAAACAGGCGTGAAGAGCCTATATAAAGGATTGTTACATTTGGTAACAAAGTTTGATAATAAGCCTCGTATTGTAAGACTTAGAAATAATTTTGTGCCGATTGACCCTAGAGAATGGACATCTGAATTTGACGTTGTTGTACAAGTTGGTTTAGGCACGGCTGACGATGAACAAAAAATATCATTCCTCACACAGATTGCCGCCAAGCAAGAACAGATATTAGTACAAATGGGTGCAAATAATCCACTAGTAAGCATGGGGCAATATGTTAACACTCTCAGAAGTATAGCTGAGATAGGTGGATTTAAAGACGCTGATTTATTCTTTAATAATCCTCAACAAATAGCAATGTCACAGGCACAGGCGGCACAACAGCCCCCTCAACCTGACCCAGCTACCATACAAGCTCAGGCAGAAATTCAATTAAAGAAACAAGAAGCAGAAGCCGATATTGCTCTTAAACGTGAGAAGATGATGATGGAGATTGAATTAGAGCGTGAAAAGATGCAGATGGAAATGCAACTGAGACAACAAGAATTACAAATGGAATCAGAGCTAAGGGTTGCGAAGGCAGTTACTGATTCTCAAATTAGCACCAACCTACCAAGAGTTTAAAAAATGATAGCACCCGATGAAGAAACCTTAAAACAACAAGTAAAAGAAGATAAAGAAATTCGTAAGGCGTTTAATCGCACCAAGAAAGAACGCAAAAAAAGAGGTATTCCAGAAGGTGGTCTGACGCGAGAACAAAATTTACAAAGACAAGAACAGATTAGACAGGGAACTGCAAATCTAAAAGCTAAATTAGAAGAGCCAACAAATTATGGATTAGATATTTTTGGAATTAAAATACCTACTACACTTGGACTTCTTGGAACTGGAATAGGCAATCTTACTAACACAATGATGTATAATACTCTAACTAATCCAGATTTAGTTAATCGACAAGAGGGTGGGTATCCGATATTCGACAGTCAAGGAAACATTGTTGGTGTTAGAGATAAATTTGGAAGGCTTACAGGTCGTGACCCAGAAGCTGAATTACAAGCAAGAATTGATAAAATGAACAATTCTGTGGAAGAGCCAGAAACTGTTGCGCCAAACCCTGTCACTGGGCAATGCCCAACAGGATATACCTATGACTCAAACCAACAAGCTTGCGTTCCAATATTTGCAAGTCAAATTCCATCAACCTTTAATTATGAAACATATATGCCAACCCCGACTTTATTAGACCAACCAATGAATTTACTAGATGTTGACCCAATGTTCGGTGAACCAATGGATTTTAGCTATGGTATGCCGAGAGTGAGACTTCTATAATATGAATGAGGGTAAGGTTCGTGAAAAAATTGATAGAGGATCTAAAGCGGAAGCATTACTTCGCAACGAATTATTACAAGAAGCATTTGATTATTTGGAAAGTGAATTTATTAGTGCATGGAAACAAAGTGCCATTCAAGATACGCAAGCTCGCGAGAGATTGTATTTATTATGTCAAAACTTATCAGCCCTTAAAAATTATATCGCAAATGTGGTTGAGGATGGTAAATTGGCTAAAGCAACTCTACAAGGGTTGAAAACAAATAAGAAATTTTGATAAAAAGGATGTACAATGTCGAATAACTCACAAGAGAATCGAACCCTAACATTAAACGATGCAGTAGAAAGCCTTCTAAGCCCCCTTAAGGATACGGCTAACGAGGAGCAACAAGAGCTAGAAGTAGCTCAACCAGTTGAGGCAGAATTAGAAACTGAAGTCGAAGATAACTCGCAAGAGCCTGAGATTGAAGAAGAAGAGGAAGTCGTTGAAGCTGAAGATACAGAGGAAGAGGAGTACGAGGAAGAGGTTGAAGAACAACCTCAACTATACACTGTAAAAATTGACGGTGAGGATGTTGAGGTCACGTTGGACGAACTTAGGAACGGGTACTCAAGGACTTCGGTATTTACAAAGCGTCAGCAAGAACTAGCCGAGCAACGCAAATCTCTGGAAGCGGAGATGTCGCAAGCAACGCAAATTAGAGATGTTTACGCTGAACAACTTGAGGTTTTAAAAAACCAAATCCAACAGACAACTCAAGCAGAGCCTGATTGGAGAGCATTAGCAGAGCAAGGATATTCTGAAAAGGAATTATTTCTGGCGAAGGCAGAGTACGACAAAAACCAACAACAATTGGTTCGTATTCAGCAAGAGCAACAAAGAATAGCTCAGGAGCAGAACACTGAGAATCAAAAGAAGATGCGTGAGCATCTCGAAACACAAAGACAGGAAATGTTAAATCGGATTCCGCAGTGGCAAAACGAAGAGAAGCGCAACAGTGAGCGACTTGAGGTAATTAAGTTTGCAAACAAAGTTGGCTTTTCGGAAGAGGAAATAGCAAATGCTTCAGACGCAAGGGCTATTCACTTACTTCACATGGCTTGGCAATGGGATAAGTTGCAACGAAAAACTCCCAATGTCAAAAAGCGCACAAGAAAAGCTCCTAAAATGGCTAAAGCTGGTCAACCAAAAACCAAAACACAAGTTGCAAATCGTGTTAAACAGCAAGCAATGGATAGATTAACGAAAGAAAAATCTATTGGAGCGGCTGTTGATTATTTAATGAGCCGATAAAAATAAGGAGTTTTACATGGCTACACATACTACTTCAACCGCTGTTGGCGAGCGCGAACAGTTAGCGGATGTCATCTATAGGATTGATCCTACAGAGACACCATTATTTTCAAATCTAAAAAAAGAAACCTCAAATGGTATCTTTACTGAGTGGCAAGTACAAGAACTAGCAGCCGCTTCTGCGACAAACTTTGTTAATGAAGGCGCAGACAGTTCATTCGGTACACCAACAGCTACCGTCAGACTTGGTAATCATCACCAAATTTCCGAAAAAAGCGTTGCAGTTTCCAAAACACTGGATGCAGTTGAGCTGGCTGGCAGAAATCGGGAAGTTCAATATCAAAGAGTCCTAAAAGGATTGGAATTAAGAAGGGACATTGAAAAATCCATTGGAGATACCGATGTTGCTCGTTCTGGTTCTGACCCAAGAAAATCAGCTTCTTTGTCATGCTGGATAACCAATGGTTCTGTAGGTGGTGGTTCAGGTGCTTTTGCATCTGGCGATGGTACTGACGCAGTTACTGACGGCAACGACAGAGCTTTAACATTGGCGTTAATTGAAGATGGGATGCAAGACGCTTGGAGTGATGGTGGTAATCCGTCATTGATGGTTATGTCTGCTACCAATAGAGCTAACTTTTCAAATCTCACAGTATCAAACAACTTGGTTCAGAATCAGGTTAATATGACTGCTGCAAAAGAAACAACATTTGTTGGTTCAACAAGTGTGTTTTTGACAGATTTTGGTCAGCTTGAAGCAATACCATCCAGATTTATGGGCAATGATAGAACTTTTTTAATTGACCCAGAATTTGCATCAATCTGTACACTTAATGGACGCAACTTTGCAGAAAACGAAATTGCACCCACTGGTGATGCAGAGAAGTTTCAAATTGTAACTGAATGGTCATTAAAGGTTTTAGCTCCAAAAGCTCATGCAATGGTGTTAGACCTAAGTGGTTCTTAATATAGCGAAGGGGGGGTAACACCCCCTCTTTTTTAGGTGATATATGAGACAACCTATTAAAAACATAGATGGCAAAAAAGTAGATTTAGTTACAGATACAGATGGCTCTCGAAGAATTGTTGAGACTCAGACGTTTGATCCTTTGTTAAAACTTAACAAAGAAATGTCTAACGACTGGCAAAAAGGTCAATTAATTGGTTCTCAAAAACATATAGCTCATGTAGCTGAAATACCTAATATAATTTATAATGAACTTGTGAAAAAGTTCGGCAGACCCCAAGACAATCCAAAAGCTTGGAGACAATGGCTAAATAGTAATGAAAACAGAGCCTTCCGTACAGGTGGTGGAAATATATGAGTATTACAAACTATACACAACTCAAAAGCACGATTGGTGATTTTTTAGCAAGAGATGATTTAACTTCACAGATACCAATCTTTATTCAGCTTGCCGAAGGTAGGATGAGCAGAGAGTTAGAAACAAGAGAGCAAGAAAAAAGAGCTACAGCCAATCTAACTGCCAACGACCAGTATATTACGCTTCCAAGTGATTTTAGAGAAGTTCGGGAAGTTAAACTTAACATTAATCCAGTCAAAGTATTAACGTATCATAGTCCGACTAATTTGGATCAAACCTACGGAACAAATGGCACAGGCAAACCACAGGGTTTTAGTATTGTCGGGGCTGAGTTAAAAGTAAGACCTATTCCTGACAGTGCATATCAAATGGAAATTATTTATATTGGTACATTACCAACTATTTCGGACAGCGTTACACCAATCTTATTTAGTCGCTCACCAGAACTGTACTTATATGGAGCTTTGTCGGAAGCATACATTTATCTACTAGACGAACAGAGAGCGTCAGTCTATGACCAGAAGTTTAGTAGAGGTCTAGAAGAAGTTAAAGTTGACGAACAAAGAAGTCATTATGGTACAGGAAGTTTACAGATAAAATCTGTATATTCCAGACAAGATTCGTTGGTGGGTTAGGAGTAAAAAATGGCTACATTAAACTCTGCAACAAATTATTTGGAGCATAACCTATTAAATTTTATTTTTAAAAATAACTCAAATTCTTTTGCTACCCTTGGTAATAGTATCTATGTAGGCTTGGCTACAGCAGTTGCAAACGCAGAGACTGGTAGTTTAACAGAAGCTAATTTTGGAAGTTATGCAAGACAACAGGTTAATTCTGCGAATTGGACGCTTACAGCTAGTAATGTAGATTCACAAGTTTGTAACAACACAGGAAATATAGAATGGTCTGCTTCAAGTGGCACAAATAATACTGTAACTCATGTATTTTTGGCTGATGCACTAACTGATGGCAATATTTTATTTGTTGGGCAATTGGATTCTCCGCGCACAATTCAACAAGGAGATATATTTAGAATAAATGCAACCAACTTGTCTTTTGAGTTGAAGTAATGGCGTTAGTTTTAGCTGATAGAGTTAAAGAGACAAGCACCACCACGGGCACTGGCACTTATATTCTTGCTGGAGCTGTTACTGGGTTTGAGTCTTTTGCTTCAATAGGTAATGGTAACAC
>CETN01047502.1_pt1 | contig 33257 bp, 31 predicted proteins | sample 531301 | NCBI WGS metagenome assembly CETN01 (sample SAMEA2622656, study PRJEB7988) | marine metagenome | isolation source: saline water (ENVO:00002010), including
ACAAAATCATCAAAGAACCGCGCACTCATGAGCAGTGGATTGATTTCTCAAATATGCATCAGGCTGCTTTTACCAGCGACACACAGCGCTTGCTGTCTTTCCAGCGTGACCATTTAGATTCTGTGCTGCGCGTGAAGGACGTCAGCAATGCACACCGTACCGGGAAGGATTGTGTTCAGTATGTCTTGATGGGGCGCACTGAAAATGCTGCGTGGAATATCCTGGCACTGATGGGGTGGAGTGTTGATGCTCTTGTTGAACTGTGTGAATCAGCGGTCCAAAACCTGGATGACACCGGTTGCGCGCGAATCACGAAGGATGATGTCGAGCTGGATGTGTACTGTAACACAACCAAAGGCGTTCATACCTTTTCGCCATTGCCGGACAACCTGAAGGCTCTGAAGCCATTAAAGGAATTGCCCAAGAAGTGGCAAGTTCGACATGTCCTACGAATGCTGACCAACGGCCAATACGCAGACCTGAAAATTCGTTACAAATATTCGGATGATTACGCCTACGATGATGCAACAAACTGCTCAGTAGGTCGCGCCGTTGATCCGATGGTGTTGATGCAGAAGATTTTGCAAATCCCGACTGCCTATTGGTTCAGAGGCGGTGCCTTTGATGGCGACGAGCTTGGCATTCACTTCCATAACTCAGAGTCCATTCGCTGCCAGGTGTGTCTTGCACCCACTACAACCAAAAAGCTGGCTGCATAGATAGCGGCGGGGGCGGGCACTTACTACCGCCCCTTTTTCAGCGACATAAAATAGAATTTCAATTGATAGGGATGAATGACATGAGCACAGCAGAATTAGTTTCCCAAGCAATCACGGTTTCAGAAGTAAGTGACCAGGCGCGAATGAATTTTTTGCCCAAATTCTTTGGCGGTCAGATGATGAACGTCGAAAACATCTATTGCGGCCTTGCGCGTAAAGGCATGATTCCTGGTTATACTGGGGGTTATCTCACATTCTACATTCTTACCGCTGGCGATAAACAGCTGCCGATTATATTACCAAGCCAAAGCCCGGATATGTTAACCATTGTAAATCCGCTGTTTAAAACAGAGTGCACTTTGCCTGCCATGCTTGCAGGGTTAACTGCCACGGCTTTGGCCTTGCTGGTAACAATCGATGCTGCTAAGAACTGCCCGAGCGAGCTCCAAGAAAAGCTAATCGACTTGTATCACGACATGATAGGTGCCGGCCATCAGTACGCCGAGCAGCTGGGCGTGGGCTATGAGTATTTTCATTTTGTCGATTGAGGTGACGATCTCACAGTGCTAATTAATTCCCCCCTGTTCAAGGGGGGATGGGTCCTACTCTTTCCCCTGGCTTTTCGGTCCCTTATTCCGATATTTACTCCGCATTTTAACTCCCCATTAATCTATCTGGATCAGCGGCGTTACCCCCGCCGTTGGCGGGTGCGTGTCAGTTGCTGGATGCACTAAAGGTAGGGCGATGGGGGGCTTGAGGCTGCCTGGTAAGCCTGGGTTTCCTTCCCTGAATTAACAGATACTTTATTCTTTCCCCATGCCGAAATGCTTTGAGGAGAGAGCCGTGTACCAAGATATCAAGACCACTCTCAAGTTGCTGAAAGACAATGACGATGATGGTCAATCACCGCTTGACGGTAATAACCTTGATCTATTGTTGCAACTTCGCAATCAAGTTGAGGGCCTTTTTAAAGAACCTCAATCGAAATTAATTGTTCAAACCGGCTGTCATCCTGATGGACACTTATCCAATGCGACGATGAGTAGCTTGTGGATGCTTGATCCTCTGTATGTAAGTGTCGCGGTTGGTTTAAACGCCGCATATTTTGAGGATATGTCAGAGAGCACTGTTGAGGCTCACTTGACGGGGTTACTAACCCCCCTGGCCAACCATGATGCAGTTGCCTTGATTTCCGCCGAAATTGGCTCGGAGGATTCTGACGATGGCGTTTAATGGATCAGTGGTTTCTTATCCCAATCGCGGAAAATGGGGAAACAACAAGTGGCGGGGCAACACCACGGGTTGGATTGTGAAGGATTTCATCGAGTCCTATACACGCGGAAAAGCTAACCCTCTGTTCGTTGATCCCGCTGTCGGGGGCGGTACCTCAAAGGATGTGGCTCGTGATCTTGGCATCGAGTGCGTGTGTCTTGATTTACACAGCGACTTTAACCTGCTGCGTGACTCATTATTAGATCGGCTCCCACGCGAAGCTGACTTGCTACATTTCCATCCCCCTTACGCCAACATGATTACCTATGCTGGCAACGTATGGGGCAATGCACCACATCCTGACGACCTGGGGAACAACAGCAGTATCGGTGAGTTCTTTGAGAAGTCGATGGTCGCACTCAACAACATCTTTGACGCAATGGCACCCGGTGGGTACTACTCGGTATTGATTGGTAACTGGCGTCAGAACGGTACGTACTACAACCTCAGTTCAGGCATAGAGCGAATCGCGCCGGGGTCACTGGTAGACGAAATTATCAAGATTCAACACAACTGCACTTCAGATCAGCGCCAGTATGGCGGGAACTTTGTGCCGATCCGCCACGAAAAAATGCTGGTTTTCCGCAAGGATACTAAAGTTTTGTGTGCCCTGGACTTCGCCGCTTTGCAGGAGGAAAAGGCACGGCGCACTACTGAGATGACTTGGCGGGCAGCGCTTCGAACGGTGATGTTGGGCAAAGGTCCGATGACCCTCACAGAAATTTATACGGCTCTAGAGGACTACGCCATCTCGCGTGGAACAAACAATAACTGGAACGCCAAGGTTCGTCAGCGTCTACAAAAAGACAGCGATTTCGAGCGGATTGCTCGGGGTACTTATGTTTATGGCCAGATGGCAGCTTGAGGGGGATAATATGAAAGACTTCACCGTAGTGGGCTATTTTGAAGATAGCAGAGAAATATTCAGCCTCAAAGTGACGGCAGAAGATGAGATTTCCGCTTTCGCGGTGGTGGCCAAGAAACACGATGACGCCTGTTTTATCGCAGTTCTGGCCGGACATTTGGAAGAAGGGAAAGGCATCGACTTTCCTGGTAGCGGCGTAGTTGACGCAGATACCGTCCTGTCCCAGCCGGATGTATTTGGTACCGGCGAGCTTACGCCGTTTTCTGATCTTGGGAACGTTGAGATTGTTGAATGGATGTCCTTTGCGGGAAGATGTGCTGCAGAGCGTGATGAGCCAATTGATGAAGAGGACTCACCGGAGGCGGAAAAGCAGGCCGAGCGCCTGTACTACGACCTCGGCGGCCAATTGCCGACAAAACCGATGCGTCCAATCCAAGACATTGCCGATGAAATGGCCTCCGAGCTGAACAACACGACTCTCAAGCTATCCGGGAAAACAAAAGAGGTCATTGTAGAGCTGTCAGCGCTGACCCGATGCGAGTACGGTGAAAAAGTCCTTGTGCCGATAGAGTTCGATGACTCTATGCTGGAGTTGCTTGTCGACACGGCCTATGATCGTTCCGACGGCGAGGACTTTGTTGCTGACCCGGAATACTGGGAGCGTGGGACTTGTCGTACCCTAGAACCTTGCTAACCCCTCAAGCTCGTAGCGGCAACTAATCATCTCGCCTCGTCAATCTGTGACGGGGCCTTGCGCAACAGATCAGCGCGCAGGGAGCCTCTGGCGATCCCCCGCCGTTGGCGGTAATGCGGTCATTAATAGTTCGAGATGTCTGATTCAGGCGCTCCGCCTTTCCTGGCGCGCTCTCAGCGTTTTTTTACACTGGCTCTGTCAGTAATTAAACACAAGGGAGAGAGCAGTGGCCGATTTACTAAATGATGCAGACCTTTACAACTCCTATAGCAAAGAGTTGGGCGCTCATATGCGCGCCGCAGTGAAAGCTTACATGGCCTTCGAGCAGGCAGAAAAAGAAGCATCCGCTTTCTTCTCCGGTGTGAGCACGCGAGTACCATTTCGAGATGCTGCGCTGACAGAAGCCTATCGAAATTGGTTAAAAGGTATTCTCCGGGGCTGGTCTTACCAATATAACGGCTCGTCAGGAAAAATGCTGTCTGTCGATGATATTGAGGGATTTACTACTATCCACCAAGCGCGTGAAGGACGTGACCCTACCTATAACATGCGCTGCGGTCATGTATCTATGGACGAGTATTTGGAGGCATGTCTCAAAGAATTTGATTTTGAGGGGCTGATTAACAAAATCAAGCAAGAGGCGAAGGGCTTGGAATCGGCGGGCCTGCAAGAGAGTGCCAATCTAATCATCTCCGCGCTTTCTTTGGGCTCACTCTATGATAACGGCTATGGTGAAGCGCCAACCAAGCAAGGGAAGATTGTCTTCTGTCGCTATAGTATTTATTTGTCCTTTGGCTCCTATAACTCCGACCTGTGCCGAAAATGGGGTGAGCTCGCCGGAGCGTTCGAGGCCGCCGAGTGCGAAACAGGCTGCCATGGCTGGGCTGCTGGTTGCCGTGAAATTGCAGAGGCGTTTCAGCAGCGGCGGAGCGTGGATGGCCCCTTTGAGTCCCGCACAATTCTGGCAGGGGATTGCGCGCTGAGCGCCCAAGTTTTCAAAGACCATCTGAAACTCCGCTTTAGTCCCGAGGACATGGCATCGCTGATGGCCTTTCTTCGCCTGCATGGCACGTACTATTTTTGGGACTCTAAGGGGGTTGCATAATGACGGCCTCGGGAAAGTCCGCAGTCTACCTTAGCGAAGATGAGCAGCAGGCCACTATTTGGCTATCTGGCCGCAGCGTGCCGGTGGTGGCCGGCGTGCTGGGCGTCGAGCGAGACAAGGCTGGCCAGCCTGCCATGATTTATCTGGATACGCGGATACATCAACCCGACGACGAGCCAGCAGGGCCGTGGCGCATGACCGGTGCGGTCAGCAGTATTTTGACTCGCTCGGCGTGAGTCTTCCTGGCTCGGTGTCGTCAGCCAGGGATAATAATCACATCGACCACGTAGTAGGGAATCACCATGGGCTGGCTAGAGACCGCGCAAGACTTACTTTCTAAAGGGCAGCAAAGCCGCAAGGCTGAATCCCTTGCCGACCTTCACCGTCGGCGGGAGGAAACCCAATCCCAGTACTTCACGCCGCGCTGGGTGGGTGCCGGTATCTGGCAAGCGCTCGGAACAAGCATCACCAAGGCCGTTGGCGAGGATGGCCGGGTGGCGGTGGTGGATACCTCGGTGGGCTGTGGTCGTCTGCTGGCTGATGGGCCTACTGAGTCCTGCGAATTCTACGGGTTAGATACCGACGAGCGTTGTATTGATGCACTGACAAAGGCGACTGTCGGTCTGGATGCTGATTTTCAATTTGCCTCGGGCGCGCTTGAAAACCTTCGCCTGCGCAATATGGGGCTGGCGATCATCAACCCGCCTTTTTCCCTGACCCTGCAAAGCCCGTTGATGGATGCCTACCCCTGCACCTCTCACGGGCCCTACGGCCCCCATACTAGCGCCAAGTCACACGAATACGCATTAGAACAGGCCCTTGGGGCCGCCTCTGTGGTCGCGGCACTGCTGCCGGTGACGATGGAAGCGCGCTGCCGAGATAACAGCCGCCTTGCCGCTATTGCCCGGTTGCCTGCGAATACTTTCAAATCCGAGGGCGCCAATGTGCAAACCGCGGTATTTTTCTTCGACCGTCACGACAGCAAGACGGTTATGGAGTTTGATATTGCCGAGGGTGGAACCTGGCCCCAGCTCAACCTCAAGATAACGTCGATTAAATCCGGTCGCGCGCCGCGTTTTATTCTCGACGGTGTCGACGATTCCACGCCGACGATCACCACCCCAGTGACCGGCGACAAGCGCGTCACCTTGCACCACGAAAACCGTAAGCTGGTATTGAAGTTTCACTGTGGACTGGTAGAGGCCAAAGTCCTTAATGGGTTGTTGTGCGGCGATCTCAAGAACATCAGGGGCCATCGCTACCCCGAAGGCTTTCGGTTTCAGGGCGATGGCCTGTTTTATCTGGATGCTTATCTCTCTGCTGATGATCCCACCGCCGCGTTGCAGGAGACCCTAAACAAAATTGCTGAGCTGGGCGGTCAGCCGGTGGTCACTCCGACCTTGGAGGGATATTTTAAGCGCCTGATTCGCCGCCATCAGAGAGCGGTGACGCCGTTTTATCACTGTGTACGCGTCGATGCTGGAGAAGCCCAGTTACAGGCGCGAGCACGCAGAGCAACCCTGCTTATCCCGGATGATTTCAGCAGCCCAGCTCTGCCCAAAGGCGCAGTGGTTGACGTGGATCTTCTGGGCGGTGAGGTGGTGGTTCGTTATGAGGGCCGGTGCCACACTCTACAAGAAAATGCTTTCAACCGACTATTTGAGCTCCAAACAAAGGATGAGCAAGCCGAGGCCCGTGAGTGGCTTGTTATCAGTGAAGGCGTGGAGGCCGCATTTCCTGAGCTAGGCAAAGGGGTACGGGCCAAGCTCAAGGCCTTGGGTATCAATTGGCTATGGGAATATCAGGTTAATTCTCTGGTTGAGCTGGTGATTAAACCCTACGGGGCCATTGCTGGCTGGCAAATGGGCTGCGGCAAGGCGCGACTGTCTCTGGCTTTAGCGCTGTATTCCGGTCGCGGCCTGGTTTGTGTTGAAAGCGGGCTTGTACCGGAGATGGCAAGGGAGATTAACAAGATCGGCTTGCCTGCAGAGGATTGGCAGATTATCGCGGGGATGGGCCCGGATTTCTCGGTTAAAAAGGTGAACATCATTTCCTATAACCGACTGAAGTCGACCCAGGGCGGTAAAACCATGTTGGCAGCCAAGTTGCGCCGACGGTTTCACACCGTGATTGCTGACGAAGGTTCACTGCTGGCGAACCCGCACTCTCAACAAAGCCGGGCGGTGATGCGGCTGGCGCCGCGCAAACTGATCGTCTGCGATGGCACCCCGATTGCCAATTACCCGCGTGACCTGCATTCGCTGGCCGGGGTTTCAGCGGGCCAGGCTGTTGCGCATCAGCCTTATGGTCTGTGGTCACAGCCGATGATGGGGGCCGGTTTACTGACAGCTGGATGGGCTTGTCCTCGCGGAGTGGATGCCTTCCGCGACAAGCATGTTGTCTTAGAGTGGAGCACCCACGAATACCGCGAGGACAACCGCACCGGTGCTAAACGTGAGGTGCCGCGGATTAATAACGTGGTCGATTTCAGACGCTGGGCCGGGGCCTTGGTACAGCGCCGACTGCGTAATGAGCCCGAGGTAGCTCCTTACGCATCTTGCCCCGACCCCACTGAGCGAGACTTTGCGGCCGAGTGGGATCAGGGCCACTTGAAGCACTATATTCGCGAGGCTGTCGAGTTTGTGAACGAGTATAAACGCCGGAAGGAAGAGGCCAATCTGGCCGGTAAACAGCTGAACCTGACTGCGATTTTGGCGCGCATCCAGGCGGTCATGACGGCTGCATCAAGCCCCCATGCCCCAGGCAAAAATGCGTTGTGCGCCTATACCCCAGTCACTAGCAAGCAGCGCATGGTAGTTGAGCACGCAAAAGCCCTTGTAGAGTCTGGGCGTAAAACTATCGTCTATGCTCGTTCGCCTGAAGTATTGGAGCGCATGCAGGGAATGCTACTTGCCGATGGTATTGAAAGCGTGCTGTTTACCGGCAAGCAGGATATTGAGAAGCGGGTTAAAGACCTTGACGAGCGTTTCCGTTTTGGCGATCAGGCCGATGTACTCCTGATGTCCCGCTGCGCGGTTCGCGGCCTGAATCTGCCCATGGCAAAGGCGGTAGTGCTTTATGATGGGGACTTTAAAGGGGCGCTTGTTCAGCAGCTGGTAGACCGCACCCAGCGCCCGGATCAGGATGCCAGTGTGTTTGTAGACCGGTTTTCCCTGCCTGGCTCGATTGATGAATATGTGTGGCAAATGGCGGATTGGAAAATCAAAGCAGCTGATAGCGGTTTGGACTACGGCGCGGGACTGACCGAAGACGATGAGTTTTTCCACCTTGACCATTTACTTGAGGAATTCTGCGAGCGAACGTTGAGCATGCGCGTCCACGAGGCACATGAGCATTTCCAGGTGGCGTAGTTTCCTTTTGTCCATTCGAAGGATTGAGAAAATACACACATCAACCAAGGGGGAGAAACACTCTCGGTTGATAAAATTATTGGATAACGAAAGCGGGGTGTAATGTGACAAGGACGATGCTTGGATTGATTGTTTTAGTGGTGATGCTGATTGTACATTTCACCGGTAATACAGAGGTGTTCTGGGGCTGGGTAGGTCAGACCCTTTCCAACTCGATCATTTCCGGGTTTGAGAACAGCTAACGACTACGCCGCCCCCGCCAACTCCCTCCCTCTCTCCCTTTGGCGGGGGCGGCACCTTCTACGGTGTGTGAATAGGCTTTCGGTTTAGACTCGCTGCCGATTGCACAACGCGCAAAATATGCACGAAAGCCCATACACTCAAGTGATACGTTGCTTATCCCACAGCCGGTACAGCCGGTTTACGGCCCCTCCCAGGCATTAAACTGCCATTCAGCTTGACGGTTCTGTACCTGCAGCCACGAACTCCCATCTGATGGACACCGGGTTTGCTACCTCGTGCCCCCAACCTTGGACGACTTTGTAACCCGCCGGTGGCGGGGGTGGGGGGAAATAGAGCAATCGATCTCTATTCCTACCGTGCTCTCCACCTGTTGCGACAATACCCCCTCGACAACAACAATTTCGGAGTCTCCGATGACCCAGCCAGCAAACCGCGTTATCGACGCTTATAACGCCTCAATAGATGGGGAGAAATCCGCTTTAGCTGGATGTGACAATGACGAATGTCTGCGACCCTGTCTCCGCAAAGACGACCAGCTTGTTTGTCGCGTAAAATTCAGTGCCCTTGATTGCAGTGCGTTTATTGCCAGGGGCTAATGCACTTTCAGATACCTAAGTAGCCAAGATATATTCATCGATGCAGAGTTTGGCGGATAGCGACATTCCTACGCTGCGGTTCCAGGCTCAGGCACTATGAATTCAAGGCAATTCATATGGAAACCAGTCATGACTCATTTATTCACGTTAATTTTTTTCGAGCGTCCCTGCGGAATTTCCACTGATCAGTGCTTGAATGGTCCTAAGCTGTTCAGTTCTGAGCTTGCAGCTTATCGTGACCTCTGGAAATACGTTTCTGTGCGCATATCTGACCTCGGTCTTGACTGGGATGTGCTTGAGAGCCCCCTTACAGAGCTGGGTGTAGAGCAAGAGGCGATCACCGATGTGCAAGCATTTGTTGCAGGACTGCCTGCAGACAGTAAAGAAAGCATCCATCTTTGTCGCTGGTATTTTGACTTTATGGACGGCGATGGTACGGAGGCTGCGTTTTACATTGAACGCCAGAGAATACCCACCACTGGCTCCAAAAAAGAACTGACTCAGGGACTGCGCAATATTCTGGAAAAGGGGGGTATCAGCTACGTCGATGAAGAAGGCCTTGCTGACCTGGGTTGGCATCTCGACATGTGCGATACGGGAGAGTACATCGATATCAGTTTGTGGCCCTTCTGGTCAGACAATACGAAGCTAACTGATCCAGTAATCGATGGACGTTTGACCTTTGATGTGAAGACAAATGATTTTTACCTGGTGTTTGGGCTCAACTCGGGTGAAGGCATGGAACACCCTGTACAGGTTAAGTCGGAGAGCATCGACGATGATTTAGCCAACTCGATTGATTTGGCAATTATGTCCACGCTTCAGTCACCGCTTGGCAGTTACTGTTCTGCAAACCCTGACTCTAAGACAGAGCTGGTTGAAAAACTGGCAAGGCTGCAAGAATTTTTGGTAGCGGCGTAGCAATACGCGAAGTGTCGTTGTTCGATGTAGAGCTGGCGTATCTCCTAGCTGGCTTCAGTGGGAGTGTCCTGAGGTATTGTGATCGGCCTGTTTTCAGGTTTAGCCGCAAATTGCTTGGGTTGTTTGGATAGTCCGGGGGTGGGTAAGACTTTGATTCATGGCGCGCTGTTACCGGCGATTTATCATCTGCTTATCAACGCTAATTGCTCTGAGGACACAACGTCATGACGAACACCAACACCGCCTACCAGGCACTTTCCCTGATCGCGAAGAAGTCGCAGAAAAAAGGCCTATTTGTTAGTCACCACGACGATCTCCACCGAATAGACAGAGACACCCTGGACCATGCCCAGGTTGGCGACAAGTATGTTTGGCAACTGAAGGAGTGCGGCACTAACATGGCTCGCGTTGGTGGTACAAAGTTCAGTCGTGAAAGCACATCATACTCACTAAGCTCCTCAAAATGTGCTGTCTACCTTGTCGAGATCACCGGTGAAAACGGGGCGGGGGTGGTCAAACCCATTTCAGCAGACAAAGCTCGTGAGCTACTGGACCGGAAAAGCCCACTCGCTCTCATTTCGACACTTGATAACAACTACGCGGTGGTAGATACATCTCGTCGCAACGCCATTTATGCCCAGTGCACCATCCATTCCCAGTCTGCCCGTGATGGCTTCAAGATTAATGTGGATCTCTGTTGCCAAGACGCCGTAAAGCGGGCGCGAGAAATTGAAGAAGCTGTATCGGATGGGCTTGTACAGCTGGTCGGCTCGCTCTTTGTCCGAATTGCAGAATTCAATGTCAACCGTCCTGCTGGAAATTCAATTTTACCCACCGGCGATGCGGTTGTTGCCTGACGTACATTGTGGACGCTTTCAAAGCCTGGCTTATCGCCAGGCTCTTTCGTCAGCCGCAGTGGGCCGAAGACTGGTGGACCCTGGCCCTAAGCGAATTCGGAAAGTTAAAAGCTCAGCGAAAGGCCCTTGAGCAGAATAGGCCTCGGCTTAGCTCGATGCAGAAATGGGCGGAAGTTCAAACCAAAGAGCTAACCGATCAATTGCGAACATTAACGCTAATGAAGGAAAACGCCGAACTTGCAGCTGATACGTCGGCTTTTGCTGCAGATATCAACGCCACATTCACTAAGTTACGCATTGCGCCACCCACTCTAATAGAATACGACCTCATAGAGTCAGACCTACTGATCATCAATCCAGACCAACCCCATTAACCAACACCCGGCTCGGCGGGGGTGGCTATCCTCCGCCCGCTGAATCTTCAGATTCCCGCATTCATATTTCCTTTCGCTCTGACGAATATTTGATTTCAAAACTTGTTTCCTGATAATCGGAGGCATCGTTGCTGATTGGAAAAATGATTATGAAAGGTTTACTTGGCCTGTGCGGAATTTTCGCCATCGGATACTTCGCGTGGGGCGCGTTTTCTGATAGCGCCGTCGAAGACGCAGTTAGCGCCTATCACGAACCTGAATACATTGAGTATTCAGATCTTGCGAAAGAATGGAGCCCGGAAAACCGTGCCGGTGACGCTGTGAAGACATTCGGCGATAAGTATGAAGTGGATATCGATGCCACTTACCGTGAGGTTGTCACTAATGTATCACGCGTGAAATCGGTTCCACTGCCTGATGGTGTTTACTCAATCTCTTATCAGCAAGATAGCATCGATTACTTAGTGGTCCCTGGAAAAGAGGAACTTCCGTGGGGCTCAGATGTTTTCTCGATTAAAAACGGCAGATACACCTTCGTTCGAACCCTGCATTTTCAAGATGAGCAATACATTAAAGCCTCCTCTGGGCGCGTAGCCATCAAGGGCTTCACTGTACGGTTTACCCCTGAGCGGGGCGCTTCAGAGATCCTGCCCAAGATGAATACATTGATCATCAATCGGCTGCAGTTCAAGAATGACAATAATTGGGGGAGCGAGCTTTCATTTCCTTTTGGGTTTAAAGATTGGTCTCAGCTGGGCGATTACGATGTACCGTACATCGAAGTCGTTCATGAAGACCTGTCAATTCGCAACATGTTCTGGAGAGGGCGGCTCAACACTACGTTAGCGGAACATTATTTCAACGGCAGAGGGATTGACGCCGCGATGATTAACCAGGCTCTCACTAGCGGTGAAAGGGTATCTTTCGAGGGATAGTGGCATCAGCAACGATGAAACCGGCTTAGGCCGGTTTTTTTTGGGTATGCGGAATAGCTGGCTGATTTCCCCAAATCAGTAGGTTTGGGCAACAGAAGGCCTCTCCGGTGTATCTGGTTGAAGATAATCCTTTCGAGGTAGCACCCGAGGTGCTACCTTTAATCATGTGAGGCAAACGTAGCCCACATCAACCGAAGAACTGGCCGTACCGGCGCAGAACAAGGAGACCTACCATGAGCACTTACGAAATCATCATCGCCGTCGATACCCCGGAAGCCGAAGAATTCGCTACCTGGCTGGAAGAGCAAGGCCACAGCGCCAAGGTCGGCGACAGCACTGCTAACTATGTCGATGGCGTCTGGACCTTCAGCGATCCCGAAGCTGGCGAGATCATGAATCGCCTCTGGGATGACTACTGCATCAGCTAACTGAAACTGCCCCGGCCTCGCGTCAGGGCTTTGCTTTGGAGATCCGTCATGACCGACAAGTCACGCAACAAGCGTAGACCTAGCATCTACCTCAGCCCGCCCCTGGAGCGGGTCGTCGATAACCTGGGCGAGCGCCATACCCTAAGCCAACGCCTGGCCACCATTGCCGAGCGCTATGAGCTGGCTTGCAGTCAGCCTCCTGAGCTAACGGAAGCTGAGCGACAGCTACTTTCGACCACTTTGTCAGGATCACTACTAGAACCTCTGCTGATCAAGCACCTGGATGCCGAGCTGGAAGACAGCGACGCCGGCGATGACTCTGCGCTGCGCGACCTCGCCGCCCGCGTGCGGGAGATGAGCCTTGCCGAGCGGGTGGCCATGATTGAGTCGCTGGGGTTCTAAGCCATGACCGGCCGCCACCAGGTTGAGATCGTCTGCATGGATATGTGGAAGCCATGCCCAGCGGCGGTCCAGGCGGTGCTGCCACAGGCCCGTATCGAGGATTAAGGGTCCGCAGGAGCAAGGAGGCTCCTTCAACGGAATACGGATGCCCTTTATGCCCGCCGTTGGCGGTTTAATGGTGTGACAGTCGTCTAAACCCTTGATATACAAAGGGAAAAGCGTGGATATTTCTTGCTTTTCATTGCGGCAAGGACTAAAATAACTATAACGCTTGAGGGAGCAATGGAGAGAGAGATGAAAGACCTGTTAGCAAGAGTTAAAGAAATCAAGGACTGGGAGTCTCGGAAGCTATCAACATTCGGCACCGAAGACCTTTCGATTTATAACGCTGAAGCGGTTTCCCATGCGAAGGTATGTAATGACTGCGAAGTGGTTGGTGGCTGCAACGATACTCACCCAATGTGCAAACTCCGCTCCGAGTACGGAATTCGCGCCACTGGTGAGATTATCGCGAAAGACACCCCGATTGAACGTGAGTTCGCAGCTATTAATATTGCCAACTCTGAAAAGGTCATCATTCCCGTGAACCAAGAAGCGCTGTTTTAACAGCGCTTACCTCTTGGCGGAGCATCACAGAGATCCACTGCAACCTCATTTTCGCTTCCCCTGGGCTACTTACCGCCGTTGGCGGTTTTCTAGGTGGTTTAGTGCTGTAACCTCTTGATATATATAGTAAATTTACCAAAAATCGCTTGCAATCTTAGGAGGCAAGGACTAAAATTACTTTAACGCTTGAGGGAGCAGAGGACAGAACCATGAAAGACCTACTTATCGCAGTAAAAGAAATCAAAGATTGGGAATCGCGCAAGCTGGCCACTCATGGCACAGAAGATTTAACTATCTACAATGCAGAGGCAGTCTCCCACGCTGAGGTTTGCATTAACTGCAAAGTTGCGAGCGGCTGTGATGATACTCACCCACTTTGCGGCCTTCGTTCGGAATTTGGTATCCGAGCCACTGGCGAAATTGTGGCGCAGGGCACTGCGGTTGAGAAAGCCTATTCAGCCATAAATGCTGCCAATGCTGAGAAGGTGATTATCCCCGTCAACCAGGAAGCACTGTTCTAAACAGTGCTTCCCCACAATCCCAAGTAATCCACTTAACTGCGGAGATCGGATTCCCTCATCTGATCCCGCCGTTGGCGGGGCCTGGCTGTTAAGAGAGCCGTTCCCGCCGCAGCCCTGATTTCGTGGTGTGCTTTGACCACAGTGAGAAAATTCACTTCTACCAATGAGTGGGAGTGGATCATGCTTCAGATTTCATACATGGGCATTGGCTCGAAGGGCAGTGCGAAAAGGCTATACATCCAAGGCCTTCGTCTGGAAGACGCAAAGTTTTCTATTGGTCAGCGTTATGATTTCAAGCCGCTTGCGGATGGCCGTAAAGGCGTTGAGATTTTTGTCTCAGATACCGCCAAGCGGAAAGTGTCACGAAAGAAACGCCGCAATTCAGATGTGTACGTTCCAGTCATGGACATCTTCTCCGAAGACTTTGGCCGTGCCCTTGAAGGCGTAGAGCGTGTCCGAGTTGTCTATTTCGATGGTCGCGCGGTAGTGACCGAACACCATGAGGACAGAAGCCGTAATGCGGCGATTGCTAGTTTGGTCCAAAACCTCAAGGCTGGAGTTGTTACCGAAGGCACGCTCTTCGCTGGTGGCGGTGTGTCAAATCGCGCGCTGCACGAAGGGATTAGCGCAGCTGGTCTGATGAGCAAGACCGCGTTCATGCTTGAGATTGACCAGACGCGTATGCAGATGGCTTATGAGAATTCACCCGCTGTTGACTCAGATACGCTCTATGTCTCTGGCGATGTGAATGAGGTAGAGCCCGAAACATTACCTCAGGTGGACATCCTGAACATCAGTATGCCTTGCGTAGGATTTTCAGTTGCAGGTAAGTCCAAGAACAAGATCGCTTCAGCAGAGGAGCATTCTGCTGGCATTGCCTTCATTGGCGCTCTTCAGATCATCAAGCAGGTTAAACCTGTCTTTATCGTTGGCGAGAACGTCAAAGGCTACATGGGGAGTGTTACGGAAACGCTCGTCAACTCCTATCTAGCCCGACTCGGTTACCACATTGATGGGGGGGTATTCGCAGGAAACGAATATGGGGCTCTCGAAAATCGTGAGCGTCATATCTGGGTGGCGGTGCTCAAGGGTGCTGAATTTGCACTAGACATGATCACGCCTATGAGCCAAAAGCCGGCCACACTCGGCGAGGTGCTGGAACCCATTCCTGATGACTCTAATCGCTGGAAGAAGCTTGACTACCTGGCATTGAAAGAGGCCCGCGATGCGGCGAACAACAAATCATTCAAGCGCCAGAAAGTGACAGCAGACTCGCCAAAGGTGGGGACAATTGGTGAGGGTTACTCAAAGTACAGATCTACTGAGCCCCATCTCTCTCACCCCCAAATGGAGGGGTATTCACGCCTGTTGACACAAGGTGAGCATGAAGCTGTGAAAGGTGTTCCGCACGGACACACTGCAGGGTTTAGTGAATCCTTTGCCCATAGCGTGCTGGGTAACTCGGTGATCTACCCCTTGTTCGTATCCATAGGGCGCGCGCTGGGCCTGAGTGCTAAGTGGCTACTTAACAGCGGAGCATATGATCAAGCAGAGCCCTCTGCGCCTGCCCCCGCACCCGCACCTACACCATCCTTGGTTCAGCCCTTTAGCCACGGAAACTCGCAGCTGGCCGGTTCCCACGGAACACAACAGCTCTCATTGATCTAATCCGCCGTCCCGCTTTCTGCGGGGCGAAGGCTTATACCCTGTTCTCCCGCCGTTGGCGGGGGGGATTGTAATCCACTAATAAATATGATATAGATAATATATTGGATATATTAATGTATTTTGTTATGTTGGTTGGAGCTACACAAACAGCAAAAAAGCTGTGTCCGTTTATAACAATGTTGTGTCGCTTGCCTTTCTAAAGTCACCCGCCAAGTCGGTCGGTGCATATCCAATTGAAGACCGTTAGGTGTTAACACCAGTGTTAACACGCAAGTTAACATTGCAGTTAACACTGGTGATCACATGCGTGTTAACAAGTGGGCATAATTGCTGTTTTAGGCTTAGGAGTGTGTGTGGCTGTCGGTGTAATTCGGTTTGATGACCCTGCAGGGGTGGGGGCTGGTTGGGCTAGCTACAATGGAGAGTCAGCCTTCCGGATACGATCCATCGGTGACTTAGATACCTCAAAGCAGTGGATAGTGGATATGATCTATCCCGCTTACCGGAACGCAAAGCTCTGGAATATCCCCCATATAAAGAGAATGGATTACCTCCGGGTTAAGCCGGGCGCACTTGCCCTGGAGTTAGGGATTGATGGGAATACCTCTACCAAGCTTGAAAAGCTTTCAGGCATCTACGGAAAGACGGCGCAGATATTGACGGAGAAGTATGGGATCGACCTGGCGGATCCGTCTCCAACAGCCAGCCATGCGTTGAAATCTAAGAATCCCCCGCCAACATGTCGAGTCAGTCCTAAATTTGCTGATGCTGTGGCTAATGCGGTTATTGAGTCGACGCAGGAGTCTCAAAACGGTACGGGCAAATCTGGGGCGGGTACCGTTCCAATCGGTGCTAGTTATCCTCGTGGTGCTTATGCTGCTTACCTCTTGTCGCAACCAGTGCCAACTAACGTGGACTGGTCCCCAGTGAGATTGGGTGGTGGGTCAAAAAAAATTGGTGTCCATAATGGCAAGTCAGTTCGCGGGACTGAAGACTTTATCGAAAAGCTGAAAAGTCGAGCGTCCGAGGATGCGCTGTTCTTCGAGGTAACTGTTCTGTCGATGCCGGCTCAGTTCGCTAAGCACAGTACGTTTGGGGTTGGTGCAAATACAGCTAGGCGCTGGGCGACCCTGCCTGAAATCGTGCATCTCAGTAACTTCGCCTATCTTGAGTTGTCGGGCGGATTTAGGACAGGGATGACGATGCTTGATCAGGTGTCAGATCACATCGACCCTACGATTAGTGGTGGAATAGCTGCCGAAATCGACTGGGTTTCTCGGTGCCTTCCAAGAACACAAGACGGCTTCAATCCTATTGGCGCATACCTACGAGCTTATGACCGTGTGGCTTGCGCAAGCGCAGCGAATGAGCTTGCAGCTGCTGGTTATCAAATAGCTTCATTTGGTACCGGCCGGGTCTTTGTATACGCAAATCCAAACGACTCACGTCTTGATGAGCATTTCTTGCGGGTGGGGTTGATGCCTCGCCCGATTACTTAATCCAATTATTTGCGAATGGCAAATATTGCAGATAGGATTGTCAGTGATGATTTATGAGCCTCTAGAGCCGTTTATAGAATCAGACACATCTTTTGCGATGGCACGACTCATGCTCCCTCATAGAAAGTACCGCCTTAGTTCGATACTTGAGTTGAACGAGGTTGCTGGCAGAGGGCCAGATGAGATCAGGGCTGCCCTTGAGAAGTTTGCTGAGTCAACAGCGGTTAGCGCAGTGTCTGCTAGCAGTGACGATGGCGAGACAGATGAGGACGACTATTTTGAATTGTAGATGAGTTAACCCCCTATGAGTTTAGCGAAGGCTATTGGCGCCAAGAGACAGTTGGACATGTACAACAACGTTGACCTCTGGACCAACGTTGATGAACACACAATAGCTTTAGTTCAATCAGGGTACGCTACGTACTTTGACTTTAGGGGCGCCTTGTCTCCAGGTGGGGAATCTTGGGTGAAGCTCATTACTCCCAAGCTCCTGAGATCGCTGAAGCCGATTTTTGACAAGCCAGGCATCCAGATCGACATAAGCTTCACGCGGGATAAAGCTCGAAGCCGCGAAATGCTCGATGACTCACTACGCAGTGCTCGGGCAAGCGCAAAGAACATGGGTATCGATGCAGAGCCGCTTTTTGAAGATATGATCCAAAAGCTGCTGCAATACGTCTCATATGAAGGCGCACTGATCGCCTTCAAAACCACCATAAATGCCTTAGACCCCTCTGAAAAAAAGCGCTTACTAAAAAAGCGTAGTGAAAACGCATCGAAACTAATGAGGGCAGCAACTGGTGGATCCCCAGATATAGAGATTGGTGAGACTCTGCGGAAGTTTCATGATGCGGCTGTCCGCGGCTTTTACAAGTCAATGGGCGAGCATTTCGACCTGCGTAGGTTGAAAGCTTCAGACGCGACCCTACGGCTAAGAAAGGAGGCATGCAACGAGCTGACGCCGGGAGTCTGGCGACCAATGCTCTGGGGGAGCAAGCTCTCTGTACGTCAGCCATCTAACGATGACCCTCACGACATGTCGATGTATTGTCCTCCTCTTCTTGGGGCCCAGATTTTCCCAGTTGCACCGGAGCTTGTTGAAGAAGAGACAGCTCTGATCAAGGTGGGCGAGCGCTATGTTGCACCTATGTATTTTGAATTCCTGCCTGAACATCGCTCTCAGTTTGCAGAGCTTTTCGCGCTCATATCCTCAGGCGTACCGTTTCGCTACAGCGTCTCAGTAGAAACAGGTGCCAAAACCAGACTCCGTGAAGTCAACAATAAGAAAAAGTTCGCACAGGTTTGTGCTTTGACTAACAGCTCCAACAAAGAAGTGGTTGAGAGTGCCGATTATTTGTTGAAAAAGCTCGAACGTAAGATCCCGTGGGCTTCAGTCTCCAGCTTTTTAAGTACATGGGGGAGTACTATTGATGAGGTTAAAGAGAACAAAATCCAGCTGGTGCAGCAGTGTGCTGCATGGGGTGGGGCTGAGCTAAGAGATTTTCCCGAAAACCCTTTTGACTGCTGGATGAGGTCAATACCTGGGATCGCTCTGGCGGATAGCAGCTACAGCTCCATCGAGCCAATTGATGACATGATTCGCGTGCTGCCGATTGACCGCCCTTCATCGACATGGGAGCGAGGGAGCCTGCTTTTGCGAAGCAATGATGGGAAGTTGCTACCAATGCAACCCTTCAGCCCGCTTCAAGCTGCATGGAATAATCTCTTCTTCGCCGTGCCTGGCTTCGGGAAATCAGTCTTTACCTTAGCGAAGCTGCTTGCATCTGTATTTGCCGCTGGTAACACAGAGCTTCCGAGGCAGTGTTTGCTTGATATTGGTCACTCTAGTGAGGGATACATCGACCTACTTAGGGCCATACTCCCAGAGGACAAAAAAGATCAAGCGCTTCTTGTCACCGTAACGAATGACGGCGAATTACGGATCAATGGCTTCGATATACCACTCGGCTTTGACAAGCCGCCAAATGAGGAGTCACTTGCGGTTGATCGTCTGATGGAGATCCTTGTGTCGCCATCTGTCGGTGAAGCTGAAGAGCTGCTGGTTGATGCTGCGATGATGTTAGGCAAAAGGATGTACGAATGGACGTCCAGGCTAAAGCCTGCCCTCTATGCGTCATACATTGACCCTCGCATCGCTAAAATTGTGGACGAAGCGGGTGATGAACTCCATGAGAAGCCGACCTGGATCGAGGTTCGAGACTACCTGTTTATAAATGGTCATGAGGATTTGGCTTCGATCGCACACAGACAAAGTGTCCCGAACCTAATCATGGCCGCCTCAGTAATTACTGAGGACGAAGACCTAAAGTCTGCATTTGGTAATGAGAGGCTGGCAAACGGGACTCCTGTGTTAGACGCGCTGAAGAGGCTTATGAGCGACGCAGTTTCCAACTACCCAATAATGGCAGGTGCATCAACCTTCGACTTCAATAAGGCGCGTATTGTCGCATTCAATTTGCGAGCGGTCGCTAGTGATGAGACGGCCAAGATGATCAAGCAAAGCAAGCTGATGTATGCCTTGGCTCGGAAAGCGGGTGCCACGGGGTTCTTTGCTACAGACGTGAAGCAAAACAATGTTCCTAGCATTTACTACGCATATCACAAGAAGATTCAAGAGGCGAACCGGTCTCGGCCGAAAGAAATTACATACGAAGAGTTCCACGTTCCAGCTGCAATGGAAGGTTCAGATGGAGCAAGGTCGCCGATAGTTAAACAAGTGGAGATTGAAGAAAAAACAGGGCGAAAGTCCACAGTAGGTGTCAATGCAGTTTCCCAGCAGTTTGAGGATTTCAGCCCCAAAATGATAGAGAACGCGAATTCAATTTTCGTTCTCTATGCTGGTAGTGAAAAAGTGCAAAAGCTGCTTCGTACAGAGTATAAAGTTGCAGAACATGTCATCGAGCGTCTTGAAGGACACCTGACAGGACCAACCTCAGACGGTGCACCTGTGTTTGTGATGCACGAAATAAAGGGCAAGTCTGGTCGGGTGATGCAAGAGGCCGTACTAAGTTTGGGGAGTATGTGGCTATGGTCATTATGCTCAACAGAAACAGATGTGCTTTTGAGGAGGGAGTTGGCCGCTAAGGTCGGGTTCTATAAGGCACTCGAGATCCTTGTTAGGTTCTTCCCCGGCGGCTCAGTTGGAGAGCGTGAGCACGAGGTAAAGGACTGTTTAGCTCAGCTTTCAGGCGAGCAGGGGAAGCGGGCTCAAAATTCATGGATATATATCATGGCCTGTTTGATGCAAGACCTTAGCCCTGGCGACTTCTTTGACACACTCAGGGGAAGGAAGCCGATCGACAAGAGCGCGGTCTTCCAATACTTGCCGAAGGAATAAAATTAAACTAAGCTAGGGCCACATTATGGAGGCCCTAATGTATCATTACACTAAAGTGCTGGTTGCCTTGCTGGTACTGAACATGCTGTCTGGCTGCGCGAGTCAGCCGGAAGAGAATGTCAAGCTCGTACAGGAGCCTGACTCATTGGCTGAACTGCAAACTGTCGCGGCAATCTCTGCTGAGCGTCTAAGATCAATACAGATGCTTCTTCAGGAAGAGCGTGAGAAACGCACTTTGGAGCAGCGTCGACAAGACGCGATGGCAGCTGCGTATATACCTGAGGGATTCGAGGTTAAGGCGTCTATGAAGACGACCAATTGGCCTGATGTTATATGCACACGTCTTGGCCAGCTTGCTGGCTATGAGATCCCAACAGTCGTAGGGGATCGTCCAAAAGCCCCATTTATCGTTGAAATTGACAAAAGGAACGTCCCACTTTGGGAGCTTGTGCACGAGCTTGGCCTTAAAACTGGCAAAGCTTTTGTCATGGAAATTCACGAGAATACGAAGCTCGTTCGCTGTATATACGCAAGGCCTGAAGCGTAGTGATGCGTCTCCTCCTCCTCCTTGGTGCCTGTATCATCAGCTCATTGGTGATCGCGGACGATAGCCCTGTGCACGGGGAGGTCGAGCCGGTTGTAAAGCGTAATGTACCTTTCTCTGATAAGGGTGCCGGTGGCCTGCCAGGCGCTCCAAAAATTGAAGCCCCAGACGATCTTCAGGAAATCATTGACCTGGATGCAGGGTCTTATTCTACGAATGTTGATGCTGAAACGATACAAAGGATGAGCCTGGTACGAACAGCTGGGTTTGAGGTCGGTATCGCAAAGGGGTACGCAAACAGAATTAATCAAGAGCTTAAACGTCTACGAAGCGCTGAGTCCCTTCTAAACCAGATATTTAGTTTCAGAGAGCTTTTCTTAATAGCTAATCATGACATTCCTGTTGAGCAAGCGCTGCATCTACGCCCACCCGTTATCTCAAGACTAGAGGATGTCATCCAAATAGAGAATGACGGAAGGTTCCTGCGCACGATTGATGGTGTCTATCGCATCATTGAAGAAGAGCGATTTGTCGTAAATCCGCCGCGGTGGCAAGAATATTTGATGGGAGCTGAGGTGGAGTACAGAGAAACAGTCCACCGCGTCGCCTTACCAAGAAATTCTGCAGAACGCGCAACATGGAGAGAAGCTGTAGCAGCCGGATGGCAGCAAGGTCAGTATCAAGCTGATGCAGAGATTGAAGCGCGGGTACACAGGCTCAAACGGGATTACTACGGAATGCTGGAGTTTGTGGAGTTGAAACTGACGCGGCAAATCATGGATGGGTATGTCGCTTATCAGTATGACGGAGTTGATGGTGGCAGCGATGAAATGTCAATTAATTCACGTACATATCAGATAACCAACCGTTCAAGCCTGAACCCCATTGCTGAAACGTGGAAGGGGTCTTTGTCTAAGCACGTACCTCCATCATACGAATCTGCAGGTGTTCGGGTGTTTAGTGATGTTCAGAATTGTAGCGCAGGTGATGCAGCAGAATGTCCATAGAAGAATATTTCATTAGCCGTGAGTACATAAAGCCGCTTGTAACAGCTGGTGATCTAGACGCTTTGTGTTTGCATGCTCTGTCGCTTGGGTCGCATGAATTGCACATCACGGGCGGTGAATGCCCGATGATGGAAATCAATAATCGGATGTATGCTATCAGTCCGCGTGTATGCGAAGCCGGAGAGCTGAAGGAGCTTGTGCGCAATGCCTTCAGCGACAGGCGCCTGAGTAATGTCCTTAGTGGAGAAGAGCAAGATGTCAGCTATGACATAAAGAAATCAAGGGACGAGTCCGAGCGCTTTAGGGTAAATATTTCTGCCGGATTTAGGCATGGTGACAGCATAAGCCTAGCAATGCGGTCCATCCCGACATCGATCCCCACTTGCGAAAAAATAGGGTTGCCAAGAGAGCTCGTTGACGAATGCAACGCTGTTGAACGTGGCGTGATCGTCATGGCCGGCGCGACTGGTACGGGTAAGTCAACAACGATGGCCGCACTAATCAAGGAAAGGCTGGTGAATGGTGGTCGGAGCGAACGTTTCTATTCGGCTGAAGCGCCTGTTGAATTTCTACACAACTACGAGCCAAGCAACCAATCAACAATCCTGCAGGCTGAAATCGGTATTCACGTTCAATCGTTTCGTGTCGCCGTGCGAAACATACTGCGTCGTAACACATCTCTGTTTTTACTTGGTGAAACTCGGGATAAAGAGACGGTTGAAGCTCTTATGAGAGCGGGCATTGTCGGGCCACTCGCGTACACCACTGTTCATGCTACTTCTGTCTCTACAATAATTCCAAGGATGATTGGAGAGTTCAAAAGCGAGGAGAGGGACGCCGCTTTATCTCTGGTTGTGAATGGTGTGAAGGTCTTCTGTGCTCAAGCGTTACTCGTCCGAAATGACGGATCGCGTGTGGCTTGTAGAGAGTATTTGATCGTGTCAAATGAAGTTCGCTCAATACTAGAAAAAGCGACGCCGACGGATGTTGAGGAAGTAGTAGGAGGGCTTTTGAGAACGCATGGCGTCTCAATGTTCCAATGCGCACAAGAGCTATATGAGCGAGGTGAGATCGACAATGCTCAGCTAAGGGCTGTGGAGCGAGAATATGGTGGATAACGATGATGAGAATGAAGTTCTTATTCCTGGTGGAGCCTCAAGATATCGGAAAGACCTTGTCTTATTCAACGCTCCACCTCCAGCATACATCCCATGGATCTTTATCGGTATTTTCTTTGCAAAATTACTCAGGCTCGAAGTTGTGATCATCACAACAATCTACACAGTTACATACACGTTTATGAAGAAGAGGGGCATAACCCTAAACGGTATGGCAGTAAGGTTTTGGGTCAGGCGGAACAGCGGAAGGCTTAATAACAAGCCGAAAAGGTTGAAATACCACCCTTGATTTAGTATAAAAAACAATGAATGGCAAATAAAATGGTGAATACGTTGAAAGCTGGTGTCTGGGCGTTAATGCTTGCAGGTGTTGTGGTAACGCACAGCGCAGCTGCTGATGTCTATGTCTCTCCCTATAAAGATGATGGAGAAGTGTTGTATTCAGCGCCCCCGCCGATCAAAAGCGCTCCTCAGGTTAAAGACGCTACTTCAGAGAAAGAGAAGCGTGCGTCCTCAAATCGTATCGCACGAGAAGACCTTGGCCAGGGAGCCGCAGGGTCAAATGGTAAAAATGTGCCACTAAAGTCTGCTTTGCAGATGGTATATCCAGAGAAGGCCTGGAAATACAATTTTGATCCAGATGTGTCTCCAGATGAGAAAGTCAGTTGGTCTGGGGGCAACAACGAAGGCGGGATCATTCAAAACATAGCAAGGCAGAATGGACTGTATATAGCTGTAAACCCAGAAGACAACGTCGTTGGTGTTTCAAGAGATAGTACAGTCGCGCACTTGCTTGCAAGCAGGATTCCACGCGTTTGGTTTGTCAGGGCCGGCACTGACCTGCACAGTCTTGTTCGTGATTGGGCTGTAATTGCTGAGAAGAAAGTAGGGTTCAAGGTTTCCGACAACTACAGAATCAGCTACCCCGCAACTATTCAGGGATCGTTCCTGGATGCGCTAAACCAGCTTCTTGCTTCAGTCGCTGACGAAAAGGTACCGCTAATCGCTAAGCGATCTACAAACGGTGTTTTCTCTATTGAACGTGGCGGTTGGCAGGCGCCTTAAGGACCTCAGTGATGAACGTATACTTGAAAAAATTCAATTTTCTACATGTGCTAGGTACATTCCTGTTTGTCAGTGCGTGTGCAAACCCCTCGATTCAAGAGGCGAAGCCAGTAAAAGAACTGGCAGCCATGGTGAAAGAAGATTCTGGTCAAAGCGTAAAGAATATTGAAAGGGCCTTCATCGTTGATACGGGGAAGATCCAGGTTGTTAGCGAACACTTCAAGGTTGAAGAAAAGCCTGAGTTACCTGATGTTTTCGATAATTACTTTGCCTTTAGATGGGAAGTCCCTTTTGACTACAAAGAAATTGTCTCGTCTATCGGCGAAGAAAGTAGATTGAATATTCGCATAACAAGCGATGCTCAAATTCATGTCGCGCAGTTTGGTGATAGCTCGGGTCAAAATAATAACCAGCAAGGTTCTAACAACCGTAATCGAACGCAAGAGGGTTCATCAGGTATAGCACAACGTATCGGCGGGGGTGGGCCTATGCAAGATCAGCCCACCGCAAACGTGAACTCTGCAGTCTACGATACAAGGGAAATTGGATCTCGCCGGATCACGTTCTCAAATTTCGGAACTCTTAAATCTACGCTTGATAAGTTAGTGAGTGAACTTGGTGTTCATTGGCGATATGAAGATGGTGGTGTCACCGTCTATAAAAAAGAAAGCAAGAAGTACAATGTGAGTGTAATTTCTGGCTCTGGAAGCCATGAAGGCAGGGTCAGTTCAAGTACGGCTTCAGCAGGCGCTGCTAACACATCCTCCAGCTATACATCCTCGAACAAAGTATCGAACCCAGATATTTGGGAAGTAATTGGACAGTCGATCCGAGGTGTGTTGTCTCCAGGCGGAAGTTATGTCGCTTCCCCACAAACTGGAACCCTTGAAGTTACTGACGACCCAGAGGTGCACAAGAAAGTCGCCAAAATTGTCGATCGATACAATGAAGATCTCAATCGATCGATTATGTATAAGGTTGATGTCGTAGAAGTTGTTGAAGAAAACATTGATGAGTTTAGTCTGAATTTGGCTGACCTTATCTACGAAAACAACAATCGAAATCGCTTTTCATTGACCAGTGGCTCACTACCTCTTGATTCAGCTGCGACTTTTCTAAAAGGCACCGTAATCCGACCTGATGGGCGGTTTAAGGATAGTTCGGCACTGATCGGGGCTATCTCAAAACGAATGGATGTAGTTGCTCACCGAGTGATTTATGGCGAAGGGATGAATGGCATAACCATCCCCATTCAGGATGTTCGAGAGGTGACTTATATCGCTGAACGATCAGAGACTCCAGGGCAAAATGGCGCTCCACCATCTATTTCATTGACGCCAGGTGTTGCAACAGAAGGTATTTCTATCTTCTTGACCGGTATTCGGTCGCACGATGGCGGTCTGATTTTGCAAGCTGCTGTTGATCTAGCAACTATCGAAGATATCTCAACTGCAGGGACTGAGACTACTTTCATACAGACACCAATTCTCGCTAAGAAGAATTCAATGGCCCGTGCAGACGTTGACGCTGGTTCGACGTTGATAGCTGCATTGGTTGAGTCAACGATTAGTGACAATACAGAGGCTGGTGTTGGGCACCACAAGAATTTCTTAATAGGTGGTTCTAGACAGAATTCTACTGCAAAACGCTTCACAGTTGTTCTTGTTACGCCGTACTTTAAGGCTACCTAATGGCTCGTATCGATTTACCAGAAGAGTTTGGTATCCCAGTCAAGCTCGTAACGAACATGGATTGGATCTCTGTTGGTGATAAAACACTGATTAGAGAGCTCTTTACTGTTTCGTACAGGTATTCTGGTGCTATTCGTCTTGAGCATAAAGACGAAGAACATGGTGTCCGAAGACAAATAGGCGCGACAAAAGAAAGAAATAACACCAGGCATATATCCGCAGCGTATCTGTTGGCGAAGTCTCACCCGAACTCTGTATTCTTCATGGTACTGCCAATCAAGAAAGCAGAGGGCAAGGAGCAGCGATATTGGGTCGTTGGAATTGATAATGGGGAAATAATAGTAGGGACTGATAAGGTTGGTGATAAAAACTTAGTGTTATCACTAATTGAAGAAACAACTAGCATAATTGTTGATTCTTCCATTGAGTTCTGCTGCTCTGGTATTGATCCTTCTGATTTAGGTCCTGAATTCGTTTCAATTGATCCTAGTGAGGTTTTTGACACAGACCTCCTTCTGTCTATAGATCGGATCAAGGCTGTTGGCCTAAAAAAATATGTTGCAGCGATAGCTTTAGTTGCAGTTGCAATTTATGGCTATACCGAATACCAAGAATACGAGGCGAAACGAAACGCTTTGATGGAGCGCAACAAGGCTGCCAGGTCGTACGTTCCTAAAAAATCTGCTTCTGAATTGCGCAAGGAGGCATACCTCCTAGAGGAGCAAATGCTTGTCGAAATGGTATCAAAGCGTAAGGCTTATGGAATCGTATCCCAAATAGTCAAAACGTACGGGTTGATTCCAGCGGAAATTGATGGCTGGACTGTTGGTGTTGTTGAATTTGACCAGCGTATAAATGGCCTTGAGATGGTTGTCAGGTATAGGTTCAGCAGTACAGGTGGAAGTTTACAAACTATTGAAAATCTAACAAGGAATTGGCCAGGAAAGTTAAGCTTTTCTGCTGATGGGAAAAAGGCAGTTTTCGATTTTGCACTTAATAAGAGCAAGTTGAACCAGTTTGATTTGTCCGAAATTCAGGATAAAGCAGGATTGAAACGAAAGAATCTGATCGAACGTTTAATTGGTCTCGATGTTGATTATTCAATAAGCCCAAGGTTTGAAGTAAATAGGCCTAAAGCATTGCCTGCACATTTAGTCGCGCCGTCGAATAAGTTCATGATCGACGTATCAGGCTACAAGCTTGAAATAATTGGATTCGGGCTAGAAAACTTTCTTGATTCGGCTTCGGTTATAGATGATGCACATATCCCGCTAGTTGTCTCCAGGGTCGCACTGGTATACGGGGATTCTATCAAGTGGGAATTTGAGGGTTACATATATGAATAAAATAAAGCAGGTCGTAATTATCGGCGCATGTTTATTGCCATTAGGTGCTTATGCACAATCCTCGATCAGTGATAACGATGAGTATATGTCGAAGGCAAAGGTTTCTGCTGCGGAGGCTAAATACTATGAGAATCTTGCAAAGTCATATAAGGCACAAACAGCCATGATTCAGGCTAAGCAAGAAAAACTAAAAGCCGAGCTGAAGGCTGCTGCAGGTGAAACAGTATCACGCCAAGTTAAAACTGATGAATCTAACAATCCGGCTACTATGTCTGGAATGGCTGTTACATATAAAGCTGAGCCAATCGATTCTGTTTGCGTCACAAAGCTCTTTGGGCCAGCGTCAGATCTAGCTGCTGATGTTTGGTTTAGAGGTAAACCTTATATAGGACTAAAAGAGGGACAAATCATTGCTGAAGGTGTTCGGCTTCAGGCGTTGTATACGTCTGCAAACCGTGGATGGGGAATCGATGTCCATCACTTAGGAAAAACGAAGTTTGTTCCAATGTGTGATTTATCTACCGCGAAAACCCGTGGCGTTCCAGAAAAAACGAAGGTCTTCTAAATTATGCGTGCTGTCGTAGGGAACCTAAAAAAGTTTATCGGGCTTTCTAAGCCAGAGTCACTTATGCCGGCACAAAATGAACATACAAGTGTATCAAAAGGTCCTGTTGTAAAGAAAAGCACAGCAAAGGTGCAGCTCGCGAAGAAGAACCAGAAAAAATCAGTAACGTCTGTGCTGGACAATTCACAGAAAGAGGCAGTGTTTAATGAAGCCCTGAAAACGATGAATATTTGTCTTACTGACAATATTCTAAGGCTAAATCTGCCTAAAGACTATGAAGAGCTCATTGGTGTCTATGTAACAGATGACTCTGAAGATTCAAGAATATTGATCGCGCTCGATGTACAAGGCCTGAAGGTAAAGCCTGGCAGTAATGCAAAGCTTAGTAATCTATTGGTTACCCTTAGAAACTGGAAGTACGCAAGACCAAAAAAAAATGCACCCAATATTATAACGCTCTCCACGAACAACCTTGGCATAAAGAAGATTCGCGAAAAATTCGATATCTATGAGAGAGAGCGAAAACAAAACGAAGACTCAGGTGAATGGCAAAGCAAGATTAACAATATCATAATGCAAGCCTATTTCGAGCAGGCTTCAGACATTCATATTCTTTACCGCCAGGAAGACTCTAAAATTAAATTTCGTGTTCATGGTGACATGAAAACCTACTATGAGCTTCCTTCAGATGATGTTAAATCGTTAATTGGTGTTTTGTGGGCTACATTGTGCAGTGAACAGGGTGCAGAATTTGAACCTAGTCGAACTGGTCATAAGGCGCCTGCTAAAATCAACACAATACGTCAGGGTGTGACATACCAGCACAAACTTAGAATTCAAACGATTCCTCATAATGGTGGTTACTATGACTTAATCGCACGGCGACTACCTGGGAAGGACGAGGCAGGAAAGCTTGATATTGAGAAAGCTGGTTACCACCCAAAGCAGCTTAAATTGTTCAATCGTGCACTCCGAAACAAAAGTGGTTCAATCATTTTTGCTGGTGAAACGGGTAGTGGTAAATCTACTTCGGCTTACTCATGCCTTATGTGGTATATCCGTTTGTTTACAAACAAAAATGGTGAGTTAACCAAGAAAATCTACGACCTTGGCGACCCTATCGAAATAGAAGTCCCTCAAATCACACAGATTCCCGTTTTCACTACTGATAAGGTCGAGTCGAAAGAAGATAATTATGCAAAGGCGATAGCGGATATTCTCCGATCGGATCCTGATTTTGTGCAGCTGTCTGAAATGCGTACAGAAAAAACAGCACAAAGTGTTGTTCGCTTGGTTCAAACTGGGCATCCAGTATTGACTACTGTTCACGCAAACTCTGCGTTTGAAACGGTTGAGCGTTGCGTAAATCTAGGAATTCCTCTGACGACCCTGACGGGCTCCAATTTCCTAAATCTTATTTGCCACCAAACCCTTGCTAAAGAAGTATGCCCTAATTGTGCAATACCTTTTGAAGACAGGGACTTGTATAAGAACGAACTTGCTGCGGCTCAACACTCTGGCTTTGATACGCTGTGTTCTGACCTAACTAATCTTGAAATGGACTTGTCAAATGTAGTTTTTACAAATCACTCCGGATGTGATCAATGTAAGAACACCGGCATTATTGGACGGAAAATGCTTGCCGAGGTTGTTCTACCTGATGATGAGATTAGGCAGGCATTGAGCCGAAGCATATATGATGCGGAAAAAATATGGTACAGCCGGGATGAATCTATGAGCTTGATGGATCACGCCCTGCATTATATTGAGAAAGGCGTAATTGACCCATTCTTTATATACAATGTAGTAGGTGACTTGGTGCCTAGAAAATGGGTGTCTGGCTTATGATTTTGCACAATCAGCACGATGATACATTACTTGTACGCTTGATTAAGGAGTCTATTTCCTTTTTCCTGCGATTCCGACTTGTGCTTATCAAAAAGAATACAAGCACGGACACAAAGCTCAGAATCAATATGTACCGCATGCTCCTGAGTCAATTGAAGCGTGATGTTGCCCCTCGTACTGCTCTATATCGTTTGTACCACGAAATAACAACAAGTAAGCCCCGCGATAAAGCAGCTCGAGCCTATGGCCATTGGTACCAACAGATGGATTTGACAGGTTGTAGTTTGACAGAGGCTATGGAGGATTGGGTACCGACTACTGAAATTATGCTGATTCGTAGTGGTGAGGTCGTTGGACAATTATCTAAAGGCATATCAGCAGCTGAAAAAGAGGCCACAACAGCTTCACACATTTCAAAGCTCATAATGAAGGCATCTATTATGCCGATGATTCTTGCGCTAATGGCTTATGGTTCTATTATCTTTATGGCCACTAGCTTATTGCCAAGTGTCGCTGACCTTGTTCCAATTGATGAATGGCCTACATACGCTGTCCCCTATAGAATCTTCGCAGAATTCATGGCCTCTAATGCGGGCTTTATTACAGGTCTCATTGTTGTTGCTCTTGTCGTAATTTTTTCTACCTTTAATATGTTTAAAGGGGAAGTGCGAACACAGTTTGATTTTTTTCCGCCCTGGTCGCTCCACCAACGTCTAAATTCCGCTCGATTTTTGTCATCATTTTCCGCTTTATTGTCGAAAGGTGAGTCGCCATTTGATGCCCTGATGATGCTACAGGAAAGTAGTTCACCCTATGTCGGCTGGCACATCCGCGAGATACTCTCACGTTTCTCGGTTGACGGAGATCTTGGTTCTTCTTTGATTTCGACAAATCTCTTTGACTACCGATCAAATCTATTAATCCGTACGTCGAGCGAAGACACAAACTTCACCAAGAATCTTGCAATATTATCTGAGGAAATTATTGAAGGCGTCACAGAGTTCGTTGAAAACTTTGCGACTGTAGCTCAGACAGTGTTCTTTGTACTTACTGGCGTTTCCGTTGGTTGGGCGTTTTTAAGTATAGGTTCAGTAGTAATGTTTTTTTACACATCCCAAATGGGGCAACTATAGGTAACTATTATGAAATATCCAATTGTAAGCAACGAAAAAGGATTTGGTGTTATTGAGGTTATGATCGGTGTTTCGATCGTTGCAATTCTGTTAGCCGCGATCTTCAGTGTAACCGGCAACCTTAATAATCGCGCATCTATTCAAAATGCTATTGCTCAACATAATGCTTTATCTTCAGGCATTGTAGGAATGTACAGCGATGATCCATCATATACTGGAATTACAAATACTCGTGTATTGTCTTCACGTACTGCTGTGCCAGACAAAATGCGCGGTGATGACGCCGGCATTCTTAAACACCACTGGTCAGTTACCGGTGACGATGTAACAGTTGAAGCAAGTGACACCGGACAAACCTTTCTGATTACATATGTAGATATTCCAAACGATGTGTGCAACGAATTTACAAATGGAGTTCGTAACGGCGCTCAAACTACATCGGTGAATGGTAATCCTGTGTTGAATGCTAATGACGTTGCTGACTTTTGTGCATCGAATGATGAGGATGCTGGTGACGTTCTTGTTTTTGAATATAACTAATTGAATGGGGCACGCAATGCAATTTAGACAAAAGGGATTTGGCGTCATTGATATGATGCTCTGGATGGTCCTTTTTACTTCAGGTTTGACATTGCGTGCCCATCTTGATTCACAAGCGCAATTAGCAACTAGGTCGAATGGCTACGGCTCTCAAATAAGTCAGATCAATGGTGCTTTACAAGAACTCTTAGCTACTAATCCAACATTTCCAGATGGTGTTTATACCGATCTTGAGTTTTTGAGAAGCACAGATTGCGATACCCCTGGTCTTGCTAATGATCACTATCTTCCCTGCGAATTTACGCTTGACACTATTGCAGTGGCAAGGTTTTTCACAAATATAACAATAACAACGACTGTCAGTGCGGTCCCTGGAACTGATATTAAAGTTTCGACCGCAGTTTTTGGCCCGTTCACTAATTTTCAGGGAGAGCCAGATCCAGTTGTTGCTGGTCAGGTCAGTACTGCTGTAAATGGGTATGTCATTTCTTCCCATTCCCCAATTACAGCCAGTGTCCGATCATTTGTTGACATTGACAGAGATACTTCAGAGGTTATCGTCACTAATACATCCAATCCCGTTAGTGACACCTGGATTAGAGCTGATGGCGCAAACTTCATGAACGCGAATTTTACCTTTTCGCTGGACGCTGATGGTGTGCCCCGTTCTGGGATTAATAATGCCGCGTTTATTCGATCACAAGTTTTCATAGACTGGGACGACGATGCTTTTGGACTAGATCCAAGCGAAACTTCACGGCTTCGTCGTTTAACAATGGATGGTGATATCCAGCTAGAACAGGGTGGCGCGATTTTCTCAACGGACGGTTCCATTGTTGTTGAAACAAGTGGGGAACTGGATAGTATTAATCTTCAATCTGAGAATGGTATAAACCTAGACCCAGGGCCGGATGATAACTCTGCGGTAGGCGAGGGTGAGGATAGGGTTGTTATAAATGGGTCTGGAATTATTGAATTTACTGACGCCTTCATCAATGCCGGTGCAGTTAATGGTGTTGGCGGTATTCAAAGCTATCTAACGAATTTCTTGCCAAAACTTGCTCTTCAGGCATTATGGATCGCTTCTGACAGTGATCCAATTGTCCCGGCACCTGTATGTATTGAGGGCGCGACTCCTGCTGTAGTTATCCATGATGGGCGAACGAGTGGCAACGTTTATTCTCCCAACCAGCGGCAGGTGCCTTCTTTTTTCAGCACGACATCTAGAGCTCAACCTATTTGGATTTCAAGCGATGGTTCTAGTACTGATGGAAGTGATCCAGATCGAGAAATAAGCGGCTGGGAAATTCAATTTATCGATAGTTTTGCTGGACACAAAAACCAAGATGAGCGTGTAGAAGTTCCGTTAGAGGCAGAAAAAGTTGTCTCAACCTATTGCGATTATTCAAATCTACTGCCGGCTAATGTCAGGTACCCGCCAAGTTGAAGTGGCTCTTCTGGTTAAGGAACAACAGGGAGTGAATCTTCGGCTGTAAGCGGTTCAGGATCATCAGATTCAAGTGGTTCTTAAGGATCTGATGAAAGCCAATCAGCATTCCCAGTATTTCATGATGAAGAGAATACCGATGGTGACTCTAGCAGGCCTCCTTACCCCTATTTCAACCGTGATTCCGGTGGATACAAATTAACACTTGCTTTGATTGTGTTGCGATTAATATTCGCCCGAGAACTTCTAGCCTGGCTCGTAGAAATATTTTATCAAGAAGAGCAGTTTGCGCTGCCTGTGTCTTCAGCTACAGGCATTGGTATATCTACCGTAATGTGATTGGCTACTGATCGCGTTACTTCGCAATGGATTCGGCGTATATCGGGTGCGAGTCTCAATTGTTTCAAGGTTTCACCACATTCCCTCAAGCACTCACGGGCCGTTTCTATTTGATCTGGCATTATCATCAAATTCACCCATAGTAAGGTCTCCTCATTCAAGTTGTCATACTGATTCTTT
>CETN01008221.1_pt1 | contig 32870 bp, 40 predicted proteins | sample 531301 | NCBI WGS metagenome assembly CETN01 (sample SAMEA2622656, study PRJEB7988) | marine metagenome | isolation source: saline water (ENVO:00002010), including
AATAATATGAGAAGAAATTGTACAGATTATGATGGTATGGGTAATCAGGGTAGGTTTCCTGTTACAAAAAAATCAATAAACGTTGATAATAAAATTAGTAAAACTTTTGTAATAACAATTGTATGTTTATTATTATCATTATTAATGTTTACTAGTTGTGAAAAAGAATTATTATTAGATCAAGTATGTTGTGATTGGGATGCAGTAAATTTTGATCCTGATTATAATGGACATAATGTAAATCAATTATATTTTACTGATAGCCCTCTTTGTAATAATGAAATATGTATATACCCTTAATATGAGAATACCTAAAAAACCTAAACACAGAAGTAGATTACCTTTTTATTGGTGGAGAAGATTTCCAGTTCATAAGTCGCTGAAACCTTCTGCTAAACTTTTAGATAAAATTGAGAATGGTGATTTTGATTATCCTCAATTTTTTAAAGAAGCGGAATATGAAATGCATTGGATGAAAGAGGAATTGGAAGAGTTTGAAAAAAATTATAAAGGATTTCAAGATCCTAAAACTGATACTCAATATATTGATATTGAAATGAGATATTATAAACGTAGAAATAAATTATTTGAAGATGGTTATAATACTGAATTAGATAGATTAAATCGTTTAGTTGATGAGTTACATAAAACGTTCGGTTTAGATAAATTCGAGATAAGAAGTATGATGGAAGAGTTTCCTCATAATTTAAAAAAGTTCTACTTTCATTGTAAAGATGTTGCTAGAACGAAAAAAGTTTCTTATATTAAGGGATAAATAACGTCAGGAGATATTTATTATAGAATAACAAATGACAATTAATAATTAATAAATTAAAGGAGTAAAAAATGGCAATTGATTTAGACGCTATCCGCAAGAAATTAACTAACTTGCAAACCACAACAGGTAAACAAAATAACCTGTGGAAGCCCGAGCCGGGCAAACAAACAATCAGAATCGTACCTTATCAGTATAATAAAGATAATCCTTTCCAGGAATTATACTTTCATTATAATCTTGGTAAGAAGATTTATTTATCACCTGTAACTTTCGGTAAAGCTGACCCAGTAGTAGAATTTTGTGAACAACTTAAGTCTTCTGGGAATAAAGAGGATTGGCAAATGGCTAGAAAAATGGAACCTAAAATGAGAACTTATGTTCCTGTTATTGTAAGAGGTCAAGAAAGCGAAGGTGTAAAGTTCTGGGGATTCGGTAAAACTGTATATCAAGAATTATTAAGTATTATCGCAGACCCTGATTATGGTGATATTACCGATCTTATGAACGGTAGAGATGTTACCGTTGAATTTATCGCTGCTGAGGGAGCTGGAAGCTTTCCTAAAACGTCGATTAGAGTAAAACCTAATCAAACTCAAGCTACTGATAATAAAGATGTAGCAAGTAAAATTACTGACGGTCAAAAAGAGATTACAGAAATATTTAAAGAAGTATCTTATGATGATCTTAAACAAGCATTACAAGAGTGGTTAGACCCTCAAGAAGAAGCAAATGAGAATACTGTTCCTGCTGCTGAAACTGCTGCTGAAGGTAAAAAAGTAGATGACGTTAATCAAGCATTCGATGAATTATTTAAATAAGAGGTTATAACATATGTCAAAAAGAGACGATCTAGCTTCTGTTCTAGCAGATAGCTTAAATAAAAAATTTAAAGATTATAAAGTAGCATATTTTTTAGATGGTTCTGAAGATACTCCTACAGATTTAACTGAATGGATATCTACTGGATCGTCTATGCTTGACCTTGCTATTGCTAATCGTGCTAATGGAGGAATACCTGTTGGTAGAATTACCGAAATAACAGGTTTAGAAGGTAGTGGTAAATCTTTACTAGCTGCTCATTTATTAGCTAATACGCAAAAGAAAGGTGGTTTAGCAGTTTATATAGATACTGAAAACGCTATGAACGAAGAGTTCTTACGTTGTATCGGTGTAGATGTTCAAAATATGTTATACGTCCAGCTAGAAACTGTTGAAGATATTTTTGAAGTTATCGAGAATATTATTACTAAAATTAGAGAATCTAATAAAGATAGATTAGTATCTATAGTTGTTGATTCAGTAGCTGCTGCTACTACTGCCGTTGAAAGCGAATCTGATTATAGTAAAGATGGTTGGGCAACTTCCAAGGCGATTGTATTATCGAAAGCAATGAGAAAGGTTACTCAAATGGTTGGTAGACAGAGAATAGCTCTTATATTTACTAATCAGTTAAGACAAAAACTCGGAGTTATGTTCGGTGACCCTTGGACTACATCCGGCGGTAAAGCTATCGCTTTTCATTCAAGTTGTAGATTGAGATTAAAATCTATGGGTCAAATCAAAGCTAAAGTAAATGGTGTTGATGAGACTATTGGAATTAAAACTCAAGCTCAAGTCGTTAAGAATAGGATGGGACCTCCTCTACGTAAAGCTGAATTTGAAATTTATTTTGATTCAGGAGTCGATGATTACGGTGGTTGGTTAAAGGTTATGAAAGCTCAAAAGTTAGTATCAGCAGGAGGTGCATGGTATACTTATGTGAGCGAAGATGGCAAGTCTCATAAGTTTTTGTCTAAAGATTGGCAAAAGCTATTAGAGGAAAATCCTATTATTAAAGATGAAGTATATACAAAAATATGTAATGCATTAGTTATGGAATACAAAACTGATACAATAGGTATTGATGATATACAGATTAGCGATGAACCAGTACCGGAGGGATAATGAGTAGTATTTACAGTCCTATAGCCCTGTAAATATTAATGTGAAAATTTATATGTGCTGATACCAATGTAGAGAGGAGAGCTATATTACTCGATACTAGATCATATAAAGCTAGCAGCTCATGGTAGGGACTGATACATTTAGTTGACGTCCCTACCTTTATCTTAAAAAAGAAAAAAAATGAAAAAGAAATATTTTAGTATATTAGAAAATTTAGAAGAAGGAAAAGCTTCAGTAGCTTCTCCTAATGATAAAGTTTTAATTATAGATGGTTTAAATACGTTTATAAGAAGTTTTGCTGTCTCACCAGTAACTAATGATGATGGTATTCATGTTGGTGGAATAACAGGATTCTTAATGTCTATAGGCTTTGCAATAAAAACTTTACAACCAACAAGAGTTATTGTATGTTTTGATGGTAAAGGAGGTAGTCAAAGAAGAAGAAAAATTTATCCTGATTATAAAGCTAATAGATTAGTAAGAACTAAACTTAATAGAACTAATGCATTTTCAGATAAAGACTCAGAAGATCAAAATATGAAAATGCAACTAGGTAGACTCGTCCAATATTTAGATAATTTGCCAGTTCAGATATTAGCTCCACAAAATATAGAAGCTGATGATGCTATAGCATATATTAGTAAACAACTTCTTATAGATAGTAAAATTTTTATAATGTCATCTGATAAAGACTTTATTCAATTAGTTGACGATAGGATAGCTGTATGGTCACCTACTAAGAAAAAATTATATTTTACTAATGATGTACAAAAAGATTATAAATTACCTGCTCATAACTATTTACTATATAGAACTCTTACAGGAGATAAATCTGATAATATTCCAGGAATAAGAGGAACAGGTGTTACTACTCTACAAAAAAGATTACCTATTTTATTTAGTAAAACTAAAGTAACTATAGATCAACTTATAGATGAATGTAAAGATTCAAAAATTAAAGTAATGCAAAATATTTTTAATAATAAAGAGCAGCTTGAGTTAAATTATAAGTTAATGCAGTTAAATGAAGTTGATATTAGCGGTAGTTCGAAAAATAAAATTATGGATATTGTTCGTAACCCTATCAGTAGAATGAATTCTACTAAACTAAAACTTATGGTTATAGAAGATGGTGTTACAGGCGTTTTTAGAAATTTAGAATTTTGGTTAAGGGAAAGATTTTTAAGATTAGATACACATGCAGATACTTTTAATAAAAGTTGCTAATGTATAATAAAATTCTTATATTACAAATATGAGTGATACTTTTAATACATATGGATATAGCTTTCAGATAAAACTGTTAGCTGCTTTATTTAAAAATAAAACGTTCTTACAGCAAGTTAGTGATATATTAGATTCTAATTATTTTGAGTCTGAATCTAACAAATGGATCGCTAATACTGTTATTGAATATTTTACTGAATATAAATCTTTACCTACTCTTGAGGTAATGAAAGTTAATGTCGATTCAGTTGATAATGAGGTCTTAAAAACCGGTATAGTTGATACTCTTAAAGAAGTAATGAAAAATCTCGAAGCTGAAGATATGGAATTCGTACAAAATGAAACTATTAAGTTTTGTAAGAATCAGAAACTTAAAGGTGCTATTATGGAATCAGTAAACTTACTTCAGCGCGGAGATTATGACGGCATTAAACATAAAATTGATGATGCATTAAAAGCAGGAGCGGATAGAGATTTAGGCCATGAGTATATGAGCATGGTAGATGATAGATTCTCTGAAACTACTAGAAAAACTGTACCTACTGGTTGGGATGTTATTGACGATCTTATGGATGGTGGTTTAGGACCAGGTGAACTTGGTGTATTCGTAGCTCCTGCAGGTATCGGTAAGTCTTGGGGATTAGTAAATGCTGCAGCTAATGCTGTAAAAGCTGGTAAAACTGTAATTCAATATACTTTAGAATTAAGTGGTGCATATGTAGGTTTAAGATTTGATTCAGTATTTACTGGTATAGCTGCTCAAAATTTAAAATTTTATCAAGAAGATATAAAGAAAAAAATTGCAGAGATAGATGGTGATCTAGTAATTAAATATTATCCTACTAAAACTGCTACTGTTAATACTTTAAAAGCTCATATCGATAGATGTACTATGTTAGGTAAAAAGCCTGATCTATTAATTGTCGATTATGCTGACTTATTAAGAGGTGCAGGTAAAGAAGTAAGATTAGAGCTAGGCAATATTTATGAAGATTTAAGAGGGCTTGCTGGCGAGTATGATATACCTGTTTGGACTGCGTCTCAAGCTAATAGATCTGCTCTAGAAGACGATATTATTGGAGCTGAAAAGATTGCTGAATCGTATAGTAAAATTATGACTGCTGATTTTGTATTATCATTAAGTAGAAAAATAGAAGATAAAATAGCTGGTACAGGAAGATGGCATGTTATTAAAAATAGATTTGGTCCTGATGGAATTACGTTTCCTAGCAAGATGAATATGTCAAACGGTCAGATACAAATTTATGAAGACACATCAGTAAATGGTAAACAAGCTCAGAAACAAATGGATGGAGGTTCTGAAGCTATGAGAAAACGGTTAGCTAAAAAATATACTGAAGTTCAACCTACCGAAAATAAATCGAAAGATCCATTCGCAAATTTACAATGATATACGTATATAATGATAATTATTATTACATCTAAAACAAAAAAATAACGGAGGGAAAAAATGGAAGTATCAAATAGGATTCTTTCTGATATTACTGTCTATATGAAGTACGCAAAGTACTTACCAGAGATTAATAGAAGAGAGACATGGAACGAACTAGTAACACGTAATAAAAATATGCATATTAAATCTTATCCTAATTTAAAAGAAGAGATTGAAGAGGTTTATAAATTAGTATACGATAAAAAAATACTTCCTTCGATGCGTTCTATGCAGTTCGGTGGTAAACCTATTGAAGTTGCTCCTAATAGAATTTATAACTGTGCTTTTATGCCGATAAGTCATATTGACTCATTTGCTGAATGTATGTTTTTACTTCTAGGAGGTACAGGTGTAGGATTTTCAGTACAAAGACATCATGTAAAACAACTTCCAGCCATATCACAACCCTATCCTAAAAGGTCAAGAAGATTCTTGATTGGTGACAGTATAGAAGGTTGGGCTGATGCAGTTAAAGTATTACTTAAATCATATATGAATGGAGGGGGATCGAGAGTAATTTTCGATTATTCTGATATTAGACCTAAAGGAGCTAGATTAGTAACTTCAGGAGGTAAAGCACCTGGACCTCAACCTCTTAAAGAGTGTTTAGTAAAAATTGAAGGTATGCTTCGTGAGAAAGAAAACGGAACTCAACTTACAACACTTGAAGCTCATGATATAGTATGTCATATCGCTGATGCAGTATTAGCAGGTGGCATTAGACGTGCTGCACTTATTTCGTTATTTAATGCAGATGATGATGAAATGATATCTTGTAAATCAGGTCAATGGTGGGAAAATAATCCTCAAAGAGGTAGAGCAAATAATTCTGCAGTGTTAATGAGACATAAAATAACTAAACAATTCTTTTTAGATTTATGGAAAAGAGTAGAATTATCAGGAGCAGGTGAGCCTGGTATTTATTTTAACAATGATAAAGATTGGGGTACTAATCCATGCTGTGAGATCGCATTAAGACCTTATCAATTCTGTAATTTATGTGAAGTAAATGTTTCAAACATTGAATCTCAGGAAGATCTTAATAACAGAGTGAAAGCAGCAGCATTTATAGGTACTTTACAAGCAGGTTATACCTCTTTTCATTATTTAAGAGATATATGGAGAGAAACTACTGAAAAAGATGCTCTTATAGGTGTTTCGATGACTGGTATAGGTTCTGGTACAGTATTAGGATATAATATGGAAGAAGCTGCTAAAGAAGTTAAAAAAGAAAATACAAGAGTAGCTAAACTTATAGGTATTAACAAATCTGCAAGAACTACGACGGTTAAACCTGCAGGTACCACATCTTTAACTCTAGGTACTTCTTCAGGTATTCACGCATGGCACAACGATTATTATATTAGAAGAGTCCGTGTAGGTAAAAATGAGGCTATTTACCCTTATTTAAAAGAGAACCACCCTGCATTGGTTGAAGATGAATATTTTAGACCTCATGATACTGCAGTTATTCAAATACCTCAAAAAGCACCTAATGGTTCCATTTTAAGAACTGAGTCTCCGTTTGATTTATTAGATAGAGTAAAGAAGGTTGCTCAAGAATGGATTAAACCAGGTCATAGAGCTGGATCTAATACTCATAATGTATCAGCTACTATATCTCTTAAAGAAAATGAGTGGGAAGCTGCAGGAGAGTGGATGTGGCAGAATAGAGAATACTATAATGGTTTATCAGTATTACCTTATGATGGTGGTACTTATACTCAAGCACCTTTCGAGGATATCGATAAAAAAACTTATACTGAAATGATGAGAGCTTTATCTGATGTTGATTTATCTAGAATAGTTGAAGAGAGAGATGAAACTAATTTAACAGGTGAACTTGCATGTGCTGGTGGTGCATGTGAGATTACTTAATGTGTTGGATAGAAAAGTTATATTACGGATTACCTATAGATTATTATGAGTAAATGCCCTTATACAAATTTTAGAAAAAAAGTTATGGGTTGGATAAATATTTTAAGAACTCCTACAAAAGAGTATAGTAATTATCCTCCATGCCCTTTCGTTGGTCCTGAAGTTGATAGAAATAAATTAATGATTGAGTTATTTGATCCAGAAAAAAATAGTCTATTAGATATGATGAATAAGTTTGTAAATAGTGAATACGACAGCGCTTTATTTATTCAAAAAACTGATGAACTTTTGTTAAGTAAAGATACATACAAATATCAAAATTTTATAAATAGATTACTTAAAAAATCAGGGTTTGAAAAATATAAGTGTATATGTTTTAATCCTAATGATATTACTGAAGTTGATGGGTTAAATATACGTAGTAAATCACCCTATTTTTTAATAAATGTTGCTGATAGAAAAGTACTTTCTAAAGCTCATAAAAGTTTATTACGAACAAAATATTTTGATAATATGGGTGATAAATATAAAAAATATTTAAAAGTAAAATAGTAGGTTATTTAGACTATTTTTCTTATATTAATAATAAATGGAGAAAGTTATGTATAGAAGTACAAAATTATTTGATGGTTTTAGTTGTTGCTTTAGACAATGGAAAGCTGAAGATACACATTGCAGATTTTTACACGGATACGGTATATCGTTTAAAGTTACATTTGAAGGTGATTTAGATCATAGAAATTGGGTTTGGGATTTCGGTGGCATGAAGAGAGCTAAAACTAAAATAGATGGTAGAACTCCTAAACAATGGATGGATTGGATGTTTGATCATACAGTTATAGTAGCTAAAGATGATCCTTATATAAATAATTTTAGAAATCTACACGCATCTGCTATTATTCAATTAAGAGAGGTTGATGCTACAGGTGCAGAAAAATTTGCTGAATTTATTTACGAGAAATTAAGTAAGTTTATTTATGAAGAAACAGAAGATAGAGTTATAATAAGAGAGGTAGAGTTTATGGAGCATGGCAAAAATACAGCAATATATAGGAGATAGTTATGTTAATATCACATGAAGTACCGAAATGTTTATTTCAAAAAAGTTTAGATTTTAATGATTATGATTATGCTTTAGTTCATCTGTTTGATAAAGATGAAGAGTACCTTAAATTTTATATGGATAGTGTAAAATTAGGTAGACATGTCTTATTAGATAATAGTATTTTCGAATTAGGTGAAGCTTACGATAATGATTCTTTCGCTAAATGGGTTGAAATATTAAAACCTACTGAATATATAGTTCCTGATGCATTAGAAGATGTTGAAAAAACTGTGAAGCAGATGGAAGATTGGAATAGAAACTATAAAAATATACCGGGTAAAAAGATAGGTGTTGTACAAGGTAAAACTCCTGATGAAATAGCGGATTGTTATGTATATATGGATAAGCATGCTGAAGTAGATAAAATTGCAATATCATTCGATTATTCAGTATACGAAGAAATAGTTCCTCATGAAAATAAGTATATAAGTTGGATGTTAGGTAGAGCAGCAATGTTAGCTAATTTACTTAAAGCAGGAGTAATAAATACTAATAAACCTCATCATTTGTTAGGTTGTGGATTGCCTCAAGAGTTTGCTTTATATCATAGTTATAAATGGATAGAATCTGTAGATACAAGTAACCCTATCGTTCATGGAATTAAAGGTATAGCTTATAAACATTACGGATTACAAACTAAAGAATCTATAAAGTTAGTAGATTTATTAGATGTAGAAATAACTAATGAGCAACTTTATGATATTAATCATAATATTCAATATTTTAGGACTTACGCAAATGGCTAGACCTTGGATTGCATTTTTTAGTCAGACGGGCTCTGAGATAGTAGATATTATAGATAAATTAGGTAAACATCCTAGTATTATAATTACAAATCATAGACCTAATGATGTTAGAAAGATAAACGAAAATATTCCTTATTATTCTGAAGTAGCTAATAAACCTGATTTAAAGCAGTTGGAGTTTGTTTGTGGGTTATATGAAAATCCTATTATTACTTTACATGGATGGTTAAGAATAATGCCACCTGAAATTTGTAATAAATATGAAATATATAATGGTCACCCGGGTCTAATAACTAAATATCCTGAATTAAAAGGTAAAGATCCGCAAATAAGAGCATTCGAAGGTAAGTATCCTGTTGCAGGCGCAGTATTACATAGAGTTACTGAAGGAGTAGATGAAGGTGAAATTATTTTAGAAGAAAAATTTAATACGTTTGATTTGGAACTTGAAGATTTTTTTCGTATATTAAGAGATAGAAGTTTAAATATGTGGGTTAATTTTTTAAGAGATAAATTATGAGAATAGCATTTACAGGAGCGCAGAGTACCGGTAAAACTACTTTGCTCAACGAGTTAAAAAAAGATAAAGATTTTAAATATGATTACGAGTTTATTGACGAAATAACTAGACGTATGACAAAGAAAGGTCTTAAGATTAATGAAGGTGGTGATGATATGACTCAATTATTAATTATGAATAGTCATATATCAAATATACTTAAAGATAAAGCTGTAATGGATAGATGTGCATTAGATGGTGTTGTATATACTAGATGTATGTATGAGAAAGGTCAGATAGCTGAATGGGTTATGGATTTCGCTGAAAATGTATTTACTAAGATTATAGATAAATATGATTATATATTTTATTTATCACCTGAATTCGATATGGAAGATGACGGTGTAAGAAGTGTAGATGAAGGATTCCAAAAACAAATAGTTAAGTTATTTGAGCAGTATATAGTAGAATGTGAAGTACCTGTTATTCACTTAACAGGCTCAGTTAAAAATAGAATTAAACAAATAAAGGAGACAATAAATGAGTAATCAAGTAATTGAAATTGCTAGTAAACATTTAGGTCAAACTGTAAGCGCTTATTCAGATTTATACGATAAGAGTTTACTTGTTAAAGTACCTAGAAAATTAAATAGAGAAGCTTATGGTATTAATGATAAAAAATTACCATTTGTAGGATATGATGTATGGAATGCATATGAAGTATCAGCGCTAACTAAAAAAGGAAGACCAGTTTCTGGTTTACTAAAAATAGTTTGTTCTGCTGATTCTAAATATCACGTTGAATCTAAAAGTATTAAATTGTACTTAAACTCATTTAATATGTCTAAATTCGGAAATACTAAAGAAGAATGTATTAACGAAATAGAAACTCGTGTATCTAAAGATCTATCTGAATTATTAGAAGATCATGTTGAATGTAAATTACATACAGTTAAAGATTTAGATCCTTATGGAAATGATATGTGGATAGGATTTGATAGATTTGAAAATATAGAGAATATAGTAGATTTAGATAATCTAGATTTTACAGCTTATAAATCTGATGAGAGTCAATTAGAAGGTGAAGATGGCGATGAAGTATATTTTCATACTGACTTGTTAAGATCTAATTGTAGAGTTACTAACCAACCTGATTGGGGTGATATATACATATATATGAAAGGTGAAGAAACTGTAACTGCAGAATCGTTTGCTAAATACGTAGTATCGCATAGGAAAGTATCTCACTTTCATGAAGAGATATGTGAAATGGTTTATAAGCATTTGATGGATAGGTTTAAGCCTGAAGAGTTAATGGTTTGCTGTTTATATACACGTAGAGGTGGTATAGATATTAATCCAGTTAGAGCTACTTCTGATTTGCTTATTCCTGGTGAGTTTATGGATAAAGATTTTGTTAACGAAAAAACATTAAGACAATAAATGGAGAATAAAATGGCTAAAAGTAAAAAACAAGCTGTACTATCGTTAAGTGGTGGTATGGATTCGTCAACAGTTCTGCTACACCTGTTGGCAAACGATTATGAAGTAACTGCTATGAGTTTTGATTATGGACAGAAACATAATATAGAACTTAAGAGAGCAGTTGAATTAATTGAATATTTGAAAGAAAATGGATATCCTGTAAATTATCAATGTATTACTCTTTTAGGATTAAAAGATATGATTAGTTCTAATTTAGTACAAGGAGGAGAAGAAGTACCGGAAGGTCACTATGAAGAAGAGAATATGAAGGATACAGTAGTACCTAATAGAAATAAAATATTTTCTTCGTTAATTCAGGCAGTAGCTTTATCTATAGCTAATGAAAAAGAGTGCGAAGTACAGATTGCTATGGGTATTCATGCTGGAGATCATGCAATATATCCTGATTGTAGACAAGAGTTTAGAGATGCAGATTATAAAGCGTTTGCTGAAGGTAACTGGAATGCTCAAAGTGTAAGTTATTATACACCTTATCTATATGGAGATAAGTTAGATATATTACAAGATGGATTAAAGTGTTGTGATAAAATGAATATCGACTTTAACGAAGTTTATAAGAGAACTAATACATCTTATAAGCCTGATTCATTAGGAAGATCTGATTATAAATCAGCTTCTTCAGTTGAAAGAATCGAAGCTTTTATCGCTTTAGGTAGAAAAGATCCTGTTGAGTATATTGATGGTTGGGAAGTAGCAAAGAAACACGTGGAGGAGGTACTTGCGAAGCATGCGTAAACGTATAGAAGATTACGATAAAGTACTACCCGTTCTAGAAGTTTATCGTTGTGTACAATCAGAAGGTTCAAGGTTCGGAAGACCAACTATTGCAATCAGAACAACTGGTTGTACTCATCGTTGCTACTTTGGTGAAGGTGGTTGGTGTGACTCTTGGTATACCTCTATACATCCAGAAAAAGGTACGTTTACCTTTAATGATATAGTCAAAATTTATGACGAGAACCCACAAGTAAAAGAAATGATGTTAACCGGTGGGTCACCAACTATGCATCCAGCGTTGGTTAACGAGTTAACGCATTTTGCTCATGAAAGAAATATTATTATTACTATCGAGACTGAAGGATCTGCTTTTGTTGAAACCGATTATCCTATTGACGTTATTAGCCTTAGCCCTAAGTTTTCTAACAGCGTTCCTGTTGTTGGAGCTGTTACACCTGCTGGGAAAGTTGTTGACGAAAGATTTATTAAGATCCATAATAGAAAAAGATTAAATACTGAATCAATAAAGCGTATGATTAATTTTCATAAAGATTATCATTATAAACCAGTATGGGACGGTACAGAAGAAAATTTAAAAGAAATAGAAGATTATAGAGTTGAATTAAATATTCCTAAAGATAAAACTTATGTTATGCCTGCTGGAGATACTAGAGAAACGTTAATACCAATGTATGTAAAAGTTTTTGAAATGGTTGCAGAGCATGGTTATAATATGACTGGACGAGATCATATTATTGCATATGATACGGAGAGAGGCGTATGATATTATCATTACATTGGGATGATATAGAAGATTTAGTAAATATATTAGCTGATGGTATTTCAAATAACTTTGAAGATATAAACTATATTCATGGGTTATCTAGAGGTGGATTAATACCAGCAGTAATGTTGTCTCACAAATTAAATATACCTCTAACTAATACTCCTCACCTATATGGTTCATGGCAAGTGTTAATAGTAGATGATATAGCAGATAGTGGACATACTTTAAAGCAATGGAACGCTGAGGATTTTCAAACTGCTGTACTGCATTATAAATCTCATACATCTGCAGTTACTCCCGATATATGGGCTGTAGAACATGAAACAAATGATTGGATTGTATATCCTTGGGAACATCCTGATGCTGAAACTATTCAAGATTATAAGTTGGATAAATGAATATAATTTCTTATATTTAGTTATTAATAAAGGAGATAGATATGTGTAAAAAATTAGAGATTGCTGATATTGGAATGGCTAACGGAATAGCTTCTGAGGTACCTTTAACTAATAAGCAAAAAGAAAAGATGATCGCTAAAGCTGCTAAAGCATATGGTAAATTTTTAGATGCTTTAGATTGTGATTGGAGAAACGATCCTAATTCAAATGATACTCCTCGTAGAGTAGCTAAAGCTTATGTTAATGATCTATGGGCTGGTCGTTATAATGGACCTCCTTCTATTACCGGATTTCCAAGTGATGGTTACGATGGTATGGTATTTGAAGGTGGTATACCTCTTACTTCGATGTGCTCTCATCATCATCAAACTATTAACGGTAAAGTTCATATCGGCTATATATCATCTAAAGATGGTACGGTTGTTGGATTAAGTAAGTTAAATAGAATTGTAGAGCATTTCGGTAGAAGAGGTGCTATACAAGAACAATTAACTGTAGCTATTCATAATGCAGTTGATAAAATATGTGAAGGTAATTTAGGAGTTGCAGTTATGGTAGAAGCTACTCATAATTGTGTATCATGTAGAGGTGTAAAGCATCAAGGTGCTAGTATGAAAACAAGTAAATTAAGTGGCTCTTTTATGACAGAAGATTCTGCAAGAGCCGAGTTTTATGAATTTTGTAAGGGATATAAATGTTAAACGCGAAAGAAATTAAAGAAGAAGGCCTTATTGTATTAGATAATGCAAAAGGTAAATTTGCTCAAGTTGGTTATGATTTGAGTATAAAAAGTATTAGTAAATTAAAAGGTAATGGAAAAGTACTGAAAGATAAAACTATTGTAAATGAGCTAGAAGATATAGCTTTAAATAGTGAAGATAATGGTTGGTGGTTAGAACCTGGTACATATGATGTTACATGTAATGAAGGATGTAAAATATTAAGTGATACAACAGGAATGGTACGTCAAAGATCGTCATTATTAAGAAATGGTACTATTATAGCTAGTTCAATATTCGACCCAGGTTTCTATACTGATAATATCGGTACAGTTATGGTAGTTAACGAACGTATTTTTATCGAAAAAGATGCAAGAATAGCTCAAATGTATTTTCATGAAAATGAACCTGGTGATTTATATGACGGTCAATTCCAAAACGATAAACAGAGAAAATAATGAATTATCCAGATCCTAAACTACATCAGCTAATAAGCTTTATTAAATCAGGTATTCGTATTGCAGGATATATATGTTTACCTTTTAGTATTTTAGCTGCTGTTATATTATTAGTTATAAGTGAAGCAATAGGTATAATCGAAGAATTAGTATAATTTGTATCAAAGTATATACATAGATAGAAATAAACGTAAAGTGCATTTATGGGATGATAGTGATGGCTATATAGTCGAATCTCTTAATCCGTATTTGTATGGTTATGTTAAGGATCCTCGAGGAGCTAAAAAAGCTATCGACGGTAAATGGGTTCGTAAAATTAAAGTAACAAAAGAAGTAGGTGAAGCTGCAAAGCATCCTGAGACGCAACATTTATATTATGAAACTGACGTACCTTTAGAAACTAGAGTTTTAATCGATAAGTATGGTGATACTGACGAGCCTAGTACCGGTCATAGAGAGATGAATTTCGATATAGAGACGGAGATACTTCATGGTTTTCCTGACTGGCAGAATCCTATAAATAAAATTACTGCTATAGCTTGGCATGAAAAACTAACTGATGAATACTGTGTATTAGTTTTAGATGAAGATAGTAGAGTTGAAAATTCAGTAAATGGTAATGTAGAGATATTAAGTTTTGCTACCGAAGAAGGATTATTAGAAACTTTTCTAGAGAAATTTAGTCAGATACAGCCGCATATTATTACTGGTTGGAATATAGAAGGTTTTGATATTCCGTATCTACTAAATCGTACAGCTAGAGTATTAGGTGAAGCAGCTGTTAGAACGTTAAGTCCTGTTGGTATTATTAATTATAGAGAGGGTATAGGTAAGTGGTTTATTGAAGGTGTATCTATTTTAGATTATATGCTTCTATATAAAAAATTTACTATGGGTGAGCAACCTTCTTATCGATTAGATGCTATTGGTAAGCATGAAGTTGATCTTGGTAAGATTGAATATGAAGGTAATTTAGATGATTTATTTGAACGTGATATTAACAAGTATATCGAATATAACTTGAATGATGTTGAGATCGTTAAACGTTTAGATGATAAACTTAAATTTATCGATTTATGTAGAACTATATGTCATAAAGGTCATATACCTTACCAGCAGATTCATATAACTTCTGCATATCAAGAAGGTGCTATACTTACACATACAAGAAGGTTAGGTATTGTTACTCAGAATAAGCCGTATAATGTAGTTAAGGAAAGTAAATTTTCTGGTGCCTTTGTAAAAGTACCTAACCCGGGTCGTTATGAATGGATATACGATTTAGATTTAACTTCTCTTTACCCTTCTATTATTATGACTTTAAATATATCTCCTGAAACTAAATTAGGTGTTATAGATGATTTTAGTACTGAAGACTGGAGAGCGTTAAAAGATAGAGAATGGACTTTACATATCGATGGTAAATATAAAAAATTATCTACTAAAGATTTACAAGAATTATTATCTTTAGAGCAATGTTCTATAGCTTCTAATGGTGCTATTTATAAAACAGAACGAGCTGGACTGATCCCTTCGATATTAGATAGATGGTTTGATGAAAGAGTAGAGTATAAAAATTTACGTAAGAAATATGAGAAAGAAGGTGATGAAGCTAAAGCTGCTTATTTCGACCAACTTCAGTATACGACTAAAATTTTATTAAATAGTATGTATGGTGTATTAGGTAATAAAACTTTTAGATTCTTCGATATAGATAACGCAGAAGCTGTTACTCTTACAGGTCAGCAACTTATTAAAGCTACTGGTGAATTTGGTAGTAAATTTTATAACGACGAATTAGAAACTAAGGATAAAGATTATTGTATTTATACTGATACCGATTCAGTATTTTTCTCTGCTAAACCTCTTATATTACATAGATATCCTAATATAGATCATGAAGATAAATCTGCTATGACGAAAGCTATATTTCCGATTACTGAAGAGGTTCAAGATTTTATTAATCGTATGTACGATTTATATGCTAAACGTATTCATGGTGTTACGGAGCATAGATTTGATATTAAACAAGAGAATATTGCTAAAGCAGGAATATGGATAGCTAAAAAAAGATATGCTCAATGGGTTATTAACGTAGAAGGTCATACTGTAGATAAATTAGATGTTAAAGGTATAGATGTTGTTAGATCTAACTTTCCTACTGCAATGAGAACATTTATGGCTGATGTATTGAAAGGTATTTTAGAGAATAAAACTCAAGATGCTATAGATGAAATGATATTAGATTTTAAAGATGATATGAAAAAAATGGAAGTAGGTGATATAGCTAAATCTACTGGAGTTAAAAATATAGAGAAGCATATATTTAAAGATGAAGATAATTTAATTGAATTATCGAAAGGAGCTCCTGCTCACGTAAAAGCAGCAGTTGCTTATAATAACATGTTACGTAGAACTGATAATACTCAATTAGGAGAGATTAGAAGCGGTGATAAAATAAAATGGGTATACTTACGTCAGAACCCTTTCGGGCTAGGAGCTATAGCATTTAAAAATTATGACGATCCTGATAACGTAATAGATTTTATAAAAAAATATATTGATTATAATATGATATTTACGAGAGAGTTAAATAATAAATTAGGTGCGTTTTATAGTGCTATGAACTGGGGTGATTTACCGTCAGAATCTATGAGACAAGTACATAAATTTTTCGATTTTTCGTAGGTATTTTGAGTAAAGTTTCTTATATTTATATTATGATAGAGTTTTTAAGACATTTATTCGGGTTTTGTGGTGATGCATGGCATCCTAATATTTTCCATTTATTTATGGGAATCCCGACAGTTAGTTATGCAGTATTTAAAATAAAAAATTGGTTACATTATGACAAAGATAGAGAAGACTAAACTTTTAGGATTTATTAATAGATATGCGCTAGGAGGTAATGTTGAATCAGTAAAATGGAAGACTGGTTCTGATAATATTACTACTAATTTTGTATCTACTGATAAAACTTTAAAGGGTACTATAAAGACTAATATTAAAGGTATTCATGATGATGAATTTGGTATTTATGAAACATCTCAATTAGTTAGAATGCTTTCTATACTTGACGAAGAGATAGAAATAAATACTAGTAAAACTAGTTTAATGTTTCAAGACAAATACACTGATTTTTCATATGTATTAGCTGATCTTGATGTTATACCTAAAGTTCCATCATTAAAAATGACCCCTTCTTTTACTGCTACTATTAAAATAGATGATAATTTTATAACTAGATTCGTAAAGTCATATGGTGCTTTACCTGATAGTGATTTTTTTACTATCGAATCTGATGTTATAAGTAGAAAGATTACTTTTGGGTATTCTAATACAAATACTAATAGAATAAGCTTTGATATAAATACTCAAGATGATATACAAACTATTCATTTCTCTTCTAATTTAGTAAGAGAAATAATTGTTGCAAATAAAGGTACCGAGGGTACTTTAGAGATAAGCCCAGTAGGGTTAGCTAGATTAAAATTTAATAACACGTTACATAAGTCAGAGTACTTATTAGTTAATAAACAAATAGACGGAGAATAAAGTTATGTTTGAACCAGTCGGTGATAAAATTATTGTAAAATCGTTAGCAGCTAACGAACAAACTGATGGTGGAGTTATACTTCCTGATATTGCTCAAGAAGATTCTACTAGAGGGGAAGTTATAGCTGTTGGCCCAGGTGCTATCTTGTTAGATGGTAAATATTGTAAGATGCAAACTAAACCAGGTGATATTGTTGTATATCCTAAACTTGGTGCTAAAAAAATTGATTATAAAGGTGATGAATATCTAGTTTTAAAAGAAAATGATATTCTTACTATTTTAACTGAGGAGAATAATAATGAGTAAAAATTTAGATTTCGGAGCAGATGCTCGATTAAAACTACTAAATGGTGTTGAAAAATTAGCTAATGCTGTTTCAGCTACTCTCGGACCTAAAGGCCGAAATGTAGTACTAGAAAAATCTCACGGTGAATACCACTCTACTAAGGATGGTGTATCGGTAGCTAAAGAGATTAGTTTAAAAGATCCTTTAGAAAATGCTGGTGCACAAATGGTAAAAGAAGTTGCTAATCAAGTTAACGATGAAGCTGGAGATGGTACTACAACAGCTACTGTACTAGCTCATTCGATACTTAAGAGTGGATTTCAAAAAGTGCAAAATGGTTATAGTCCTATCGAATTAAAAAGAGGTATGGATATTGCTGTTAAAAATATAGTTTCTAAATTAAAGGATATGTCGAAAGATGTAAGTGATAACGATGAAATATTTCAAGTAGGTAAAATATCTGCTAATAACGATGAAGCTATTGGTAGGTTAATTTCCGAAGCTATGGATACTGTAGGTACTGATGGTGTTATTACTGTAGAAGAATCTCGTACTGCTGATAACTCTTTAGAAACTGTAGAAGGATTACAGTTTGATAGAGGTTACCTTTCACCTTATTTTATTAACAAGCAACAAGATCTAATGGTTCAGATGGAAGATCCTTATATATTGTTATATGATGGTAAAATATCATCTTTAAAACCTTTAGTTAAAATTTTAGAGTTCTGTATTTCAAAGTCTAAACCTTTATTTATTATAGCTGAAGATATAGACGGTGAAGCTTTAGCTGGTTTAATTGTTAATACTGCAAGAGGTACTCTTAAAGTAGCTGCAGTTAAAGCTCCTGGTTTCGGTGATAAGAGAACTGATAATTTAGAAGATATCGCTATACTTACAGGTGCTACTGTTATATCAACTAAAAAGGGTATGAAGTTAGAAAAAGTAACTGGACAAGAATTTGGTACTTGTAGACTTATAACTTGTAATAATAAATCAACTACTATTGTAGATGGTTCAGGTGATCCTAAAGCTATTGAAAGTAGAATAGAAGAGATTCAGACTTCTATAGATAACGCTGATTCAGCTTATGAAGTAGAGAGCTTGCAAGAAAGATTAGGTAAGTTAGCAGGAGGAGTTGCTATTATAAAAATAGGTGCTGAATCTGAATTAGAACTTAACGAGAAAAAAGATAGAGTTGAAGATGCTTTAGCTGCTACAAGAGCTGCTGTTGATGAAGGTATAGTTCCTGGAGGTGGAGTTGCATTAATGAGAGCTGTTCAAAACTTATCTAGAAATAATAAAACTAAATTTGAAAATGAAGATCAAGAAGAAGGATATAAACTTACTCTCAAAGCTTGTGAATCTCCTTTCAAAGTTATTCTTGATAATGCAGGTATTAATGGTGATATTACTTGGACTATGTTAGCTCCTTGCGAAGACGAAACTGGTTGGAATGTTAGAGAAGGTGATTCATGTAATATGTTTAAAGCAGGTATTATTGATCCTACTCGAGTAACCAGAACCGCTTTAGAGAAAGCAGTATCAGTTGCTGGAACTATGTTAATTACTGAGTGTGTCGTTACTAAAGATCCTGAAGCAGATAAAAAAGATGAATTACCTGCAGGAGGATTTGGAATGATGCAATAAATTTCTTATATTTAGAATATGATAAATACAGAGAATACTTTATGGGTTGAAAAATATAGACCCGTTGAATTAAAAGATTATATTGGAAATGATTCTATAAAGAGTAAGGTAGAGGTATATCTAAAAAATGGTGATATACCTCACCTGCTTTTATATGGTAAAGCTGGTACAGGTAAAACTACTTTAGCTAAATTAATAATTAAGAATATAGAATGTGATTATATCTATATAAATGCTTCTGATGAGAATAATGTAGATACTGTTAGAAATAAAATTAGAGAGTTTTCTAGTAGTGTTGGTTTTAGTCCTCTTAAAGTTGTTATATTAGATGAAGCTGATTATATGACTCCTAATGCTCAAGCAGCATTAAGAAATATAATGGAAACTTTCTCTAGACATACAAGATTTATTTTAACTTGCAATTATGTTGAGAAAATTATAGATCCGGTTCAGAGTAGATGTCAAGTATTTGGTGTTACACCTCCGTCTAGAAAAGATGTCGCTGAGCGTTTATTTTTTATTACGAAAAGTGAGACAGTTGTCGAAGATAAAGAAGCTATCGTTACTATAGTTAATTCTACTTATCCTGATATTCGTAGATCTATTAATGCTTTACAACGTCAGATAGTAGATAGTAAAATAGTTATTGATGAAGCATCTTTATTAGAGATGGATTATATGACTAAAGTTTTAGACGAACTTAAAACTGGTAAATCATTTACCAGAATTCGACAAATTATTGCTGACAGTCAGGTTAAGAATTTTGAAGATATGTATAGATATCTGTTTGATAACGTAGATGAGTATGCTAAAGATGTAGCAGCTTGTATTTTAATACTTGCTGAAGCTCAATATCAATCAGCATTCTCAGTTGATAAAGAGATAAATATCATGGGAATGTTCTATAAACTAATAAAGGAGTGTAAATAATGGATAAAGCTAACTTAAACGTAAATATAAATCCTAGTGATTTAGAAGATGTATTATGTGATAAATGTGGTTCGCAATGTTTTGAACCTACATTTTTATTTAAAAAACTATCTGCAGTTTTATCACCTACAGGTAAAGCTAATCTAATACCTTTGCAGATTTATAGATGTGCTGATTGTGGACATATAAATGAGATGTTTTTACCTAAAGAAATGGAACTAAATAGTGAGTAAGACTATATTTCAACATATCGCAAATGTAACGCATATAAAAGCAAATCCTGATACTTATTCAGAATCTGATTGGAAATCATATAATCCGTATATGATGAATAGATGGTTATCGATGTATAAACATTATACTGGAATTTTAGATCATACTCAAAAATATTATTCATTACCTAAAAAACTACACTATAAAATGTTATGTAATTTATTACCTAAACAAAAGGTATTTATTAGATATATAAAAGGTAAAAAAGTTGCTAAATCGAAATAAATTTCGTATATTTAAATAAAAATTAATTATGAGAATAGGATACGCATGTGTAAATATGGGGTTAACTGGTCGCCCGAAGAAGTTAGGTGGACCTGTTACTACCTCTAGAACTGCTCGTAAGGCTACTTGGTGGCCTGATAATTATCACTTACTTGGTGAACGAGCTTTAATGAACGCTAAAGATTTGTTAACTTATCTAAAGTGGAATGAAGACTTTGGTATTAGATTATTCAGGGTAGGTTCTGAACTTATACCTTGGCATGATCATTATGAACTTAAAAAATTACCTCAGTATGATCAGATATGTGATGCTTTATTTGAAGCCGGTGAATATGCTAGAAAGCATGGACATCGTTTAACTACTCATCCTGGACCTTTTACTGTATTAGGATCTCCTAATCCTGATGTAGTTAAGAAGTCTATTATCGGTTTAGAACGTCATAGTGAAATGTTTGATATGATGGGGTTTGAGCCTTCGTTTGAGAATAAGATAAATATTCATATCGGTGGTATGTATGGTGATGCTCAAGCTACTGCTAATAGATGGATACAAGCTTGGATGTCTTTATCTGATAATCTTAAAAAGCGATTAGTTATTGAGAACGATGATAAGCCTGGTATGTGGTCAGTTCAGATGTTATACGATTATTTTTATACTGTTATAGGTATACCGATAACGTTTGATTACTTTCATCATACTTTTCATACCGACGGATTAACTGAAGAAGAAGCTTTACTTTTAGCTGCTACTACTTGGCCTGAAGGTATAACTCAATGTACTCATTACTCTGAATCTAGAAGAGAAGAGAAGAAAAGAATACTTATGGAAATGTGTGATAATAATAATATAGATTTCGATAGTTTAGATGACTGGCCTACTTTTGGTAAACTGAAGAAAGATTGGGAAAAGATAAGAGCTACTGCTCATGCTGATTATTGTAAGCAGCCTATTAATACGTATGGATTAGATATTGATATTATGTTAGAAGCGAAAGCTAAAGAGAACGCTCTATTAGAGAGTATAAAGATAAATAAGGAGATACTTATATGACGAAATTTTTAAATAATAGAGATAAATTAAAAAAGACTTATCCTGAAATAGCGAAAGCGTATGAAAGAATACAACTAGAGCAGTATGAATTATTTGCTAGTAAAATGATGGATTATGGTAAAGGTAATATATCAGTTGGTACTAATTTAGATACCGAAGAAGAAGTTCATGTTGCAATGACTGGACTCTGGTTTAGAATAAATGATAAAATAAATAGATTAAAGCAGCTAGTATTATTTAAAAAGAATGCTAATGTTAAAAGTGAATCAATAAAAGATACGTTTCAAGATTTATCAATATATGGAATAATAGCACAGATAGTAAGTAATGGCAAGTGGAGGTAAAATATCATATTCGCAGTATACAATGTATGCTAACTGCCCGAAGAGGTGGAAACTTAACTATGTAGATAAATTGGCTGAGTATTCTCAATCTATACATACTCTATTTGGTTCTGCTTTTCATGAAACTCTTCAAGCGTATCTTACTATTATGTATGAAGAATCTGCAGCTGCTGCTGATAGAGAAGATTGGAAAAAAATATTAAAAGACTTTATGGCTAAAGAATATCGAAAAGCTTTAGCTATGGGTCAAGAAAAAGATTTTACTAATGCTCAAGAGATGGGTGAATTTTATGAGCAAGGATGTTTAATTTTAGATTTCGTTATTAAGAATAGAGGTGCATATTTTCAGAAACGTAATCATGAACTTATCGGTGTAGAAACTCCTCTTAATATATCTATGGATGTAAATGAAAATGTTAAGTTTAAAGGTTATATTGATCTTATTATTAAAGATAAAAGAGATAATACTTATAAGATTATTGATATTAAAACTTCTACTATAGGATGGAATAAATATCAGAAAGCTGATAAGACTAAAACTGCTCAATTAGTTCTTTATAAATCTTATTATGCAAAGCAGTTTAATGTACCTGTAGATAATATTAGAGTAGAGTATTTTATAGTAAAACGTAAGTTATGGGAGAATACTGACTTTCCTCAGAAAAGAGTTCAAATATTTACTCCTGCATCTGGTAAGCCTACTCTTAATAAGATAAATAGATCAGTAGATGAATTTGTATCTAATGCATTTAACGAAGATGGTTCATATAATACTAATCGTAATTTTATAGGTGTAGCAGGTAAGAATAGAAAAAATTGTAAGTGGTGTGAGTTTAAAGATAGGCATGATTTATGTCCTGTGAAGGAGAGAGTATGCGCGTAGGTATAATTGGTTCACGTACTTATGAAAATAAAAGAAAAATCAGAGAGATGATCTGGAAACTTAAAAATGAATTTAATAATAAATTAGTTATAGTTTCAAGTGGCTGTAAAGACGGTGCTGATAAATATGCTAAAAAATATGCTCTTGAATTAGATTGTAAATATCTTGAATTTAATCCTGCCCATACTCAACGTAATTTATACTCAGCTTTACACGATGCATATTATGGCAAAGAATATAGTACTAAATATTTTTTTCAAAGAAATAAAATGTTAGCAAATTATGTAGATTACCTTATCGCATTTACAACTGATGATTCTAATGGAATTCATTATACTATTAAAGAAGCTAAAAAGAAAGGAAAAAAAGTTGTCATTATGTCATAGTTTGAGCATATATATGTATATTTATATATACGGAGAATGGTTATGGAACACAATAAAAAGTTATTAACGTCGGTTAATGTCGACAGAAAAAATCATAAAGAATTTAAGGTAATGTGTATCGAAAACGGTATTACATTTCAAAAATTAGTTAATATAGCTATGGAGTTATATTTACGAGATAAAGATTTTAGAAAACTAATAAATAATAAGTAGGGAAGTTATGTCAAAAAGAAAATTATTACTACTATCTGATGATATTAGAATACCTTCAGGTGTAGGTACTATGTCTAAAGAATTAGTTCTTGGTACTATACATAAATATGATTGGGTACAGATTGGTGGTGCAGTTAAACATCCTGATAAAGGAAAAATATTCGATTTATCGAAAGAAATAAATGAAAAGCATGGTACAGATGATGCTTATTGTAAAGTATATCCAGTAGATGGTTATGGTAATGAACAGATTTTGAGAGAGGTATTATCTATTGAAAAAGGTATTCAAGGTATAGTTCATTTTACTGATCCAAGATTTTGGCAATGGTTATATAATATGGAGCATGAGTTGAGACAAACTATGCCTCTTATGTATTATAATATATGGGACGATTTACCTTATCCTCATTGGAATGAACCTTTTTATGAATCATGCGATTTATTAATGGCTATATCAAAACAAACTTATGGTATTAATAAAAATGTATGTGTTAATAAACCTAGAGTAGAAGGAGTTGATCTTACATATGTACCGCACGGTATTAATGAAAAGGTATATTACCCTATAGATAGGTCTGATAAAGAGTTTAATGAATTTAGAAATGAACTTGTAAGAGGTCAAGACATTAATTTTATCGCTTTATTTAACAGTAGAAATATACAGAGGAAAAGAACTTCTGATTTAATTCTAGCTTATCAGAAATTCTGTGATAAACTTTCTAAAGAAGATGCTCAAAAATGTTTATTAGTATTACATACTGATCCTGTAGATCAAGCAGGAACTGATCTCCCTGCAGTAACTAATGCTTTATGTGATTATAAAGTAGCTTTTAGTAATAATAAATTAGATATGAAACAATTAAACTTTCTATATAACTGCGCTGATGTTACATGTAACCCTTCTTCAGCTGAAGGTTTTGGATTATCTCATATGGAATCAATTATGACAGGTACTCCTACTATAGCAACCGTAGTTGGAGGTCTTCAAGATCAAATGGGATTTCAAGTAGATGGTAGAGATTTATCATTCGAAGATTTTACTGTTGAAACTCCTAGTAATTCAACTGGTGATATTTCAGCTGAACATGGTAGTTGGACTTGGCCATTATGGCCTCAAATGAACTTGCAAGGTTCACCTTTAACACCATATATATATGATTCTAGAGTTTCTATAGATCAAATTACTAACGGTTTAAAATTTTGGTGGGATAATACTCCTGAACAAAGATTAACTAAAGGTTTAGAAGGAAGGAGTTGGGCATTAACTAGAGGATTTTCTTCGAAAGGTATGTGTGAAGCAGCTATTAATAGTATCGATAATTGCTTTAAAAATTTTAAACCAAGGGATAGATATATTATTAAGGATATGACATTACCTAATCCTAAAATTAATAGAGGAGTATTGATATGAAACAAAAATTAGTAATAAGTTGTCCAGCATCTAGTAGAAGTGGTTACGGAGATCATTCTAGAGATATTATAAAAAGTTTAATATCAATGGATAAATTTGATATTAAAATATTAGATCAAAGATGGGGTTGGTGTCCGAGAACCGCTTTACAAGATGAACCTGAATTAGCCGAGTTAGTTATTCCTTTAGGTACTCCGCTTACAGAGCAACCTGATGTATGGATTCAAGTTACAGTTCCTAACGAATTTAAACCTGTTGGTAAATTTAATATAGGTATAACTGCAGGTATTGAAACTGATAGAGTAGCTCCTGAATGGTTAGAAGGTATGAATCGAATGGATATAAATATTGTTCCTTCTCATCACTCTAAATTGGTATTCGAGCAAACTAAATATGATAAAAAAGATAAGCAAGGCAATGCAGTTAGTAAAATTGAACTTGAGAAGCCTATTTATGTTTTATTTGAAGGACTGGATATAAATGTATTCGATAAAACTCCTAGCGAAAAATTAGTTTCAGTAAAAGGATTAGATGAAATAAAAGAAAGCTTCTGTTTTCTATCAGTTGGTCATTGGTTGCAAGGGGAGCTAGGGCATGATAGAAAAGATATAGGAGGAGTAATACAAACGTTTATTCATACGTTTAAAAATATGCAAACTAAACCTGCTCTTATTCTTAAGACTAGTTCAGCTACGTTTAGTGTTATGGACAGATATGATATGGAAAAGAGAATAAAATCTATTTACTCAGGATTAGGAGGTGATATAGAAAAGATGCCTAAAGTATATTTACTTCATGGCGATTTAACTCCTCAAGAAATGAATAGTTTATATAATCATCCTAAAGTTAAAGCTATGATCTCTTTGACTCATGGAGAAGGATTTGGTAGACCTTTATTAGAATTTTCTGTTACAGGCAAACCAACTATTGCAACCAATTGGTCAGGGCATGTAGACTTTCTTAATAATTATGGTTTTAGAATTCCTGGAAAAGTTGATGAAGTTCATAAATCAGTTTTTCAAGAAGGAATTATCGAAAAGGGTGCAAAGTGGTTCTATGCTGATTATGGTTATGCTAGTAAACTATTAAAAGATGTTTATAGAAAGTATAAAACATTCCTTACAACTTCTAGAAAACAACGTAAATATGTTAAAGATAATTTTACGTTAGATCTAATGAAAGATGAGTTTTCTGAAATTATTAAAGAGAATGTTCCTGAACCAGTTAAATTAAAATTACCAACACTTAAATTACCTAAATTGGAGAAAATAGATGAGTAATATCATTAATGAAGGTGAAGATAAATTAGATATTGATACGGGTTATTTTACTAGAGAATCTTTTTTAGAAAATAGTAAAGCATGTGAAAAGTTTGAGGAAAATATTACTCAATTAATTCGTGATACTAAAAAGGTAGAAGGTGGTAGAAATTGGTATCTTACTACTATAACTCTCCCAGCAGGCATATTATTTCCTGATGGTACTCCCGAAAAATATTCTTGGTTAGTTGCTCCTGTAGTAGGTATAGATGCAGATGAAATGGATAAATTTCCTTTAGATAATGAATCAGGCAAAACATATACTACTAGAGTAGCTATTGAAGATGCAAAAAAATTCGATCAATTCAAAGAAGCGCTAGTATATTTAGGAATGCAATAATGTTAGCAGTACACTTAAAATTAGGAAATACAAGACATATAATAAATAGTACTCAATTAGAGAAGGGTATGGTCGTTACTTTTAGATATAAGACAGTAGCTGGAGAAGGTAAGCAATATGTAGCTACTGTACTTAATCCAAGATGGCCTGTAGATAAAAATCCTAAACTACACTGTTTAAGTATGAATGAGATTACTATTCCTGATTATAGATTGTTTGCTAAATTATTTGGTATAAGAGTTATTCCTAGATTTCAAAAAGCTAGAGGAGTAAATTTACCTAAAATTAATATGGCTATATCATCTAGAAGACTTTATGAAGGTAAAGTAAAGCCATTATTAGCTAATAAATTAAATGCTAGTTATAGAACTCTTATATTAAAAAACATATCAGGACTTCAACTTTTAGATTATGATTTTGGTCCCGATTTAAACGAACAAGTGGAAAGATAATATGAAAATAAGTTACGCGATTACAGTTTGTAATGAACATAAAGAAATAGAAAAATTATTAACATTTTTAATTGAGAATAAGCGTGAACAAGATCAAGTTGTAGTTCAAATGGATATGAATGCAACCCCAGAAGTTATTAATATATGTGAAAGATTTGAAAATAAACCAATGTCTGAATATACATTGAATCAATTTGCATTAAATAAAAATTTTGCAGCATATAAAAATAACTTAAATAAAAGTTGTAGCGGTGATTGGATATTTCAAATTGATGCAGATGAACAACCAAGTGAATATTTAATTAAAGCGCTACCTTATATATTAGAATCTAATTCTGATATAGAAGCGTATTGGGTACCTAGAGTTAATACTGTTGCTGGTATTACAGAAAATCATATTGCTAAATGGGGTTGGAAAATGAATGAATATGGTTGGGTTAATTTTCCTGACTGGCAGATGAGAATATATAAAAATAATGAAAATATATATTGGATTAAACCTGTACATGAACAGTTAAAAGGTTATACTAAATTTGCAAACCTTCCTGCTGAAGAAAAATATGCACTATATCATCCTAAAAATATTGGAAGACAAGAAAAGCAAAACGCATTTTACGAGACAATATAATTATGTATAGTATATTTACATTATTAAATACTCCTTACAAGATCTTTGGAGAAATATGGGTTAAATCATTAATTGATAAAGTTGACCTAAGTAAGGTTGATTATATATTTATAGCTGATACAGGTCTCGATTCTGATACATTAAATCATCTAACATCTCTCCACTCAAAGGTACATATCGTAAAAACTGGTATTAATAATGGGTTTACAGGTGTTCACTCTACTGAGTGGAGAGATATTGTAACTAATAAAACTAAAATACTAAACCATATATTTTACGAATATAAAAAACCTATAGTTATGGTAGATGTTGATTGCATGTTTTTAAAAGATATATCACATCTTATTGATACACGATTTGATCTCTCGGCATGCTTTAGAGGGTGGGATCATATGCACTCACCTTTCCTAGGAAGTTTTGTTATATTAAATACTGATGCAGGGGCTGATTTTGTTAATAAATGGCACGAATTACAATCTACTATTACAACACCAAATAGAGAAAGTCCTGCGCTAACAAAAGCAGTTGTACAATATACAAGCGCTTTATATCGAGATAACGAATCAAATTATAATATAGGAACAATTCCAGAATCGGTAGTAAATTGTAGACATATATCAGAACAAACAAAAGAAACAGTATTAGTACACTTTAAGAGTGGAGGTAGTGGTGGAGATATAGACCAAAGAATAATTGGTGGCATTAAGAGAAGTGGATATTTAACTTCAGTTTACAGTTATAGTAAAGAGGTATTTAAATGATTAATAAAGATGGTACTGTATATATTTTATGCACTAGTAACTTTGCTACAGGCGGAACTGAATCATTACATTTATTATGTCATACGTTACGAAAAAAGAAAATCGATGCTAGAATGATTTATGCTGAAGAAAATCACAAGATTGGTGATTTAATTTATCGCTTAGGTCATCCAGGACACGGTAATGTAGATGTTTGTCAAGGATGGTATAAACATGTAACTAGCAACGGTAAAAATAAGCAATTTGATATATACGATACAGTAAGTATAGATAAAATTGAAGATGATAACTTAAATACTTTAATAGTTCCTGAAATATACTTAAATGCTTTAAACAAATTTAATAATTTAACAAAAGCAATATGGTGGTTAGCTGCTAGAGTTAATTCTGATGGAACTTACGATTTCGAAAAGTGGTTTAATTTTAATAGAGATAGAAATACATATCATTTATATAACTCTAAAGCAGCTGAGTTTATGTTAAGTAATCTTAATGCAACTAATTACTATCAACTTAAAACTTTCGTTAATGAAAATATAAAATCTTCTAATAAAACTAAAGAAAATATTATTTGTTATAATCCTAAAAAAGGGTTGGAATATACAGAAAAAATTCTTAAATTATTACCTGAATATGAACATGTACCTATTACAAATATGTCTCCTGAGCAGGTAACTAATATATTGAGTAGATCAAAATTATATATTGATTTTGGTCATCATCCAGGTAGAGAGAGATTACCTAGAGAAGCTATTCTTTGTAACTGTTGTATTATATCATCATTCGTAGGTTCAGCTATGTTTTTCGAAGATATGCCTATAAAAGAGTTTTATAAATTTGAAAAACAGGATGAAAATATAAATGAAATAGTTAAACTTGCTAAAGAAATAATGAATGATTATAAAGTTCACTTTACTAACTTTGAGCATTATAAAAATATATTAAAAAATAATAAAGCTCAATTTAATATTGATGTAGATAATTTAATAAAATGAAACCTTGGATGTCAGATAACGAAATAGGACTTGTGATGAAATATTTATCATCTGACAAAGTAATGTTAGAATGGGGTAGCGGAGGAAGTACAAATACTTTTAGCAAGTTTGTGAAGAAATATTATAGTATTGAACATGATACATCATGGGCTAATAAAGTACAAAAAAATTTAAATAGTAATGTAACGTTTTATCATATACCTCAATCAAAAGGATATGATTCAAATATACCTTTAAGAAATATTTATAGTAATTTAGTAACGAGTTATTCTAAATATATAAAACAGATTCATAATTTAAATGAAAAATATTTTGATATTATTTTAATAGATGGAAGGTGTAGGAAATGGTGCGCTATAGAAGCATTAAAATATATCGATAAAAATTCGATAGTTTTTATACATGATTTTTATGCTCCTGGAAGAGAATATTATCAAGATGTTTTTGAATACTATGATTTAGTTGAGTCGATCAAAAGCGGTCAAAGTATGGTCGCATTAAAACCAAAGGAGAAAATGGTGAATATATTTTATAGATTAAGTGATGGAGGTAACCCTAAAGAAAAACCTTCTTATATTAAAAAAGAGTATTGCTTGAGTAATTTTGTATTTAATTTTAGAGACGATAATATTACTGTTATAGCTGATAATGTTAGCGATTCAACGAGAAAAATGATTCAACAACACGAAGTTAATATAGAACACACTAATTATAAATCAGGTGGTAAAGCTTTTATACACGCTTTAGAGATGGCGTGTAATGTAGAAGATGATAAAATAGTCTATTTTGTTGAAGATGATTTTTTACATAAACCCGATAGTAGAAAGATATTATTGGAAGGTTTACGATTAGGAGCTGATTATGCATCTTTATATGACCATCCTGATAAATATCTTGATCCATCTAAAGGAGGTAATCCTCAAGTTGAATATGGAGGTGAAGTAACAAGATTAATGCTGTCAGAGAGTTGTCATTGGAAGTTAACTAATTCTACTGTTCTTACGTTTGCAACTAAAGCTAAAACTATTAAAAAAGATTTTGATGTATGGAAAAAAGCAGTATTAGATTCACCTCACTTAGGTTCATATTACGCATTTTCTGAATTAAGAAATCAAGGAAGATCTTTAGTTACTAGTGTACCTGGTTATGCAACTCATGGTGAAACTAAATGGTTAACACCGCTAACTGATTGGAGTAAAATATGATTTCAGTAATTATACCGACATATAAAGCTCCTGAAGCATTAGATATTTGTATCCAATCTGCTGTAGAAAATCAAGTTAATAATAACGAAATAATTATCGTAGTAGATGGATTTTATAAAATAAATAAGCCTGTACTAGACAAATATCAAGGTAAAATATGTATTCTAGATTTAGAAACTAATCAAGGATTATGTAAAGCAACTAATTTAGGAGTATATAATGCATCATCAGATAAAATTTTAATAGTTAATGATGATAATGTATTTCCTCCTGAATGGGATGAATTACTTTTAGAAGATTATGAACAAGGTAGAGTTATTACTCCTAACCAGATCGAACCTACTGCTAGTATATTTGATGAAATGGTTATTAAGTCATTTGGTAATCCTGATGAGTTTAATTTGTATGAGTTTAATAAATTTGCTGAAGATTGTTATCAAAATAAATTAACTCCTAAAGGTTCAACATTACCATTATTTATGTCTAAATTAGACTATTTAACTGTAGGAGGATGGGATGAATCATATCCTGGTGCTTGGGTAGTTGATTGGGAATTTTTTCATAAGTGTAATTTAGCAGGTTATGAATTAGTTAGAAGTTTAAAAGTTCACTTTTATCATTTTGTTTCAATTGGTACTGAAGCTACAGTAAAAGAAAAAGGTACCAAAACTCAAAAAGAAGCAGCATGCCATGAATATTTTAAATATAAATGGGGATTTTTACCTGTAAAAAATAATAAGGATTATAAATTATGCAAAATATAATTAAGAGTTCAATAAAATTAATTATATTTGATTTAGATGGTGTATTAGTAGAAGCTAAAAATATACATTATGAAGCTTTAAACGAAGCTTTAGGAAAAAAGTATGAAATTAAATGGAATGAACATTTAAGTACTTATGATGGGCTTAAAACGGTACAAAAACTTAATATGTTATCTGAACGTAAAAGTTTACCAAAAAATAGACATAAAGAAATTTGGAATGTTAAACAAAAAATAACTGTCGAAAAACTAAAAAATTTAAAACCTTGTAATAAATTAATAAATATTATGATAAATTTATCAGAATCAGGTTATAAAATAGTTGTATGTTCTAATTCGATTAGAAAAACATGTTTAACAGTATTATCAAAGTTAGGCATTATGGAGTATATGGATTTAGTTATATCAAATGAAGACGTACTAAATTCAAAACCACATCCTGAAATGTATTGGGTGGCTATATCTAAAATGGAGTGCTTACCTGAAGAAACTTTAATAATAGAAGATTCACCTTATGGATTATTAGCAGCATCACGAAGTAAATCGCACGTATTAAGAGTTAAAAATACAAAAGAAGTTACATTGAATAATATATTAAAAAAATTAACACAAATAAAAAGAGGACATATTATGAAATCACCAGCGTGGAGAGATGAAACATTAAATGTATTAATCCCTATGGCAGGAGCAGGCTCTAGATTCGAACAAGCAGGTTATACATTTCCTAAACCATTAATTGATGTTAGAAATAAACCTATGATACAGGTAGTAGTTGAAAATTTAAATATAAAAGCAAATTTTATTTTTATAGTTCAAAAGTCACACCGTGAAAAATATAACTTAGATACATTATTAAATCTAATAACTCCTAACTGTAAAGTTATAGAAGTGGATGGTATAACAGAAGGAGCAGCATGTACAGCACTATTAGCAAAAGAACATATAAATACTGATGCTCCGCTATTTTTTGCAAATTCTGATCAGTTT
>CETN01010494.1_pt1 | contig 32679 bp, 28 predicted proteins | sample 531301 | NCBI WGS metagenome assembly CETN01 (sample SAMEA2622656, study PRJEB7988) | marine metagenome | isolation source: saline water (ENVO:00002010), including
CCACTAAAAAATAGCGAGACAGGGCCTGATTGATCGCTGAAACCAATCAAAAGCATACAAACAATCTTATTGCGGGGAGAGGGCTAGCTGTTAAGATAGGTTGAAAGTGAGAATCATTATTGATTGAGGGCCCCGGCCATGAAGAAGACCATCAGCTTTGCCATTATGCACTTTTCCGTTGCGTTCACGGTGGCGTACCTGTTGACGGGCAGTTTTGTCATTGGCGGCTTGATGGCGCTGGTGGAGCCTGCTGTCAACACGGTGGCCTTCTACTTCCACGAGCGTTTCTGGGAGCGTGCGCGGGCCAAACAGGCTCAGGTCCAGGATAATGCTGCCGAGATGCGTTTCACGACATTAGGTGCTTAATCAGTGCGGCGACCAGTCCGATCGCGACCAGCGGCAGAATCCAGCGACTGATACGCTGCTGCTGTTCCGGGCTGGCACGGGGCGCAAATCGCTCAATCAGCGGGATGAGTACAAACAGTGCCAGAAACAGCAGCGCCAGAATGCTGAGTAGCGTAGACATAAAACCTTCTTCCCGCGGGGCCTATTGGCCCCGCCATTTCATTTGATACAAGTCGTGGCGACGGTCCCGCAGGTTTTGTACCGTACCGCTGTTACGGGCGATATGCAGGCTCTCCGGCCGCAGGTCGGCAATCGCGACCGTTTCGACATTGGGCGTGGTATCGGCTGCAATGCCGTCACGGGCAAAGGAGAAATCGCAGGGCGTCAGAATACAGCTTTGGGCATATTGAATGTCCATGTTGGCGACATTGGGCAGGTTGCCGACGTTGCCTGACATGACCACGTAGATCTGGTTCTCTACGGCTCTTGCCTGACAGCAATAGCGCACGCGCATATAGCCCTGACGCTCGTCGGTACAGAACGGTACGAACAGAATCTGTGCGCCCTGATTCACCAGATGCCGCGACAGCTCCGGGAATTCGGCGTCGTAGCAAACCAGCACGCCAATCGGCCCGCAGTCGGTGTCGATGGCATTCAGGCTGCTGCCGCCTTCAATATTCCACCAGTACACCTCGTTGGGCGTGGGGTGAATTTTGGGCTGTTCATCAATACGGCCATCGCGGTGGAACACGTAGGAGATGTTTTCCACCCGGCCATTGGCAACCCGCGTAGGGTGCGAGCCGCCGATGATGTTGATGTTGTAGCGCACCGCCAGATCCTGCATGGCCTCGCGGTAGCGGGGTGTGTACTTGGTCAGTGCTTCAATGGATTCCTGCGGGTTCAGCTCCTGATCTTCAATCGACAGCAGTTGCAGGGTAATCAGCTCCGGAAACACCACGAAGTCGCCCTTGTAGTCGGCAACCACATCGACAAAGTATTCCACCAGCGACATGAATTCGGAGAAGGACTGCACGCGACGCTGCATATATTGCACCGTGCCCACGCGAATAGTGTCGGGCTGGCGACCGCCATAGTGCTTGTCGTGGCCGGGTTTGGCATCGCGATCGATCTTGGGGTTGTGCCACACCATATGGGCACCGTAGCCCAGTGAGTCCCGGTCGGTATCGAGGTAGTGCTCAACCACCCCGATGGCCTCAAAGCCGTTGCCAATCTGGAAGGACAGTACCGGATCGCGCACCTGCTTGTTGAGTACTGCCTCGAGGTAGTTCTCGGCTGTGCCAAAACGGCGCAAGCGCTTGCTGAGGCCGGGCATGCGACCGACAAACACAATGCCTTTCAGGTGCAGAGACTCGCAGAGCTTTTTACGTGCGTTATACAGGCGCTGACCGATACGGTAGCCGCGAACACTTTTATCGACGCAGACTTCCATTCCATAGAGCCAGTCGCCATTGGGGTCGTGGCGAGTGCCATAGCCGTTGGCGGTGATCGATTCCCAGGTGTGGGGCTTGAGGCAAACGGCGCCGCTCACCCGAAAGGTGGCGCAGTAGCCGACGATGTCTTCGTCGAGCGTGACAACAAATTTACCTTCGGGAAAGTGGTTGAGTTGACCGCGCAGTTCTGCCGTGGAGTAGGGATCGATGCCGGTGCCCTGATACACACGCTTTGACAGCGCGACAATACCGGGAATATCACTGCGTTCCGCGGTGCGCACGCGCAGCCGCTTGCCCGAGGCGGTCAGCTTGGCGCCGCCCCGTTGCGTTTTGTTGCTCATAATAATGGTCTCGCTGATTGCGTTCTGGCCCGGCGCTTACTCACTGCTTTTGCTGCGGTTACTGCTGCTGCGGGCGCGGCTTTTACTCGTTGCTGTTTTGCGCGTACTGCTTTTGGCCGCGCTTGTTGTGCTGGCCTTGGTTTTGGCCTCGCTGTCGCGGCGGCTCGCCAGACCACTGAGGGTTTTCAGCAAGCGGGTGGTCATGTCGAGGGTTTTCATACCTTCCGTAAACGCGGTTTTGGCAACCTGCTGAATCATCTCGCTGTCGCCTTCGGCAACGCGTTTCTGTACCGAATCCCAGATCGGCTGCATGTCGGGTAAGCCAACCAGACGGCGCAGTTCTTCCGGTTCGATTTCCAGTTCTAAATGGACTTTCATCGTGGGGTGCTCCCTCTCCAGTTCCCCTGAGTATGCCAGCGGCGGCGCAGCGGTCAATCCGCCGACCGCGCTTTAGGGCTATTTTATAATCGGGCTATTTCTGCAGCTGAGCCAGTACATATTGCAGGATGCCTCCGTGACGGTAGTACTCGGCTTCCTGTCGGGTATCGATACGGCTTCGTCCCAGTACCTCATGGCGGCTGCCATCGTGGCGGGACAAGATAATGCGCAAGGTCTGTTTCGGCGTCAGTATGTCATCGCAGGGAACAATATCGACTTCCTCGCTGCCGTCCAGCTCCAGCATTGTCATACGGACTTCGGGGTCCAACTCGATGGGCAACACGCCCATGCCGATCAGGTTAGAGCGGTGAATGCGTTCAAAGCTTTCGGCGATTACCGCGCGAATACCGAGTAACAGGGTGCCCTTGGCCGCCCAGTCACGGCTGGAACCGGTGCCGTACTGTTTGCCGGCAAGCACTACCAGTGGCGTGTTCTGCTGCTGGTATTTCATCGCGGCGTCGTAAATGCTGAGAATATCGGTGCCGTTGGGGCCGAGGGTGTAGCCCCCTTCCTTTCCTACCATGCGGTTATTCAGTCGCACATTGGCGAAGGTGCCACGCAGCATCACTTCATGGTTACCACGGCGGGAACCGTAGGAATTGAAGTCGGTCGGCGCCACACCAAGACTCTGCAGGTAATGGCTGGCAGGACTGTCGTCGGCAATTTTACCCGCCGGAGAAATATGGTCGGTGGTAATGCTGTCACCGAACAGGCCGATCACGCGGGCATTGTGCACGCTGTCCAGTGTGTCTTCCGGCGCCTTTAAGTTCTCAAAGAAGGTCGGCAGGCGAATATAGGTGGAGTCGTCCTGCCATTGGTAGGTGTCGCTTTTCTCCACTTCGAGTTCGCGCCATTCCTCGGTGCCAGTGAAAACATCGCTGTAGGCCTCGCGGTACATGCTGCCACTGACGATTTTGCGAATTTCCTGAATGTCGTCGCTGCTGGGCCACAGGTCTTTCAGATACACCTTGTTGCCCTGCTTGTCTTTGCCGATAGGGTCATTCTGCAGGTCGATCAGCGTCGTGCCCGCCAATGCAAAGGCCACGACCAACGGGGGCGACGCAAGCCAACTGGCCTTGACCTGGGGGTGGATGCGGCCGTCAAAGTTGCGGTTGCCCGACAACAGCGCCGATACCAGCATGTCCTTGTCGTCAATGGCCTTGGAAATGGGCTCCGGCAGCGGCCCGGAGTTGCCGATGCAGGTGGTACAGCCGTAGCCGACAATATCAAAGCCCAGCGAATCCAGGTCCTCCTGCAGACCGCTGTCTGCCAGATACTGGCTGACGACCTTTGAACCCGGTGCCAGCGAGGTCTTCACCCAGGGCTTGACCCGCAGGCCACGTTCGCGGGCGCGGCGGGCCACCAGCCCGGCGGCGATCATCACGTCGGGGTTGGAGGTGTTGGTACAACTGGTAATTGCCGCGATCACTACGTCGCCGTGGTGCAGCTTTTCCCCCATATCGGGAATGGCAGAAAATTCTTCGCGGTCTTTGCCTTTCTCGGCAAGGTAGTCGGCCATGGTTTTGCCTAGCTGGCCCAGTACTACCCGGTCCTGCGGGCGGCTTGGCCCGGCAAGGCTGGGTTCAACGCTGCCGAGGTCGAGCTGAATGGTCTGAGAAAAACGCGGCGCGTCGCCGGGATGCCGCCACAGGCCCTGCGCCTTGCAGTAGGCTTCGGTGAGCGCCACGGTATCGGTGCTGCGTCCACTGAGTTTCAGGTAGGCAAGCGTGGCTTCATCCACGGGGAAATAACCGCAGGTGGCGCCGTATTCCGGCGCCATATTGGCAATGGTGGCGCGGTCGGCTACGCTCAGCTCGGCGAGGCCATCACCGAAGAATTCGACGAACTTGCCGACCACTCCCTCGCGTCGCAGGATTTCCACCACGGTCAGTACCAAATCGGTCGCGGTCACACCTTCGTTGAGGGCGCCCTGCATTTCAAAACCGACGACGTCGGGCAACATCATGGAATAGGGTTGGCCCAGCAGTGCGGCCTCCGCCTCAATACCGCCCACGCCCCAGCCCAGCACGCCGAGGCCATTCACCATCGGCGTATGGCTGTCGGTGCCCAGTACCGTGTCGGGGTAGGCCAGCGGCCCTTGCGCGTCTTCACCTTGAAAGACCACCTGCGCCAGGTACTCCAGATTGACCTGATGGCAGATACCGGTGCCCGGCGGCACCACATTGAAGTTGTCGAAGGCCGATTGTCCCCACTTGAGAAAGCGGTAGCGTTCGACATTGCGCTCCATTTCCTTGGCGACGTTTTCCTGAAAAGCCTGAGGAGAGCCGAACTGGTCAACGGTCACCGAGTGGTCGATGACCAGGTCGACGGGAATCTGCGGGTTGATCACCGAGACATCGCCGCCACGCTTGGCGACGGCATCGCGCATGGCGGCCAGATCGACAATGGCGGGTACGCCGGTAAAGTCCTGCATTAACACCCGTGCGGGGGAGAAATTGATGTCGTCACCGCCTGTGCCCGTATCAACCCAGTTGAGCAGGGCATCGATAATCTCCTGTCCCACGTTCTCGCCGTCAAAGTGGCGGAGCTGGTTCTCAAGCAGAATCTTCAGTGACTTGGGCAGCTGATCCACGCGCGGATCATTGAGCTTGGTGAGGTCGTAATAGCGATAGTGCTTGCCTTCGCACTGCAGTTCAGACAATAGCGATTCTGTAGACTTCATAACGACTCCTCAGCGATATTGCGTAGCAATAGAATTACCCTAGCACAGCAGCGTTTTATTGGCAGGGCAAGCCGTTAAAAAAAGCCGGGACGCAACGGCGCCGCTGCTATCTTTCGTCTGCCGCAGTACACTAGCGGGCCTACAACAGCCGGGCCGTGATGGCCCTCATTTCGCGTGATGGAGGCGGTGCCATGATTGCATCCCTGTCGGCCTTTCTCGACTTCTTCGGTATAGCGGTCTTTGCTGCCTCGGGCACGCTGACGGCCTGCCAGAAGCGACTGGATATCTTCGGGGTGCTGGTGATTGCACTGATCACCTGTCTGGGCGGCGGTACGCTGAGGGATGTCATTCTGGGTGTCGATCCCATCTGGATTGCCGATAGTCGCTACCTGTGGCTGGGGATGATGGCGGCGATAAGCACGTTTATCGTTCAGCGTTTTGTGCGCCTGCCGTTGAAGCTGCTCGATGTGTTCGATGGCATTGGGCTGGCGTTCTTCACACTGGCAGGGGTACAGAAAGCACTGGGGCTGGGGATGGACCCGGAGATTGCGGTGTTGATGGGGCTGATGACCGGCGTCGCGGGCGGCATTATGCGCGATGTGCTATGCAACGATATTCCACTGATATTCCATCGGGAAATCTACGCCACCGCCGCGATCAGCGGGGGACTGCTGTTCACGCTTTTGCTTCATTTGGGACAGCCGGAAACCCTATCCATGCTGGCGGGGATGGCGGTCATTATAGGCCTGCGTCTGTTGGGCATCTTCTTCGGTCTGGCATTGCCCCGTTGGCTGCTGGGCCGACCGATGAAGTCATGACGGCGCGTTTTCCAGACGTTCGCGGAACTGGCGGGGAGACTCTCCCGTCCAGTGTTTGAACGCCCGGCTGAACGCGCTGTGCTCGGCGTAACCTAGCAGGGCGGCAATTTCTTCCAGTTGCAGGCGGGGGTCGTGCAGATAGTGTTCGGCCAACTGCTGACGGGTCTGCGCCAACAACTCGCGAAAGCGGCTGCCCTCAGTGGCCAGTCGCCGGTGTAAATGTCGCGGCGAGGTATGCAGCGCGGTAGCACAATGTTCGGCAGAGGCGGTTTGATAGCGCAGCCGGGCGGCAATCATCTGGCGAATATGTGCGGACAGCGGCGCTTCTTCCCCCCGCTCCAATTGACCGAGCAGAGAGGCTGCCTGTTTGTCGAGATCGGCGGACAGCGCGGCGTCAGCTTGTCGAAGCGGCGCCTCCAAAAGCTGCTGATGAAAAATGACCTCAGTGCGATCACACCGGAACTGCACTGGGCAGCCGAACCACTGCTCATAGGGCTCAAGCGCGGCGGGCGCGGGATTGATAAAGGCAATGCTGTCAGCGCAGGCGTCGGGCAAGCCGGTAATGTCCCGGCAGAACTGCATCAGCGCCGCGACGGCGGTTTCATCAACCAACGAGCCGGGGCGACCGCGCTCGGCGCCCCAGCTCAATATCACTTTTGCGTCGCGCAGCTCGACCCGCATCGGATTCACATCGTAAATCAGGCGCTGGTAGCGCTCTAACCGCGCCAGTGCGCCTGCCAGATTCCCGCAACTCAGCAGCACGTGACCCAATACGCCAAAATGCCTTGGCGTAATGCGTTGACCGAGGTGTAAGCCCAGGAGGGGATCATTCAACGCGCTGGCCGCCCGGCGCAACTGCTGCCGCCATCGCAATACCGGGAAACGGCCCTGCGACGGTGGTGGGGCCTCGCCCAGCAAGGCTTCAGCATCGCGTCCCTGCGCCTGCAAGTGCTCGTAGAGCAGGTGCACGTAAGTATTGGGAACGACGGCGTCGCGCAGGGGGGAGGGCATGGCGTGATGTCCGAAAATGTCAAATCTCGTTGGCGCTTACTACAGCATAATTGCCTGGCTGTTTAAAGCCGCGTCGCGTCGACCGCGGTGCGCAAAACAATAACGATGACGGCGGGAGAGTGAACGTGATCAGTGAATTGAACAACACCTTGCAGGGCATACTCGGCCCGCACATCGACTGGAAGCAGGTCATTCTGTTTGCCGCTACGCCAATGTTTCTGCTGGCCTTCGCCGCCGAGCTTTGGCTGCGCAAGCGCCGTGGACCGTCGCACCGTATGTGGAAGCAGTTTGAGTGGCCGGAGATTCTGGTCAACCTCGGCTTGGGCGGCAGCTACCAGATACTGGAAACCCTGATCCACCTGCTGGTGACCGGCGCACTCATTACCGCTATTTACCAGTTCCGCTTCTTCGATATTCCGGTCAACGGCTGGACGATCGTGCCCTTATTCATCGCCATGGAGTTCTGCTACTACTGGTTTCATCGCGCCAGCCACCGTATGCGCTGGTTCTGGAGTGCCCATGTGGTGCATCACTCCAGCGAAACCATGAATATGACTACCGCCATGCGCCAAAGCCTGCTGTATTCGCTCACTGGTTGGTGGCTGTTCTTTATGCCGATGGTATTGCTGGGCGTGCACCCGGCGGTAGTGTTCAGTCTTTATGCCTTTAATCTCTGCTACCAGTATTTTGTGCACACCGAAGCCGTGGGCAAGCTGCACCCCTGGGTGGAGTTCTGGTTTAACACCCCCAGTGCGCACCGCGTGCATCACGGTCGCAACCCCGAATACATCGACCGCAACTACGGCGGCGTGCTGATCATTTTCGACCGCCTGTTCGGCACCTACACCGAAGAACAGGACGACAACCCGGTGGATTACGGCATTGTCGATCAAATCCACTCCCGCAATATCATTACCCTGAACTTTCACGAGTTTCTGGCCATGTGGCGAGATGCCTTTGCGGCCAAAAATCCTTGGGAAGGGCTGAAAGTGTTGTTGTTACCGCCTAAGTGGGAGCAACAGCGGGGCGAGTGAGATGCGCTATCGGCTTTCTAGAACGTAACGCTAAGGCAGAGTCCCGAGTGCTATAGTGCGTACTGGTTTGGGGGATCAATCGGTAAAGTGTCGATATACCCGTAAAATGCACACGTTGGTCATGTTGGTTGTAATCCGGCCCCAATCTAATTTTCAGCCCTAACAGCCCAATTTTCCGCACAACAAGCGTTTTAAGGCCAATGCTTGTTGGATCAGTCAATGTCAGATTGTTTGGCGCTACTGTTAACTATTCTTCGAATCTCATTTGTCTGTTTCTGGAATTATGTATTGGCCGCGTGCTGATCTCTGCCTAGAGATTTTACCTTTTCAAACGAGGGCTCTTAGCTGCAAGGCGGAGATACGAGCCTTTTTATCCGCAGGGGTAGGCCAATCTGCCAGCGAATGCTAAAAACTTGGCAGTGTTTGAATGTAGACCGTGACAACATGCTGTTATCCGTGAGCCATAAAATGATAATCAGCCATGTTAAAAATTCAGTTTCGCGCTATTTTCTTCGGTCTGTTTTTAGTCAGCACACAACTGCTTACGCCAGCGTACGGGGCGTCATCGGCGCCCGATGCCGAGCTTTCCATTCCCGGTCCCCGGGACTGTTTCTGGTTGAGGGGCCCCTTCGGTGCTGATCCCTACGTTAACGTTGCCTATCCAGACGCCAATGTTTATTACTGGGCAGCCGGGTTTACGACGCCGCCGGGAGCCAGACTCGAGTTGGTCGGTAAGTATCCCGCCAGTCGCTATATGTCCTTCGCATCGTATAACGAGCGGGGACGCCCCATGGATTCACTGCCGGATTTTCTCATCCGTCCCGAGTCAGGCAAGAACCCCTTTGAGGCTGGTTCACCCCGTTCTGCCGGTAAAAGCGGCTATCGTGTGGAAATTGTGCCACAAGCGCCGGAGACCGAAAGGGGAATAGGCTCAAGACAGAGCACCGGCGATTACAATCGCCTGTTCACGCCGCCGTACGGCAACGGCCAGCAGCAATCCATTCTGTACAGAATTTATCTTCCTGATACAGGAAAGGAACCCGCGGGCGGTGTCGCGCTGCCGACGCCCCGTCTGCATCTGAAAGATGGACGTGTGCTGGAAAATGAGGCCGCCTGTAAGGCCCTTCGCACCGGCCAGTTGGCGCGTCTGACGTCCGATGCGATGGGTATCAAAGCCGAGGATTATCGTGCGCTGATAAGCCAGCCGGGCAAGCCGGATACCTGGCCGGCTCAGAACCCAGCTTCCTGGCATATTCAGCTCGATCGGAAAAGCCTTCTTGGTATCTATACTGGCGAAATCAATGAGAGCGCCCGCCGTTCAACGGGCGGATTCTTCCCTAATCCGGATAATTTCTACATCCGCACAATTGTTAATCGCCGTCACGGCCCGGTTTTCCTTGTGCGGGCTAAAGCACCGACGACGCCCCATACCGCGAGCGGCGATAAGTCGATGGGGGATGGCGATCTTCGGTACTGGTCTATCTGCTCCAACCAGAGTTTCGTCAATACCCGAGTGAACGACTGCCTGTACGACGAGGAGATTCCCCGAGATCGCAACGGTTACTTCACGGTTGTGGTCAGTCGCCCGGAGGACCGTCCTCGCAATGCCAATCTGGCTTGCGGTATCGGCTGGCTGCCGATGGCGGCCGATGGGGATGGCATGTTTGATAAGGATGTCAGCATCGTTCAGATACGACACATGCTGCCCGCAGAGAACTTTGCCCATTCGATTGATCGCATCGAAACGCAGGACCAGATAGCTGCGGTGATGGGCGAGTATATGCCGCAAACCCGTTATTTGCAGACGAACCAAGTTGAAGCTTTTTTCCCTTGTTTAGGGAAGTAATCAGGGCAAGTAAAACCCGTCTCCGACTATAAATTAAGAATACTAATGAGGAGCTCAATCATGAGAGACAAGCAGCGTTTAACAGCCATAGCTGCATTGATTGCATCGTTTACTGGCGCGAATCATTCTCTGGCTCAGCAAGAGCCTGTACTGGAAGAGGTGCTTGTTACCGCGCAAAAACGTGAGCAAAGTATCCAAGAGGTGCCGCTGTCCATTGTCTTGGCGACCGGCGACGACCTTCAGCAAAACGGTGTAGACAGTGCATTGGAACTGCAGCGCCTGGTGCCAAATTTCTATGCTGCCCGAGGGTCAACGGTATCGAACACGCGTTTCACCATGCGCGGTATCGGGTCGGCGGGAAATACGGCCGTTGATCAAAGCATCGCGGTGTTTTTAGATGGTATATACATTGCCCGTCCCTCGGCGATTTACTCCAGTTTCCTCGATATTGCCAGTGTTGAAGTGGTGCGCGGTCCCCAAGGCACCTTGTTCGGTAGAAACACCACGGCTGGCGGAATTATTCTGAATTCCACACTGCCTACCATGGAAAACACGCTTCAGGCTCGCCTTGAGGCCGGTAACTATAATTCCAGACTGGCCGAAGTAATCGGCAACGTTGCCGCCAGCGATAAGGCTGCGTTCCGCCTGGCTGCACAGACCCAGTCGCGAGACGGGTATGGCAAGGTGATTTCAGACGGTCGCAAGTTCGGTGACGAAGAATCGTGGAATATTCGCGGTAGCGGCGCCTTCAACTTCGACAACAACGTGAGCTGGAACGTACGCGTTGATGCCGCCAAGGTGACGGGAGACGGTCAGGGCGCAAACGAAGTGATTGGCAGTTCGCTCTCTGACACAGCGCTTAACAATCTGACCCAAGCCCTGGGTGGGCCTCAAAATCTGCCTGACCTGAGTGACCCCACGGACTTTCGTGTAAATCACGTTGTTGGCGGTGATCTCGATGACAAGCAGTGGGGAATAAGCAGTGATCTTTCCTGGGCACTCGATAATGGCTATATCGTCAGCTTGATCAGCGGCTATCGGGACTATGACAACGAACAGGCAGACGAAGATATATTCTTTCTGCCCATCCCCTTGGTGGGACGTATTTCAGGCTTGCAGAGCGAGAGCTGGTCTCAGGAGCTGCGCCTGATATCGCCTGAGGATCTCGCTGACGGCCGTCTGAGCTATGTGGCAGGCCTGTATTACTATGAAGAAGATGCAGAACTCAGTGAGCAGCTGTCGGTGAGCACCATCTTCTGCAATTCTTTCGCCCCGGCACCCCTGCAGGCACAGTGTTCTGCGGGGCCGTTGGAGGGCGCAACAGATCTCGCCTTCACGCAGACATCCAAGAGTCTTGCGGGCTATTTTCAGGCTGATTACGATCTCAGCGATATGCTTGCCCTGCAGTTGGGCGCGCGTTACACCTCTGACAAACGGAGTGGGCGCTTCCATCAGGAAGCGGATAACGCCTTTGCCGCGCTGGCTCTGCGCGGGCCGGAAGATACCGACCTGGATTTTTCTGACGAAACGCCAACCTATCGAATTGGTTTTAATTTCACGCCGAAAGAAGACCGACTCTATTTTGTCTCATTCTCCACGGGCTACAAATCAGGCGGCTTCGATTCCGGTGGCGGCGTGGTGCCTCGCGATGCGTCTACTCGTGTCTTCGACTCGGAAGAAGCGACGAATCTGGAGTTGGGCTTCAAGGGGCGTTTCTTCGACGGTCGATTTGAAACTTCGGTGACGCTCTATCGTATGGAATTGTCGGATTTTCAGGCGCGCAGTTTTGACGGCAATGCTTTCAACACCCGAAATGCCGGTGAACTTCGCCATCAGGGTTTGGAAGCAGAATGGAAGTGGGCCGCGTCGCAGATGCTGTCCTTTGCTGGCGGCTTCGCGTATCTGGACTCGGAATTTACCGACTTTGAGGGCGCCCCGGCGCTGCCCGGCTGTGACAATAACAGCCCTGCCATTGACGGTTGTGGCCCGGTTGGCGGCGATCGTTCCGTGCAGGATCTTACTGGTGGCCGCAACCACTTTGCGCCGGAGTTTACCGGGAACGTGCGAGCCAATCTGGAAGGCGATCTTGGCAGTTGGCGCTGGCGCGGTAACCTGAGCGTCAGCTACATCGGCGAGCAGATTATGGGCGGCGCGATCGATAATAATCCGCAGATGGAGGAGGACAGCTATGTGCTTACGTCCAGCCGTCTCACTTTCATATCTCCTCAGGCCAGCTACGAGTTCGCGCTCTTCGGCGATAACCTGACGGATGAAGATTATTGTGCGCTGCGCTTCTATCAGCCTTCCGGGGGCGCTCTGGGTGTCACCGATTCCAGCACCGGGGGCTCGATGGTGCGCTGTCATCCCGGCACTCCGCGTACTTTTGGGGTCAGCGTTGCTGCTTATTTCTAGGAATGAATCGGGCCCTGAGTGGGCCCGTTTAACAGGATAAAACCATTGCGCTGCGAAAGGCAGCCGAATGGAAGGAAACCATTGATCATGAAGTTACCAGTTACCCAGCTCGCTTTAGCACTAACGATTGGCCTTGGTGTCGTGCAGTCGGCGGCAGCGCTGAATCTTCGCGAATTCTCGCTGCCTGAGCGCACTCAGTGGAAGCCAGAGGGGCCTCGGGGCGTGCGCGCAAATCATGCGACGGAAGGGGATCACCGTTTTACTCGGAGTCGCCATACAGAAAGTTGGAACTCCGACGAATACACCATTGCGGTAGGTCCGGTGTTCGAGGTGGACTATGTCGCGGATTACACCGGCGGCCGTATGGTCACCACCGGTGTGACGGTTGACAGCAAAGGCAATGTCTACGGCGCGCCCTTGTTGCCGGGTGAAGGCGATGCCGCCTCCTTTGTCGCCTGGGATGGCAAGGACGGCTCTCAGCGCTTCTTAATCTCAAGCAAGGACGGTGGCCGTGCGGGTGCTGTGCCGCTCATTATGAATGATCCCGACGACGCGACGCGGGAAATTGTTTACGGGGCTACGCGAGGTGAAGCTGTAGCCTTTACCACCGAAGGCGAAGTTCTGTGGCGCACGGCATCCAACATTGAGCGTATCGACGGCGATTTGCGAAACTGGGGCCCTAACTATCACAGGCAGCTCGACGCGCTGATCAGCGTTACCAGTGATGGTCTGGTATGGATGGTGGATCGTGTGTCGGGCAAACTTCTTCTGGATGAGCCCTTCCAGCTTCCCGGCTCGCCATCGCCCAAGTCCAGCCTTCCTTTACCTCCGTCGGTGCTTGAAAAGGTTTATCAGGAGCTGAAGCCGCTGATTCCCGGCGCGGCGTTAGACCCCAATTTCAGCATCGGGGAGTTCATCGATATTCTCATTGGCTCAAGTATTCAGGTCGCAAACTTCTTCTCTATTGATCCGCGTACCGGGCGTATTTGGTTTGCAGGAACCTCGCCCGACGAGGTCGACGGCAAGGTAGATGGCGTATCGGAATATGGTGCGCTGTACGGTGTCGACATTCGTCGACGAGACGGGGCAGTAGAACTGGAGATAGGATGCCGGGCTGATTTTCCTGGAGGCACCGGTACAACGGCCAGTATGAACGCCGAAGGCACGCGGATTTATCTGTCTGATGGCTTTGGTGAGGCGCTTGCTGTAGATACCCGTAGCTGTGAAACCGTCTGGACGGTGGGGCTGGGAGCACCTGCAGTCGCTTCACCGGGTATTTCTGTTGATAACAATGAGATATTCATTGGCGCGGGCGATCAGGCGGCGAAAATCATTGACCGTGGTGACCATGGAGAAATCGCCTGGATCACGAAACTCGACATGTATGAGAATTTACCCAAGGGCTGGTTCAATATGGCGCTGCTGAACAATTCTCCGGTTGCCAATGGTGTGGTGATCCAAGCGGGTGCGGGTCCGAAGCTGCCAGGCACGAAAATCACTGTCGCGGCGGTTGCCGGTATGGGTTTGCTCGACCGTGAAACGGGTGAGTTGCGCTGGTTTGCTGAGGGCGACGAAGAGAGCGTGGGCGCCAATACCGTGTTCGCCGACGGTTCTGTTGGCAGCAGTAATTCGCCGATTCGACGGGCTATTGCTCGGGCGATTGTTGGTGTGGGCGAGCCCTTACGGGGTGGCTATACCAAGTTCCGTGTTGCTCGCCACGATCTGCTGTTGCGCGATGCAGCTTGCGCTGGCGCAGACAGAGACCGGCGTGCGATGACGATACAGTTCGATCAGCCAGACGGCGCCGCGCAGGATGTGGATCAGGTGAATGACGTGTTGATTCAACAGGCGCTGACAGCAGGGCCGATCGCTGTCGCCGATAAACATCTCAGTGCTGAAGAGTGGAAGGTCGCGGAGAAGCGTCTTGGCCGTGCAGAATTCTGGCATGGGACCTGGCAGTTTTTACGTGGCTTCGCCCCGCGCGCCATTCTGAATTTTACGCTGAACAAGAGCACCGAGAACCTGGAGAATGTTTGCACCGATCTGGCATCTCGCGGCAAGGCATAGCGGACTGAGCTAACTGCGCTGTTCTTTGATCCAGTCCGTCAAACGCTCACCATCGGGCACCATAATTTGACCATAGCCGAGTTCGATAAGATCTCGGCGTTCCAATTCTTTCAATGCCTTGCCGACAGAGACTCTGGAGCTGCCTGCGGCAAGCGCAATGTCTTCCTGCTTCCATGCAAGAACATTGGGTTGCTCAGATGATTCGAGGAATTGCTCGATAATAATGGCAGTGAGCACCGTGGTTGATTGATTTTTCAGGTCATCAATGAAGTTCAGGGCTGCTTGAAAGCGGCTTAGGATGACTGGCAGAAGCTGCACGGCAAACTCGGGCTGCGACTGCAGAATCTTGTCAAAGGCACTTCGGGAAATAAATCCTACCGTAGCGTCATCGTTGGCGATGACATCCTGTTCTCGCTTGCCACTCATCAGTCCAACCAGGCCTACACAGTGGCCGGGCCCGAATACGCCGGTAATCACCTGACGACCGTCGGCCGTCATACGAGAAACCCGCACGCTTCCCGAGTGCACCACGATCATGGTTTTGGCTTCGTCACCGTGGGTATAGATAGTTTGTCCGGAAGAGAAGTGCTTGCGTTGCTCGCTGGAGTGCAGTGATTCCCTGACTTCGGGACTCAGAAGCGCTGTCAGTTTTGGGGCGTGCTCTTCCATTAGGCTGTGCCGCCACGGAGCTTGGCGCGTGGCATTGCTGGCTCCGCAGTGCCTTTCATTTCAGCCGCCTTGTGAGTCCACAACAGTCATCTAGCCCGGTCAGTTCCAATGTCGAGTTCCTCTGTTGCGAGTCGATATAGGCTCAACAAAAGCCACGGTAATTCGCGTCAGTAGCGGCGTTCTTCTTCGCAAGAAAAAGCATCATACCCCGTATGCCGAATAGCGTGAAGTTCACGGCTTTGGGTTGTTTAGGCTTAAGCGCAGGCAGTAACCCCACCGATGTTTGGCAAACTGCGCAGCTAAGGTGCGGATCTGATCTATCGCTGGGATTCTTGAGTGGCTGACGCCATCCTCCCTTTGGCGTAGCTGCTCTGTTTGGCGTAATCCGCATAGATGACCCGCCACATTTCTCGTCTGCCAGGACGAGGGGCGGACATTGCCTCCGTGACTAGATTCAAGGAGCCGCCCCGTTGCGGCCCAACAATAATCGAAAGGAGTCGCAGTATGCGTTCACAGACATCTTCTGTTTCACCCTATCAAATCAAGGCGGCACCGCTGCCGGATCGCTATCCCAGAGGCTGGTTTTGTCTCGGGTTACTCGACAGCTTTAGGCCGCCCAATGACACTGTGCAAAAGCTGGAGGCATTAGGCGGGCAGTTGAAAGTGACTGCACGTGGCAGCGTATTCCAGGTCGAGCAGGAGGGACGCTTTTTGCCTACGCTGGAGCGAAATGGTCTGTTGCTGTGCTGGTATGATCCCGATGGTGGCGAGCCGCTGCTTGGGCAGGAGCCGCCGGCTTTGCCCGAGTGCGAATCACGCCAATGGAGCCGCTGGTCGATGCGGAACTACCGCATCCACAGCAATTGCCGTGAGTTGATCGACAATATGGCTGATGCCGCGCATTTTGCGCCGGTACATGGCGCAAATGTAAAGTATTTTCGCAACATTGTTGATGGTCATTGCTTTGTTCAGGAAATGCGCGGACAGAGCGATCGGCTGTCCGGCGATGAGGAGCTATACAGCTATGCCAAATACTACGGCCCGGCCTACCAAACCACTTACATGCGCGGTAGCTATAACGGGCAGCCGATAGAGAGTTACCTGTTGCTTAGCCATTTGCCGGTAAGCCAGAACTGCTTTGATATTCGCTATGCGGTCATGGTCAGACGCCTGCCCCGGCTGAGCGTTGCGGAAAATCTCGCACTATGCGAGTTGTATGCCGAACAGGCCTTTGGCGCTTTTGCTGAAGATGTGGCGATCTGGCACAACAAAACCCGGGTGGACAACCCACTACTTTGCGATGGCGACGGGCCAATCCATAAGCTGCGACGCTGGTACGCGCAGTTCTATCAGCCGCCAGAAAACATTGATGCTTCCCGTCTGAGCTATCGGGAATACCAGCTTCGCTACGAGTAAACGGCGGCCGGAACGGTGTATTCCCTTGTTGGCTGGATTAGGTGATCATCAGGTATCGCCGTTTCGGCGCGTAAGCCGTGTTAACAGGAGTCTGCCATGACCGTTGTCAGTATTGCTGGCTTGAGCCTCGCCATGCTGGCGCTGGCGGCGCTGCCCAGCAGCAGTGTGCTGCTGGTGACGGTGTGCAGCCTGCGCGGCGGCTTTCGGCAGGGTGCCGCAGCCACGTTAGGGATTGTGCTGGCCGACTGCCTGTTTGTGCTGATGGCGGTGCTGGGCATGGCGGCGCTTGCTCAGCAGTTGGGGGCGGTTTTTGCGGGTATCAAAGTGGCGGCGGCACTTTATCTGATTCTTCTTGGCTGGCAGCTCTGGCGCGGGCGTCATCGTCCCATTAACAGCTGTGTTCGCCGCTCGGCATCACTGCCGGGCAGTGTCCTTGCGGGGTTGCTGTTAACCCTGGCAGATATCAAGGCCATCGTGTTTTACGCCAGCCTGCTGCCGTTGTTTATGGATATGCAGACGCTGGCCGTTGCCGATATAGGGCTGGTTTTGTTGATTACGGTACTGAGCGTTGGCGGCGTCAAACTGGTCTATGCGGCGCTGGCGCCTCAGCTACAATCGCGGCTTTCGCCATCGGTTTCTGCAAAAGGACGTGCGGCGGTCGGTGTGGGCTTGATGGCGGCAGGCGGCGGTTTGCTGGTGAAACCTTAAGAGCCGGCGAACGGCTGAAAGGAGGTAAGTCCTCCTCAGGAAAACAGTCGGCTTAACAATACCGGCACGGCGGTTTCCACTTTCAGAATCCGCTCGCCGAGGGTGACGGCTTGTAAGCCGGCTTCTTCGAGTTTTTCCAGTTCGTAGGGAATAAAGCCACCTTCCGGGCCGATGGCGAGCAGGCTGTCGTCGCGGATATCGCGAGGGCAGTGCGCGTCGGTGCGCGGGTGGGCGACCAGTGCGCGCTTGTTGCTGGCCAGCGCGGGCAGGCGGTCTTCCACAAAGGGTTTGAAGTATTTTTCAATGCGCAACGTCGGCAACACGGTGTCCATCGATTGCTGCAAGCCTTCGATGAAATAGTCCTGAATGCGGTCCTCGCTCAGCAACGGGCTGGACCAGTAGCTTTTTTCCACCCGGTAGCTGTTGATCAGAATCAGTTCGCGTACGCCGAGCTCGGCAATTGTACGGCAAATGCGCCGTGCCATTTTGGGGCGGGGCAGGGCGAGCACCAGCGTGACGGGCAGTTTGGCCGGTGGCTGGCGGTCGAGCGCCACACGCAGGGTAACAGCATGCTCGTCGAGCTGTTCGATGATTGCGCTGCCCATCAGGCCGCCGAGGTCGCCGACGCGCACCGAATCGCCGGCTTGGGCACGATGCACCTGACGAATCTGCTCGGCGCGGGCATCGCTCAGGCGTACCCGCTGCGGGTCGAGATAGTCGTCGGGGCGGAGCAGAATCAGGTTCACAGCGCGCGTCTATTCGTCGACGGGCACGGCCCAGAGGTCGTAGTCGTCGGCATCCACAATGGTGGCAATCAAGGCATCGCCCGGTTGCAGATCGGTAATGCCGTCCAGGTAGACCTTGCCGTCAATTTCCGGCGCGTCGGCGTAGCAGCGGCCAATGGCGCCTTCTTCGTCGACGCTGTCGATCAACACTTCCAGTTGCTGACCAATACGCTGCTGGAGTTTTTCCGCCGAGATGCGCTGCTGTACTGCCATAAAGCGTTCCCAGCGCTGCTGCTTGATGTCCTCGGGCACGGGATCGGGCAGATCATTGGCGGTAGCGCCCTCCACCGGCGAATACTGGAAGCAGCCGACGCGATCGAGCTGGGCTTCTTCCAGCCAGTCCAGCAGCATTTGAAAGTCTTCCTCGGTTTCACCGGGGAAGCCGACGATAAAGGTGGAGCGAATAACCAGGTCGGGACAGATTTCCCGCCAGGCTTTGATGCGCTCCAGGGTTTTTTCCTGATTGCCGGGGCGCTTCATCAATTTGAGGATACGCGGGCTGGCGTGCTGAAACGGAATGTCGAGGTAGGGCAGAATTTTGCCCTCGGCCATCAGCGGAATGACCTTGTCGACATGGGGATAGGGATACACGTAGTGCAGGCGCACCCAAACGCCGAGTTCGCCCAGTGCGACCGCCAGATCCTGCATGCGGGTTTCCAGTGCGCGACCGTCAACAAAGTCCAGCTTGTATTTGGTGTCGACCCCGTAGGCGCTGGTGTCTTGCGAGATAATCAGCAGCTCGCGGGTACCGGCCGCCACCATGCGCTTGGCTTCGTCCACCACATCGCTGATCGGGCGGCTGACCAGATCGCCACGCATGGCGGGAATGATGCAGAAACTGCAGCGGTGGTTGCAGCCTTCAGAAATTTTCAGGTAACCGTAGTGGCGCGGGGTGAGTTTGATGCCTTGCGGCGGCACCAGATCGACAAAGGGATCGTGCTTGCCTACCGGGGGTGCCCACTCGTGGACCGAGCTGACTACCTCGTCATAGGCCGCTGGGCCGCTGACGCCCAATACCTCGGGAAAGGCCGACCTGATCACCTCGGCATCGTTGCCCTTGCCCATGCAGCCGGTCACGATGACCTTGCCGTTTTCGCTGATCGCCTCGCCGATGGCGTCCAGCGATTCCTGCTTGGCGCTGTCGATAAAGCCGCAGGTGTTGACCACCACCACATCGGCGTCGTCGTAGCTGGGCACCACCTCGTAGCCCTCCATACGCAGTTGCGTGAGGATGCGCTCGGAGTCCACCAGGGCTTTGGGGCAGCCCAGGCTGACAAATCCAACTTTGGGCGAAGGGGCTTGCGGGTCCTTGTCTGACGTGGTCATGATTACCTCGATGCGTTAACGGCGCGCATTTTACCCGAATTGCTGCCAGACTTCGCTAGGTGGCGGCACAGGAGGCGGCAGATGAACAAGGTCTTGGGCTTTGATGTTTACGGCACGCTGATCGATACCGGAGCGATTGCGCAGCCTCTGTATGAGCTGATGGGCGACTTGGCGCCGCTGTTTGCGGCGCGCTGGCGGGAAAAACAGTTGGAGTACAGCTTTCGCCGGGGGCTGATGCAGAACTATGTGGATTTCAGCCGCTGCACTGAGCAGGCACTGGATTACTGCTGTGAAAGCATGGGGCAGGCGCTTACGGCGGGTCGGCGAAAACTGCTGATGACCGCCTATGGGCGACTGCCCGCTTTCGATGATGTACCCCAGGCGCTGACTGAACTCCGTGATGCGGGTTGCCGACTGTACGCTTTCTCCAACGGCGCCGCATCGGCGGTGCAGACGTTGTTGGAGCATGCCGGGCTTGAAGCACTGTTCGACGGCATTGTCAGCGCTGAGCCACTGCGCAGTTACAAACCCAATCCGGCGGTATACGCCCATTTTTTGCGTTCTGCGAGCGCCGAGCAGGAGCAGGCCTGGTTGATTTCCGCCAACAGCTTTGATGTGATCGGCGCCCGTAGCGCGGGTTTGCAGGCGGTGTGGCTGAAGCGTGATACATCGGCGCTGCTGGATCCCTGGGAGCTGGCGCCGACGCTGACCGTGAGTACGCTGGCCGCGCTGCCCGGTGAGCTGGCCGGACAATAAACGCCCCGTTTTTATCGAATAAGGTAGTGAGCCCGTGTGTCGTTCCCTGATTGTCAGTCTGCTCTCTGTGGTGGTTTTCAGCGCTCCGCTCGCGCAAGCGGCGACAGACCGCGAATGGCAGAGCGCCTATATTGATCAGAACTTGTCCCAAACGCTTCCCGGTGTCGCGTCGCCCGCCGGGTTTAAGGCGGGGCTGACGAGTCTGTTATCCCGTCAGCGTTTTCACAGTGACCGTGCGGTGTTTGGCAATTTGCCCTCAGGCAGCGTGCTGGACGGTGGGGCGGTCTCACTGGCTGATTTCGGCAAGGGCATGCTCGAGATGGAGTTGGCCTTCCAACTGCGGGACGTGCAGCGCCAGCCGATGGCCTCGGTGGCAGAGCTGAAATCCAAGCTGTCGAGGGTGGCGCTGGCCTTGGAACTGCCGGATTTGAGCCGGATTCCTGCGCCGCTGAGTGCCCTGAATATTGTGCGCGGCAATGTCGCTGCGCATTACTTCGCTGTCGCCGCAGGCGTGCCGCTGTCCGCTGACATTGGCAGGCTTGAGCTTGAATTGACGAAGGACGGCGCGCCACTGATTGAAGCGCCCGCCGAGGCATTGGCGGAGGGGCAATGGCAAACGCTGTTGGCACTCATCAATCAGCGGATAGCGCTGGGCTGGGAAGTTCGCCCGGATCAGTGGCTGCTGACGGGGGCATTGGGGGGAATGCAGCCGCTGGAACCGGGGCATTATCGGCTGCGGGCGCATTGTCAGTTGCGCGCGCAATGCTTGCCACCGTTGTCGCTGACCGTTCATCCCTAGAAAATGCGATCAGGCCTTCAGCAGCGCCTCGCCGCTGAACTGGCGAACCATCAGCCCCTGTTGGCGGAGGATGCCCAGCAGTTTTTCACAGTCTTCTTTATTGAGGAAGGCGCCCAGACGAACGGCTTCGCCGTGGTGGCAGAGGCTGATTTCCAGCGGCGTCCAGGGGTGGTCGTGCTGGGTGACGAGCACGCGGCTGTCAGCGAGGGGCCACAGCCAGCGGCGTTCCGCGCAGAAGTAACCCATCTCGACGGTAAGCACGTTGCCTTCAATACTGACGACTTGCTGGATTTGTAATTTACCGAACACCCGCCGCAGCAAATACCACAGCAGAAAAAGCTCCAGCCCCATAAAGGGCAGTACCAGCCAGGCGCCGATGGACAGCATGCCCGATGCGGCGATGAGATTGGCCAGTCCAATACCGAAAATAATACGCCGGTTGCTCTCCCAGCTGGCAGAGCAATTGGGGCGCAGAATAATGCGCGAGACCTGATTGAGCGTTTCAGTACTGACCACGGGCAGACTCTCTCTTGCTGAAATCAGTCTAGTTCAGCGCTTGCCTTGCAGGCAATGGCTGACTGTTGTGATACGCAGGTGATGGCCTTGGGCGATGTTCTGAGCGAGAGTGGTTAAAACGGTGGCTCGCAGTGCAACGACAGCGCTTCTCCGCTCACAGGGTGCAGAAGCTGTAGTGCCGAGGCGTGCAGCAGCAAGCGGGGAGAGGCATCTCGCGTGCTGGCGTCTGCATAGAATTCACAGCCCAAAATCGGGTGGCCGAGGCTGGCGCAGTGCACGCGCAATTGATGAGAGCGCCCGGTATAGGGGGTGAGCAACAGGCGACTTTGGGTGGCGCTGGTGTCCAGTCGCCGATAGTGGGTCTGGGCAGGTTTGCCGTGCCCGAAATTGATGTGTTGCCGGGGGCGGCGCGGCCAGTCACAGGCGAGCGGCAGGTCGATGACGCCCTCGTGGGCAGCGACCTGTCCGGCGACTACGGCGTGGTATTCCTTGTGAATTTGCCGTTGCTCAAAGAGGCGGCTCAAGGCTCGGTGGCTATCGGGGTTGAGGGCGATCAGCATCAGCCCTGATGTGGCCATATCGAGACGATGGACAATGCGCGCGCTGGAGTAATCCTGCTGCAGGCGCGTAATCAGACAATCGCGGTTGGCGGGGTGGCGACCCGGCACCGACAGCAGTCCGGCGGGCTTGTCGACGGCGAGTAACTGCTCGTCTTCATAGAGCAGGCGGACGGCGTCATGGCAGGGCGGGACGATAAATTCGGAGGACTCGGGCACGTGTTACCTGTGATCATTCAGTGGCTGGTGATGCGGGCATCAATCAGCGCGAAAAATGCCTGCTGACCATCGCGCTCAAAATACCAGCCCAGGTGGCTGGCGCAGTCAATACAGTGGGCGTACTGCCAGCTGTGTGTGGGAAACCAACTGTGTTCACGGGTGGCCTCGCCACTGATATCCACACCTGGGGCCGACGCGAAGCAGCAGACCTCGTATACTACCGCCGCCGGATTGATGAAGCGGTGGCGGTGCTGACCGTTGATCTCCTGTCTGGCATTTTCTCGGGTTATGGCGGCCGCGCATTGTTGGCAATACAGGTAATGCTCGTCGCCTTCGTCGAGGGTTTCCAGCCATTTTGACAGGGCGGGATCAACGGGAGTGTCTGACATAGTAGGGATTCCTGCCTGAAAACGACCTTGCCGGATAGAGGTATTGTAAACAGCTATTGTGAACAGTTTCGAGCAATTGCAGTCGCGCCTGCGCGACTTTATTCCCGGCGCCGATCTGCGTGCGCAAACCTTGCCGCTGGCGCCGGAATTGCAGCTTTGGCTGCTGGATGAATGCTATCCGCAGCACCTGCTGGATAGTGAGCAGATTCAGCGCATTATGAATTACCCCGCCTACTGGTGTTTTTGCTGGGGCAGCGGGCAGGTCATGGCGCGCTATCTGCTGGATCATCCCGAGTTAGTCCGAGGTAAGTCGGTGGTGGATTTTGGTTGTGGTTCTGCGGTTGCGGCCATTGCTGCGGCCAAAGCCGGAGCGGCCTCGGTCGTGGCCTGTGATCTGGACCCCGACGCCATATTGTCCAGCTATCTCAATGCCGAACTGAATGCCGTCGAGCTGGAGTACAGCGCTGATTTTTTTGCCGATGAGCGGCATTACGATGTGATTCTGGTCGCGGATGTACTGTATGACCGCGCCAATCTCCCGCTGCTGGATTGTTTCCGTCAGCGGGCGGACACCGTGTTGGTGGCCGATTCTCGGGTGAAGAATTTTTCGGTGCCGGGTTATCGGCATATCCAGTTTCAGCATGCGACGACCATTCCCGACTTGTCGGAGTCGGAGGAGTTTTCCCGTATCAATCTGTATCTCGGTGAGGCCGATCAAGCGGCGCATCGCTAGTCGTCTGTCAGTCGAACGGGGTCCGGGAGCAGGCTCAGAAAGTTCTCTCCTGCCAGTCCGTCGGCGATATCGCGGGGCAGGGCATCCAGAAACGGGGTGAAGTCCTCAAGCTTTTCGCCGATGCTGTCGTAGCTGCCCAGCGCATCCGAGCCGATTAAAAATCGCGTCGGATAGGCGTTGACCAATGCCAGCCACTGCGGGTCGGGTTTTTTCTTGTCGTCGAGCAGATAAGGCTGCAATACCGTCCACGACAGGTCGATATAAAGATTATCGTGTTCGGCCAGCAGGGCTTTTACCGTCGGCAGCAAGAAATCCATTTTTCCCTGATAGCGATGCAGGGTTTTACTGGTGCCCGCATGCGCCCAGATGATCTTCACCTTGGGGTGTTCGCTCAGCGCTTCCTGCAATTCTTCCAGATACAGCGGGTTGCGTTCACGCTTGGATGTGATGTTCGAGTGCAGCAGCACTGGCAGATTGTGGCGTGCCGCCAGCCGGTAGATGCGGTGCATCGCCTCGCTGTTGGCGCGGGCAGGTTCGTCTTGCGTGAGGGCGGTCAAATCGTCGTGACGGGTGAGAATCTCGCCAATGCCCTGCCAAATGCCGGGATACAGTCGCAGTAACTTTTCTATCTGTTCGGCGGCATTTTTGTCGGTGGGGTTAAAGCCCACCAGAAAAGGATGCAGGCGCTGACGATCCGTTTCCTCAAGTTCGCTCAGCGCCTCAATGAGGTAGTTATCTGTCGCGCTATACCAATAAAGACCGCCGTTGTCGCCGCTGTAATAGCGCGGGCGCTTGGGCTCGTCCTCATGCCATTTTTTCATCAGTGGAATGCCGCTGATCATGGCGTGCTCGATATGGTGTGTGTCCATTTGTTCCAGCAGGGCATCGAGGGGTTCGCCCTGCTGGAAAAAATCAACGATATGTAGGTGACTGTCGCTGAAACGGTAGTCAGCAGCCAGGCTTGTTGCGGCGCTGATGAGTAGCAGAGTGCTCAGTGTGATCCGGGGGATGCGACCCATAGTGTCTCCTGTTGGCGATACTGTTATGGCCGCATCGGTCGGTGAATGACGGCGCCGGCCTCGCAGGCTGAGACCGGGGAGGTCACACCGGGTTCCCGAAACGGCTTATTGCCCGGTGCCCTCTACACCAGCGGTTGGCAGATGCAGGGCGTCCAGAAACGCACTGGCGAGCGGGTTGAGATGCTTGCCTCTGGGGTAGGCACTGCACCATGAGCGTCGGATGGGAAAGCTGCTGACCGGGAGCCTGACCAGGGCGCCGGTATGGACTTTTTCGTCGACCAGCGGTCGCGGCAGCACGGCGTACTCGCCACTGTTTTCGCCGGGCATTTCCAGTGCGGCGAGGATGGCCTGGTGACTGCCCAGTTGACGGCTGTGCCGGATCAGCAGGCTGTTTTCCCGACAGAAACTCTCAAAGATCTGGCGTGTACCGGAACCGGGTTCTCGTTGCAGCAGCCGGTATTCCATCAAGTCCAGCAGGCTCAGTTGCTGGCTGTCGGCCAGTGGGTGGTCGGGATGGGCAACGGCCAGTAGCTGGTGTTCGGCAAACGGTGTGTAGTTAAGACTGCGGTCGCCGGGTACCTGGGTCATGATGGCGAGATCATCGAGGTTTTTCTTGAGCCGGGTCATCAGACGCTGGTGATTTTCTACATGAAGCACGATGTCGGCTTCCCGGTATTTTTGGCAGAACGGCAGGATATAGCGGGGCAGCAGGTATTCGGCGCTGCTTTCAATCGCAATGTTCAGTGTGCCCGATAGCTGGCCGTGCATTTCTGCCAATTCAATTTCCAGGTGGACCAGTCTTTGCTTGATGTCTCTGGCCGCCTGTTCCAGCAGTTCTCCGGCAGGGGTGAGGTAGAGCTGTTTGCCAATGTAATCGAACAAGGCGTGCCCGATCAGGTCTTCCAGGCTGCGGATCTGGCTGCTGACAGCGGGCTGCGTCAGGGCGAGCTGGCTGGCGGCTTTGGAATAGCTGCGGTGGCGGCAAACGGCCAGAAACACATCGACCTGGCGCAGTGTCAGTCGGTGCAGGTAGCTGAGTTTCATCGGTCGATGCCCTGTGCCACGTTGGGGAAAGGTTTGTTCATAAGTAATTGCTTATAAATACTCAAACTATTATTAATTTTTTATTGTGTCAGCTTTTGTTTAGGGTAGGAAGCAGTGAAGGGCTGGACGACCCTCGGTCGGCCCGCCAGCGTTGAAGGGAGTGCGCGAATGTTGAAAAAAATCCTCATTGCCAATCGCGGTGAGATTGCGGTGCGTATCGTTCGGGCCTGCGCCGAAATGGGTATTCGCTCGGCGGCGATTTACACCGAGCCCGATCGTTTCTCTCTGCACGTCAAGCGTGCTGACGAGGCCTACAATGTGGGCAGCGATCCACTGGAAGGCTATCTCAATCCCCGAAAACTGGTGGCACTGGCGGTGGAGACCGGCTGTGACGGCCTCCATCCCGGTTACGGTTTTTTGTCGGAGAATCCGGAGTTGGCGGAAATCTGCGCCGAGCGAGGGATTACCTTTATCGGGCCAAGCGCTGAAGTGATTCGTCGCATGGGGGACAAAACCGAAGCGCGCCGGGCGATGAAAGAGGCGGGCGTGCCGGTCACACCGGGGACGGAAGGCAATCTGGCCGGTGTTGACGAAGCTGTCGACGTCGCGGCGCAGATCGGCTATCCCGTCATGCTGAAGGCAACCTCAGGTGGTGGTGGGCGAGGTATTCGCCGCTGCGACAGCGAAGACGACTTGCGTCGGCAGTTTGGCCGTGTGGTCTCGGAGGCGACCAAAGCCTTCGGTCGCGCCGATGTTTTTCTGGAAAAGTGCATCGTTAATCCGCGTCACATCGAGGCGCAGATTCTCGCCGACAGTCACGGCAATGTGATTCACCTCTATGAGCGCGACTGCTCGATTCAGCGCCGCAATCAAAAGCTGATCGAGATCGCGCCGTCACCGCAGCTCACTCCGGAACAGCGCAGTTATATTGGTGAGCTGGCCGTGCGCGCCGCCGAGGCCGTGGGCTATGAAAATGCCGGGACCGTGGAGTTTTTGCTGGCTGACAACCAGATTTACTTCATGGAAATGAATACCCGTGTGCAGGTTGAACATACGATTACCGAGCAGATTACCGGTGTGGATATTGTGCGCGAGCAAATCCGCATTGCCTCCGGGCTCACGCTGGGTTATCGGCAGGAAGACATCAGCTATCGCGGCTACGCCCTGCAATTTCGGGTAAATGCCGAGGATCCGAAAAACGATTTTCTCCCCAGCTTCGGCAAAATCAGCCGGTATTACGCACCCGGTGGCCCCGGTGTGCGCACCGACACGGCGATTTACACCGGCTACAGTATTCCGCCGTATTTTGACTCCATGTGTCTGAAACTGGTGGTGTGGGGGCTGACCTGGGAAGAGACCCTGAATCGCGGCGCCCGGGCCCTGAACGATATGCGGGTTCAGGGGGTGCGAACGACCGCGCCGTACTACCAGCAAATTCTGAAACATCCGGATTTTCGGGCAGGGCATTTCGATACCAGCTTTGTCGAGAACCACCCGGAGCTGACCCATTACTCCGATAAAACCCGGCCCGAAGAACTGGCACTGGCGGTGGCGGCAGCCATAGCCGCCCATGCCGGACTCTAAATTTTTCTGCCGTCAGCGAATACCCGTGCAAACAGTAAAGGAACGCACCATGACTTCTTCTTCACCATCTTCTGCCAAGCCTGTGAAAATCACCGATGTGGCATTGCGCGATGGCCATCAGTCACTGATCGCGACGCGCCTTCGCACCGAAGACATGCTGCCGGTCTGCGCCGAGCTGGATGCCGTCGGCTACTGGTCGCTGGAAGTCTGGGGTGGCGCCACCTTCGACGCCTGCGTGCGCTTTTTGAAGGAAGATCCCTGGGAGCGGCTGCGCAAATTGCGTGAGGCCTTGCCCAACACGCCGCTGCAAATGCTGCTGCGCGGTCAGAACCTGCTGGGTTACCGCCACTATGCCGACGATGTGGTGTCGGCCTTTGTACAGAAGTCTGCCGACAACGGTATGGATATCTTTCGGATTTTCGATGCCATGAACGATGTGCGGAATCTGGAAACTGCCATCGCGGCAGTGAAAAAGGCCGGTAAGCACGCCCAGGGCACCATTTGCTACACCACCAGCCCGGTGCACAGCACTGAGACCTTTGTCCAGCAGGCGCGGGATATGGTGAACATGGGCATCGATTCCATCGCGATTAAGGATATGGCCGGCTTGCTGACACCCACGGCTACAGAGGAGCTGGTGCAGGCGCTTAAAGCCGAGTTCGACCTGCCATTGGCGCTGCACTCGCATATGACGTCCGGTCTCGCCGGTCTTTGCCAGCTCAAAGCCGTGGAAGCCGGTGTAGATGTGATCGACACGGCGATTTCCGCGTTTGCCAATGGCACCAGCCATCCCGCCACGGAAACCATGGTGGCCGCGCTGAAAGGTACGCCTTATGACACGGGGCTGGACCTGACCGCCTTGCAGGGCATTGCCAAAAAACTGTGGGTGGTGCGCAAGAAATACCACCAGTTTGAAAGTGAATTCACCCGTGAAGATGTCGGCGTGCAGATAAATCAGGTGCCCGGCGGCATGATGTCGAATCTGGCGAACCAGTTGAAAGAGCAGGGCGCGCTGAATCGTATCGACGATGTGTTTGCCGAGATTCCCCGCGTGCGAAAAGACCTGGGCTATCCGCCTCTGGTCACCCCGACCTCCCAGATTGTCGGTACTCAGGCGGTGATGAATATTCTGGCCGACAAGCCCTACACCACCATCACCAATGAGGTGAAGCGCTATTTGCAGGGGCACTACGGGGCGGCATTGGGGCAGGTTAATGAAGAGCTGCGCGCCAAGGCGATTGGGACCGAGGACGTGATTGATGTGCGTCCCGCAGACCTGTTGCCCAATGAAATGGATAAGCTGCGCGGTGAAATTGCTGGGCTGGCCGACAGTGAAGAAGACGTGCTGACCTATGCCATGTTTCCGGATCTGGGGCGGGGCTTCCTGCAGCAGCGCGCTGATGGCACGCTGCAACCCGAGGTGCTGGAATCTGCTGCCGAGACACCGCGTCCCGTCAGCGAGGGTGGTGTGCCTACGGAGTTTGTCATCGATGTTCACGGCGAGAGCTATCAGGTCGCGATTACCGGCGTTGGTATCAAGGGTAAGGGCAAGCGGCATCTTTATATGACCCTCGACGGAATGCCTGAGGAAGTGGTGTTCGAGGCGCTGAATGAATACCAGGCTGAAGGTGGCAGTGGTCGCAAGCAGGCCAGCAAGCCGGGCCACGTGACTACCAATATGCCGGGCAATATTGTCGATGTACTGGTCGCACAGGGCGATGTCGTCAAGGCGGGGCAGGCGGTGCTGGTAACCGAAGCCATGAAAATGGAAGCGGAGGTACAGGCACCTATCGCCGGTACTGTTATGGATATTCACGTCGCCAAAGGGGACCGCGTGACGCCAGGTGAGGTGTTGATCGAGATTGAGCCCTGAGTTTGAAAATATTTTTTGCAAATTGCTTGCAAATAAAAATGAGAATGATTATTGTTAAGTCGTGTCGCGGCGGGGCGATGTCTACCCCCTCTCTCTGACGTTACGGCCCCGTCGCGATTATCTCTCCGTATTGGCCCCGGCAGTGTTTGTCCTGCCGGGGTTTTTTTCGTCTGTCATTTCTGCTCGTTCCGGCATTCAGCGTCAGTATGTCAATGTAGACCCCCGGCGGTTTTCATCGGCCCGTTACGTACGGAGCTGGATGTTAATTCGCGTTCGTGTAACTGTGTGTCATTGAGAGTGTGTGATAAATAATAATAAGAGAGGCCTCAGTGACAAAAAGAGCTGTGTTTTTGTCGTCGCTATTGTCGACGGCAGCGTGGTGCTCACTATCCGTTGCACCCCTGTATTCTTCGCCGGTCATGGCACAACTTGAAGAAGTGGTGGTCACGGCGCGGCGCAGGGAGGAAAGCCTGCAGGATACGCCGGTGTCGGTATCGGCATTGGGTAGCAGTGACTTGGAGCGCTCGGGGATCAGTACTCTGGCGGATATCAAGAATATTGTGCCGAACTTGCAGGTGGCGCCTACCGCCACGAAAAGTCAGGCGATCTTTGTGCGCGGCATTGGTCAGCGTGCCTCGACGCCGGAGCTGGACCCTGGCGTAGGGCAATACCTGAACGGTATTTTTATTGCTCGACAGGATTCCCAGCTCCTTGACGCGGTGGATGTTGCCAGCATTCAGGTATTGCGCGGCCCACAGGGCACGCTGTTTGGCAAAAACAATACCGGCGGCGCGATGTTGGTCACCACAAAGGCCCCGTCCTTTGATGCCTGGGAAGGGGCGACCACCGTTACCGTGGGTAATTACGGGCGGGAAGATCTCAAAGCCAGCGTGAATATCCCTGTTGAGGGACGCAATATGGCGCTTCGCCTCAGTGCCTCCGTGCGTCGACTCGATGGCTATTTTGAAAATATCGCGGACAACAGCGTGTTTGCCGATGAAGATCGGCAGGCGATTGCGGGGCGCTTTCTGTGGGATATTTCTGATCACCTAACGCTGGACTGGTTTTCGTTTTGGAGTCATCAGGATGAAAAGGGGCAGGGCAGTAATTGCGAGGTCATTAACCCCGATGCGGCGGCTGCTACCTTCTTCATTCCCGGTGCCAGTGATAACTACGCTCAGCGCTGCGCGGCGCAGGAAGATCTCGCCGAGCAGCGCAAGGTGGCCATTAATGCCGAGGCCAGTTTTTACAAGCAGACCTCTGAACTGCACGCAATGACCTGGCGCTGGCGCGGCGAGAGCCTGGATGTTGAATCGATAACGGCCTACAGCCGTCAATATGATCTGGGTAAGCAGGAAGATGTGGATGCCAGCGACTTCAGTCTGGTACACAACGGTGAAAAATATGCGACCAAGGCACTGCGCGCTTCCGGCATTGATCCCGGTGATGAGGCGCGCTATCAACTCAGTCAGGAGTTGAAGGCCAATGGCCGGTTTTTCGACAATAAGCTCGATCTGACCTTCGGTGCCTTTTACTCCACGGAGAGCATCAAGGGCTTTCCCTACCCGCAGATTATCGGTGCCAACGGCGTCTTGGGTATTCCGCCGACCTTTCTGGCGGGCAGCCTGTTGCCCGGCGGCTTATTTCCGGACCTGGGGCCGATTGGCGACTTGACTGACAATCTGGTGTTTCCGCTGCTGTCGGCGTCGGTCAATCTGAGCAATATCGAAAATGAAACTCGGGCGGTGTTCATACAGGGGAGTTACGATTTTACCGAGTCATGGCAACTGACGCTGGGCCTGCGTTATACCGAAGATGACAAGCAGCGGGAGATTGTTCTCTACAACCCTGATTTTGCGGCTTTTGGTATGCGCGAAGGGCTGATTCACGCACAGGGAGGTATCTACGCGCCGGTGCCGCGAGTGGTCTTCGATGGCATCGACTTTGCGCAGCCGATCCCGTTTCTTGACCCGGAGATTAATGAAACGTCGCTGGCTTTTGAGCAACTGTCTCCGGCGGCGACGTTGACGTATTTTGGCCGGGGCGCCTGGATGGACGCGCTGGCTATCGACAGCTTTATGGCCTATGCAACCGTCAGCGAAGGCTATAAATCCGGGGGGATCGGCCTGCGCGGACGGCGCTTGAATGCCTTTGAGCCTGAGATCGTCAATAACACGGAACTCGGTTTCAAGATCGATGCACTGGGTTCGCGCCTGCGGCTGAATGGCGCGGTATACCGCATGGACTACGACCAGATTCAGGTTCAGCAGGCGGAAACGGGGCCGGGTGGACCGACGGATGTGATCCTGTTTCTCGACAATGCCGGTGCGGCGATCGTTCAGGGGGCGGAGCTGGAGGCGACGCTGGTACTGGATGCGCTGCGGATCGATGCCAACGCGGGGTACACCGACGCCTATTATCGTGACTACACGGTGTTTCTTGCCGATGGCTCACAATTCGATCGCAGCGACGAGCCGTTTGCCGTGGTGCCAGAGCACACGCGTTCAATCGCTATTCAATACCAGTTTATGACGCCGGTGGGGTTGATCATTCCGCGTCTGCACTATTCCTATCGCTCCGAGATCTTTGTGGGGCTGGATGCCATGGCCAGTCTTTATGAAGGCGCCACACTGGGTGGGCAGGAGCTTTACAACGCTCGTGTGAACTGGTTGCCCGATGAGCAGTGGCGAATCAGCGCGTATGTGAACAACCTCAAGGATGACGTCTACTTTGGCGGCGGTGTTGCACTGGGAGACAATCTCGGTACAACAACGAAAGCGCCGCTGCCTCCGCGCCACTACGGGGTGGAAGTGGCCTATCAGTGGCCCTGAAAGAATGGACGCTTGGGAATGCTCTCTGGATGAGGCTGTAGCCGAGGCGCCGCAGTCGTTCAGGGCCATGCACACGATGGCGCAAGCCATGCAACAACAACGACATCGGGAAATTGACCGCTGCAGGACTGAGCGGCAGTGGCTGAGTGGCCTGAAGAGCCATGTGTATCACACGCATATCGCTATCAGCGGGCAGCATGAGGGGACGCTCACACGGCTGGCCGAGCTGTTTTACCACACGGCGTCGCAGCCAGCGTTACCCTGGTATCCGGCGTTCTTGGGTGGGCAGAGCAAAGCCGTGTCGATAGCGCCCGGTGATGGGGTCGAGCAGCATCAGCTCTGCTGGGCAACGTTTGATCTCGGTCTTGGGCAGCCGCGTTATTACCGTCAGTTACTCTCTCTCGGGTACCCGGATGCGGCGACGGCTGTTGTTGTTGCCCGCTCGGTAGACTGTGGGCCGGTACTGCCTGATTCTGCCATTTTGGCCTATACCCTCAATCCCAATGGAGAGCTGCTACATTGGGATGCTGCCCGGCAACTGCTGCACTGGCATCACATCTGTTGTACGCCGGGCGCGTCACTGTTGCCGGGGCGGCTGGATCGCTATCTGATGAATGCCTTGCGTTTTTGTGCCCTGGATAGGGCCGAGCGGAGAACCTATCGGGAAGAGGCGGAGAGCATGCGTGATTGGCTGCAGGCGTCAACGAATTGCGGATGTGAATGAAGGAGAGGTGGTGCCCGGACAGGCGCCGAATAGTTGGGTTAAGTCATTGATAATATAGGTTAATGATTTTCTTTTTTTGAAAAGTACCCCCAAAAGTACCCCCAGATAGTCAAGGTGCCCTATTTTAGAGAATGAATTATTACCTCCCTTAGTGCCATGACAACCCCCTCTAGCTGAGGTGTATTAGTTGAAAAACGCGCCTCTTGCCGTCGAGGGGCGCCACCCCCGGCAGAAGAACCGTAACCGTCCGGTGAACCCCATACTTAATTCAAGTTTGCAAATTTG
>CETN01078994.1_pt1 | contig 31464 bp, 48 predicted proteins | sample 531301 | NCBI WGS metagenome assembly CETN01 (sample SAMEA2622656, study PRJEB7988) | marine metagenome | isolation source: saline water (ENVO:00002010), including
GCAGAAGATGTAGTTTACATGAAGGCTCTTGAAGCTGGCGATAGTTCAGCACAGACCTCTTCTGCTGAAAAGAAAAACAATTTGCGTGATGCACCAGCCGCATCTGCTATTGGGTCTGCTTCTACGATTGCTGAACTAAAGGCAGCATGGAATACAAGTTTACTTGGCAAAAGTCCATACGCATAATGAAGCCCGATGACATTATCATAGCAACGGGTGGGGTATCAGCCCCACTTTGGTTGCCCACTTTGAATATGTGGGTAACGCTGGTGCTTGGGGTGATGTCAATTATTTATGTTGGCTGGAAACTTTGGCGTTTGTATTGGGATAAATAACATGTTGCAAGCATTAATAGCACCGATAGCTAATATCGCTGGTTCATGGGTCGAGTCTAAAGTAGAAACACAAAAAGCTAAAACTGCTGTTGCCAAACGTGTTGCTGCTGGCGAACAAGAATGGAATCTTGAACAGGCAAAGAACTCATCATCATCGTGGAAAGATGAGTGGCTAACAATTCTTGTAAGTATTCCATTAATTTTAGCCTTCACTGGTAATGAGGATATTGTTGAGCGTGGTTTTGCTGCGCTTGACACAATGCCAGATTTTTATAAGACTGCCGTCGGCGTAGTATTTGCTGCGTCTTTTGGTGTACAGCAGTTGACAAAGATGTTTAAAAAATGAACATAGCAAAGTTTACAGAACTCGTTGCCCAGCATGAGGGGCTGCGTTTAGAAATGTATCATGACACAGTTGGCGTACCGACTATTGGCTATGGTCATAACATGATGATGCCAATATCAGCAGAAGCTGCAAAGGTTATACTGGATGATGATATAGAGATTGTTTTTACTGAACTTGATGAGCGTATGGATTGGTGGCGTGATTTGCCAGAGCCAGCGCAAATGGTTATTGCATCAATGGTATTTAATATGGGCTGGCCTAGGTTTTCCCAATTCAAAAAGTTTATCGGGTCGTTGGAAGACCGCATGTGGGATAAAGCTGCACATGAAATGGAAGACTCACTTTGGTTTAATCAGGTAGGACATCGTGGCAAACATTTACGTGACATGATGTTAGAATGTAATGGGCAAACATAACATTGAAGAAGCGTACAAAAAATTTGGCACAATAGAAAAAGCAGCAGATGCTTTAGGCATGTCAAAAAGCAAGTTCTATCGAGAACTGCAAAAGTCAAAACAAAAATCATATATCTTACCAGAAATACCAGAAGATGATTTGCCTGTTGAAGACATAGTTAATCATCTTCATCTGCGTTTTCAAAAGCGCAAAGCGCATAAAGATGCAACAAAATGGTATAACGTAGACATGCAGTCAGACGATCCTATTGGATTGTTATGGTTGGGCGACCCACATGTTGATGATAATTATTGCGATTGGGATTCATTACGCCATCATTTGTCCATAATAGCCTCACATACGCACATCTATGGCTGTTCGGTAGGTGACTACCAGAATAACTGGGTTGGGCGTCTGGGGCGATTGTACAGCGAACAGGACACATCGCACAAAACAGCGTGGAAGTTAGTTGAGTGGTTGATAGGCGAGATGAATCCGCTTGTTCTCATTGGCGGCAACCATGACATGTGGTCTGGTGCTGGCGATCCGTTGAAATGGATAGCTAGTGGTCACACCATTCGTGAAGATTGGGAGGCTAGAGTTAATCTTCGGTTTCCAAATGGACGGCAGTGCCGCATACACGCGGCTCACGATATGTCGGGCCATAGCCAATGGAATGCGCTTCACGCCCAAAACAAAATGGCTAGGTTTAAAAACCATGCCGAGTTGTACATAAGTGGACACAGGCATAACTGGGGCTTGGCTCAGATTGAAGATGTAGAAAACAAAAGTACAGCGTGGCTTGCCAGATGTCGTGGTTATAAATTCCATGATACTTACGCTATGGTCAAAGGTTTTGATCAACAAAACTTTGGACAAGCTATCTTTCAGTTGGTAGACCCTCAATCTGATTCACCTACAAACTGGGTTCATTGCTTTGTTGATCCGCAAGCTGGGGCGGATTATCTTGACTATCTGCTATTGCTTCGGCGGTAATAGCAGCATAGCCAGCTAAATCTACCCAGCTATCTTCGTGTGCTGGTGTTTCCATCAGGCGTGATATCTTTACTATCATCATCATAATGCCAACATCCTCTACACTAAATTCTATGTCTGCATACGCTGACCAGATCGCTGCAATGCGTTCAAAGTTTTCTGCTGGCGAACCGTAGTCTTTGCCTCTTGATTGGACAGCATCATGTGCTTTAGATAATATATCTGCACGATTCATGTCTAATTTATCTTTCTGTTTTTTTCTGCCAAAAATTTTTCTTCGGCATTGTCTTGTAACTTTCTTTGATAGGTTTCTATATCTAATCTAGCTTTATCTAATCTATCTCTAATAGCCTTAGACATAGCATAACCTTGTTGACCTTTGTGGCCTTGTGCGCCACCTGTCCAATGCCATATTCTAAATTGTTCTTTCATTAATTCTTCATCTAATATTGAAGGTGGATTTGGCGCATGTGGCCCATATCCTTCTTCTATATTAGATATACCACTCATCCATTTTTGTGATAGTTCGTGTGGCTTGTTAACAAGATGGGATATTTTTTGGATTAATTTTTTTGACTTCTTAACAAATTTTATTTTTCTTTCGCCATCAACATAACCTTCTTCATACCACGGCATTGCATGTCGTTCTATGATTTGGTCGTCAATTTCTTTTTTTTGTTTACCTGTTGATGAGGTTCTTAATTGTAAGAGGCAAATTAAATCTTCAAGCATCTCGCCTCTTTTCATTTTCCATTCACGCATCATGTTTCTTTTATCTTTCTGCAAATAGATTGTAGGTTTACAACGTGTTTAGCTTGTACTGCTTTTGCTAGTGCAGGATGTTTTGTAAGCTCTAACAATAGCTTTACTTGCTTGCCTGTAAGGGTGACGGTATAGGTTTTTATTGTCATCAAACTTCTGTGACTTCAATAAAATGTATATCACCTATTACTGCTTTTTGTAGTTGTGTAGGATTCTTAAACTTGCGTAGTTTGTTTTCTACTATGAGTTTTGCTTCTGCTGTATTTTGGGCAGCAAAGCAAAACTCAACAAAATGTTCAACAACAACACCCACTTTGTAGGGCGTTGCGTTGTATGGGTTGGCTGTTGTTGTGCGATTAGAATGGGATGTCGTCATCGATTGTTCCCCCATCGACCGTTGCTGGCTGGATGACTTGTTTGTTTTCTGCTGGCTGTGTGTCTGTGTTTGGTTCGTAAACACTAAGCCCCATGTAGTCTGAGCCATTTTGTGATTTGTTTTTGTAGGCGGATATGTTTTGTTGTCCAATCTTGCCGCCATAATTTGGTTTGCCTTCTGGTACATCAGCACCGTTATCATGCATCAAACCAACTTCGATAAAGACAGCTAGTTTGCGCTTTCCGTTTATCTCTTTCTTGAACAGCACACAGCGCGGCTCGTATGCATCATCAATGTGTTTTGCCCAGTATTCAATGTTGAGCTTGCCTGACAAGATGGGCTTGCCAATGTATTGCTCATCTTTTTCTGTAATGGGAAAAACCCTGCCTTTATTTGGGCTAAGTTTGTTGTCCATGTATCGCTCCTAGTATTCTGACGGTTCGTCTTTTGGTGTGTTGTGTGGCATTGGTTCTTTGTAAGTCTTTGGTTCTGCTGCTTTATTTCCGTCGTCATCTTCTGACGGTAAACCAAATGCAGCTTGCAAACCATAGCGTTTGGCATAGGTAATGCCTGACCCCATCTTCTGTGGATTGGATAGGTCTGATGACACGATGGGCGTGCGGCTTGTCAAGACTTCGCCATTAACGTGCATGACAATAGTCTTGACAAACATGCGACCAGTATCATCCATGTCGATTAGCTGTGTAAATGTCAGGCCATGCTGACCTGCTTTGCGGCAAGCAGCAATCACTTCTTCCAACGTAGAATACGTTGAGCGAAAGTGTGGGTTCTTGCCATCTTTGCTGGCTTTTACTTCTTCTGCATGCCATGCAATAAATGCATCAGCGATGGTTTGTTTTTTCTCTGCCATTGTTACCTCCTAGTCAGAGTTGATTGTAATACGACAAGCACCACGCTTGTCACGCTTGATGGTCAATAGATCACAATAGACCTCACGTTCTGTGTCTTTTACCATTGACCGTAGTTCTTTTTTGACAGCCTCGTGTTCTTTGGCTGTTTGTGAACTGTCCACAAATCTGTGAACAGCATCCATGAATTGATTGTCTTTGCTTGCATCACGTTTGACAAGGCCATCAATCTTGACGTTAGACCAATCAATTTTGTTGGCATGATTTTGTACTGGCTCAACGTCAGACTCTACCATTTGCCAGAATTGATAAGCTTGTGTGCTAACATTTTTCCAATAGTCTTCTTCAAAGTCTACTATGCAATATTCCCATACATTACCAAAGATGACAGAGAACACAGCTTTCTGCAGCTCATGCACACGCATGTATAAGTGTACCTGTGGTAGATATGCTTCCAACATATCAGACATGCTGCGATAGCTTGCTGTATGTTTACACTCGACAATCATAGCTACGCCATCTTTGTCGTAAGCTATGCCATCTGCTCTTGCTTGATAGGGAACGCCAGATATTTTTTTGCGTATGATGTCTGGACTTGGCATGACATCCCAGCCAGTACGCTTGGCAAGCCACTCCATGTTGAATGATTCTGTACGAATGCCAAGTTGTACATTGAACTCATCGCTTAGATTGTCTGGTTGAGTGCGTCCAGTTTTGACATGCCATAGCGTATTCCAATCGCCACGCACGATTGAATACATATCGGAGCCACCGATAAAACCTTTTCTTTCCATAATAGACCTCCATCTATTTATATATAGGTTGGCTCGTCATCGTAGACTTCGCCAAAATCCTCCCACTCTTGCTCCCAGCTTGGCTGGCCTTCATTATCTAATTCATCTAATTCATCTTCGTCCATCGTATCACACCGCCTCCTGATAATCAATGCATTTCTGCAACTCATCACGTAACATGAACCGTGGCTTGGACTTCCATCCAATGCCAGCTTCGTTGATAAACTCTGCTAGTGTTGGAAAGAATCTGACATTGCGCTCGATGTAACCAAATGCATCAATCACAATGTCGGCTGGATACTCTGCCAGCTTGGATGCAAGAGCCTTGCGCTTCATATCAAGCACCTTTGGGCTGAAGTCTTTTGCCAAAGTAATCAACGCACAAAGCATAGTAATACGTTCTTCAATATCTTTGACAGGCAAAGGCACTAAGGCTTTTTGCACCATCTCGTATGCTTCATGTAGTCTGTGTAGTGGGGCGTTACGATCAATTCGATAGAAGACAAGCTCGTAATGTTTGTTCAGTTTAGTTTCCAATGGAACTAATGAACTCACGCCATCTTCTATCATGCTCGTCACTAGCATTGGCTTGGTGGCTGCATCTGTTAGACGAGCCAGTGCTTTGGTTTTGATTTCTGTTGTTAATGCTTGCATCTAAAACCTCCTGTTTATGCACGCTTTTAATAATAGACTGTCGCTTGTCAGGTATCACCTGATTGCGCGGCAACCTGTAGTTTGGATCACGCTGTTTCATATTGACCTCCGTATTGATTAGTCTAGCAGTGTGCCTTGACAGTATCAACAATAAAAGTATTCTGTGTCATGCGCAGTCAGACCTCCAAAATGCGCGGCGCGATGGTTAGTCACCTCCAGCTAGCCATCGCGCTATCTTTTCAGCCAAAGGGTTGTTTACTTCGATGCATATAAAGTTTGGCCCTGTCTTCTGTTTAAGAAGATAGATGTCTGCTGGCTGTGTTTTGTGTGTCTTGGTAAGAAATGAGAAGCCACGTCCAGTAGCTTGATATTTTGATTCAGCTACCAATCGTCCTTCTTTGGTGGCAATAGAGATATCGGACTTCCACTCACCTCCCAACGCGCCAGATAGCGGTTGGCGTTTCGCTTCGCAGCCTTTTTCATTGAACCAGTTACACCACCATCGTTCGTGGTAGCTGCCTTTGTTGCGGCTAGATGTTCCCATCCGTAATACTCCAAGCAATCATCACACCAAATAGAACCACTTGCCATCACCGAAAACCAATGTGATGTGCTGCCACAATGTTCACATGCGGCAGGCTTTCCCCTACTATCCTCTAGTTTCTTTGATTTCGATTTGCGCTTCGAGCGCATCCAACCAGCAGACAAACATAAATCCTGACGGAACTCTTTTATATTGTTCCCATTTGTGTATTAAAGATGCAGCACATCCAATGCGGTGTGCTAACTCTTCTTGACTATAGCCACGTTTGTTTCTAATAGCCACAAGAGTTGCTACTAAATCTTGCCAGCTATTCGTATTCACTCTGGGATTTGTGTAGTGAGTAAGTGTGGATCGCATCTTCAACCTTTGCTGCTGTTGACAGACGCAAATCTTGACCCCCGATTGCACGATAGTATGTTGATGTAGGTATCTTCGCTTGCTTGAAGAACTCAACTAACTTGATGCCAGTTGGTGCTGCTGCATTATTTAATTGTTCTAAATATGTAATCATCTAGTACATATAACTGTGTAGCATAAATGCGTCAAGGCATTCGAGACACCTTGACGCTGTATGTTAGTCTATGACAATGCGTATTTTGTCTTCAAGTCGGTCATGAAGATTGTCATCCATCCAACTTGTAATCTTGTCATCAAGATCATCATCCATAACTGCTTCAGCTACTTCACGAGACAAGTTGCATATTGCATCATCTACGGCAGCTGGCATATCAAGCATAGCTTGTGTTATTTCTTCGCGTATTATTTTACGCATAAGACTTGTCAATGCAGTTGTTTCTTCATTTGATAAAGCCATCATAATTTTATACTCCTCTTGCTAAAATAAATAGTGCCTGACGCAATCTTTCGGCATCACGTCTACACATTTTAGCTGCTTCTGTATGTGAATAATCATCTTCTTCTGGGCAGTCATCATGCCATATAGCTTTTTGGTCAAGAGCAACAATCTCTTTGATGACCAATGACTGTACAAGTCCATGAGCGTGTGACCATGACATGTCATCCGACGTGTTGATTTGTGCAATATCCATCTCCAAGTGCCTCCATTTCTGCATCTGCTAGTCTTTCGTATTCTTCCATCGCATGTTTGATGAGATGGTTGAATGCTGGTGTGTCTTTGCCGACAATGCATTCGGCAACAGTCATGATTTCGTTAGGCCATAACTTGTTGCCAAGTGCTGTGCCAACCTTCACCAAATCAATGGTTGTTTGGTGATGCTTCTGCACTTGCAGGGAATCGAACATTCCCTGCTGTGCAATTAGATGTTTTGGTAAAGTCATGATACCTCCTTGATCAAATACAATGACGGTTGCCCTTGTGTTTTGGTTTCAACAACTTCATATCGTTGATCTTTTCTAAAGCGATATAGTGTTGCTTCTGCTGCTTTCTTTGAACAAGCCCAGACAGCCATCATTGTTTGTATGGTTACAGGATGTGCGCCAGACATAAAATCATTTAACTTGTGCATGCGACTAATGTCACGTTTGCTTGCCATGTAAATAACATTAACTACTGGTGCTGATTCTTTGTCATCTGCAAACACAAGCTGCTCAGATATCTGTGGTTTTGGTCTGTCTACTGATAAACGAGCAACAATTTTGGTAAGAGTTTCTAACTCTTTAGTTATTGCTGTTAGCTGATGCAATGTTTCAGTTTGTCTGTTGAGAACAAGCTCAACCTTTTGACGTAACACATTTTCTTCAGCTACTGGGTCTTTAGTTTGAAAGATGCTCATGACATATACCTCCTATGCTATAGCTACATCTTCTGCTGTGTGACTGTTGAGTAGTTCCACAGCTCGTTGTGCGACTTTCGCCGCCTCGAACACGTACTTCACATCATTGTTCAATGCTTGCAACCATGATGAGATGTACTTTGCATGGTCATCTCGTGCAGTTGGTTCCAGCCCGAGTTGTGCCATCATGAATGACGCGCCCATCTCTGCAACAAGTTCTTCAAAGGCATAGCCTTTCTTGTTCTTTAGACCAAGGCGATCAAGTCTGGATTCGTGACCTGTCCAATGGACAAGTTCATGTATTTTTGTGCTGTAATATGCAAGGCCATCAACAAAGTCAGACCATGGTGGCATGTTGACTTCATCTGTTGATGGGCGGTAGCAAGGTGTGCATCCATCAACCTCAACAACTTTCGCTGGGATATCAGCAAGTTGTTTGTCGATAGATGCAACAGGTTTGTCTGCATTGATATACAGTTCTTGCTTTGGATAGTAATGATCTGGCAGACCAGTTATCTGTGATGCATTGAAGACAGAGTATGCTTTGGCATATGAATAGAACTTGTCTTCTTTGTCTTTGTCTTTGCCTGTACCAAAATGAAATACTTTGGTTGGTGACTTGCAATTATATGGCACTTGACCACCAAGTTGTTGTGCTTGGTTGTAAGTCATCCAGTATGGATTGTCGTAGTCACACATCCACAACATAATAATGTTCATACCTCTGTATGGTACACCATTGTGCCGTAGTGGTAATCCACCACCAAACTTGTTGTATGGACGCAACCACGGTGGGCATCCATCCTCTATCTTTTTGATTATCTGTTGTGTAATATCTGCGTACATGTTGACCTCCATCATCAGATACTCTGTACTAATATCATATTTGTTGCACTTATGCAAGTAACAAAAGTCATTTAATTTCGTCAAGTAAATCAAAGACTTTGCGCGCATATACACGAGTGGTGGTAACGTGCAACAAAGAATTTTGCATCCCTGTGTCTAACTGAGCAAAAAAAAGGTGGTAGCTTCCGTAGAAGCCACCACCAGTTGGGGAGGAAACTATGTGTCAGGTTACGCTGAACGCTTGAGCTTAGCCAGCAGTTCAGCTGGGTCAACCTTCGGTGTGTTCACCTGCGGTGACAACACCTTGCGCTCAAGGATGCGCTCGCACACCTGCTCGAACCACGCTTCGCCGTGGTCCTCGGTGTGCTTCCCGTCATTCCAGATGCGAGGTTGACTTGCCTCTGCACCGTTGCGTCCAAGTATGGACCCAACGCTGTGCATCGTATTGTACAAGTCAACGTCCATCTGGTGCAAGGCATCCAGAGTGTGCCACTCTGCTTCTGCCTTGTTCTTGTTTGCGCCAAGGTTGATGAGCTTGGTGGAGTCAGGTCCGTTGCGCTCGACCTCGACATCATACTGATGTTCGAGTTCGAAGAAGCGTTCACGCTTCTTGCGTAGCGCAATACCTGACGCTTTGGCACGTGAGCCAAAAGTGAAATGCGCTGACGAGTTGAACTTGGGATTCTCCTCGCCCGATACCTGATTCGCGAAGCGCGAATCAAAGTCATCGGTCATGTTCATATCCACCAAGTTCAACACTGCGTCATGCGCTGCTGCGACATGCTCTGCATGTCCAGCATCACGTACAGGGGTTTCGATCTTAGTTACAGTCATCTTCTTTTTCTGTGCCATAATTATCTCCTATAAAAAGCACTACAGTTACGTCACACATACACACTATGTGCGAATATGTTATCGAGGCCATCACGACCGACACGAAAGTCAAGAGGCGAAGCACCGCACTTGCGGTGTCGCTATTCTTGCGCACCGCAGACATTGACATGTCTGCGCAAGAATCGCACCTCTTGACCGAGTGGGCGTGCTGGCACACCGTTCATGCGGTGCATGAACTGTGTGATAACATTCGCTCATCGTGTGTGTGTGTAGAGTACACACTCGCAGGCGGCTCGATGCCGCCTAGCACCAGTTACTGCATCTGGGAGATGCATGGCACTGCGTGCCATTCCCAGCTATGCTGGGCTGTAACTTGTGCGGCGTGTGTTCTCTTATCAGCGTGAAGACTCGCAAGCTCGTCTTGCGCTGCACATCCAACTGCAACGTCCGTCACGCCACGCTACGGATAGTCAGAGCTATTAGTGCGCTAATCGCCCATGGCGATAGCACCAGCTCGACTATCCGCAACTGGTCTACGACCAGAGCCAGTGACGCAACGGCCAGTTGGTCTGCATCACTAGAACCACTAGTAATGATAGAACCTATGGTTCCAGTAGTGGTTCTAGCGAGCAGTGTGACAACACTGATGCACTGCGTGCATTCATGTATTGTCGTGTTGCAGTTCTCTTGCTGATAAGGATCGGGCGGTCACACCACACTGGCTTCGCTGGCGCAAGCCACCGCGTGCAAGGCCGGTCACGGTCGCTGGTGCGGACTGCGCCTTGCTCGCGGCAGTGTGCGTGTGACAGGCGTATGTTGTGCGTTGACAAGGCGTCTGGGGAGCGTGTATGTAGGGGGGGATTACAGGGGGGGTTATGAGAATCGCAAGGATGGGTAATGAGTGCTGTAGTAACGGCTGGTGAGAAGAAGCTAACCACCAAGCAGACCGCGTTGGTTGATGCGCTCGTAGCAAATGGATGTAGCATTACGGAAGCGGCTGGCTTGGCAGGTTATGCTTCTGGTGAGAGTGGGAGAGTGACAGCCAGCAAGGCTTTGCGGCTGCCACATGTGCAAGCGTATATGATGCAGAGGATTGGTGAGACTATGGGCGTGAGTGCTACGATAGCCGCCGCTAGACTGGTGCAGTTAGCTCGTGGTGCCAAGAGTGAGTACGTGCAGTTAGAAGCGAGCAAGGATATCTTAGACAGAGCTGGCTTCAAGGCACCAGAGCGTCACATGCACCTGCACGCTGGCGACATATCTGTCAGTATCGATCTTAGCTAGCAGGCCACGCAGCACTGCGTGACTCTGCTAGCGGTGTAGTTCGTAGACTGCATGGGGGTCAAAAAGTCGGTGCTACAACCCTCGACACGACCCATTGACACATTATAGCCGCAAAGGTACTGTAGCATTAATGCAACAAGGAGGTCATCATGCGGTTATTGTTTATTTTGTTATTGTTCCCCAGCATTGCGTTTGCTGATTGCGTTAGTTCGTTGCTAGAGTCTGGCTACCGCGTTGAAAGGTTAGTTCCGTTCAAAGACGGCTCTTGTGGCATTAGCGACCCAGTAAGGATGTATGCAACACCTACCACAGATTTTTCATCGCCAATAACTCTGTCGTGTCCGTTTGCCAAGCGTGTTGGTGATTGGGCTTTCGATATAGGCGCAAAGCACATTACACACATTGGTGGATACAACTGCCGCAAAGTGCGTGGTGGATTTATGATGTCACAACACTCTTATGGAAATGCCATTGATGTAAAGAAGATAGATGGCGTGCCTATATCTAAACAATGGCGACATGCGTATAAAAGAGCGTGTAAATATTTTACCACAGTAAGAACGCCTGACCATGATGCCAACCATCAGCATCATCTACACATTGACAATGGCTGGGGCATGGGTTGTATATTCGATATTGTGCGTTGAATTTTCTACAGCTTAATGAGAATGATGCATAATGTTAGATAAACTCGTTTCAGAAATGCCATTGCACAAAAACTTTTTTATACGTGGTGTGTTCAACGCTGTGTTGCCGCAGTTTTTAAATCCGTTTGACGACTCAATAACAGAAGACAGCATAAGCGGCGAACTATTAGAAATGCTGCGTATTCTTGCTGAAGAGGTTGCGCCCGATTTAGAAGATGGGCAGGCCGTGCCAATTAACTATGATATGATGAACAAAAAATATAATTTAGACAACATTTTTAAAAAGAAAGAGTTTTCAGTAGATACTTTTGAAGAGCAGGTAAAAATGTCTCTTGGAAGTTTTATGTTGTATAAAGAAAATGGGCGTTTAAAAATATCAGATGTATATGACTTCCCAGAAATAGGCCAATGGGAGCAATACAATAATGTTCAAACTTTTGGTGATTATAGAAAAGTTATTGCCAATAACCCAGACAAAAGAAAATATTTTTATGCTCGTTTTATAGGTGAGCGTATGATGAATGAAAGGCGTGATGATAACCTAAAGGTTGATATTACACTGCCGCAAGTTGCAGCCAAAGAACCAGAATCTGATTTCGAGCCATCAATACCAGAAGGTGCTGAATCAGTTGTGTATCGTGGCCCAATGACAAAAAAACGATGGAATTTATTTACTGGTTTAATAAGCCCAGCAGGGGCGGCAGAATAATGGCAAGGTCACCAGCATGGACACGCAAGGCAGGTCAAAATCCGAAAGGTGGATTGAATGCAAAGGGCAGGGCATCGTACAGAACGAAGTCTGGCAAGAAGGGCAATCTGAAAGCACCAGTAAAAGGTGCAGCGAATACACCAGAGAAGCTAAGAAGGAAGGGTTCGTTTTTGGTTCGCATGGGTTCAGCGAAGGGGCCATTGAAGGATGCGAAGGGCAGGCCGACACGTTTGAAGCTATCACTGGTAGCATGGGGTCACTCTGGTGACAAAGCATCTGCGGTAGCCAAAGGCCGCCGTTTATTGGCTAGGTATCAAGCCGCAAAGAAGAGGAAAAAGAAATGATAAAAAAGAAAGCCGCTAAAAAATCAATGCTTACAGCAAAACAAAAGACATTGCCAAAAGCATTGCAGCAAAAAATTATGAAAGCAAAAATGAAAGGAAAGTAAAATGCCAATGGGAAAAGGAACTTATGGTAGCCAAGTAGGTAGACCAAAGAAGGCAGCAGCTAAAAAAGCACCAGCAAAAAAGAAAATGCCAGCAAAGCGAAAGCCAGCTACTGGTAATTACTCTCGCGGCTACTAATGTTTTATGCTTCCCTTCTTTTTTGTTGGGTGGCTTTAGATGGGCAACAATGTCTTATTGCACAAGATACAAATGGCCCATACGTTGAAGAAGAGCAGTGTTTAGAAAGGCTAAAAGAAATGGTATTTACAATTCATTCAGATTTACCATTTTCAAGAGTTGTTGATAAACAATGTGTGCAACAAAAGGAAGGTAATGTATAATGGCTTCAATGTTAACAAAAAGACAAGAAAGCACATTAAAAAAACACTCTGTTCATCATACTGCAAAACATATGAAGTTAATGCGTAGGTTAATGAAAGAAGGAAAATCATTTTCTTTTGCGCATAAACAAGCACAGAAAAAAGTTGGGAAATAATGGCTGTTAATGCTGCTGGTAATTACACCAAACCTAAAATGCGTAAGGCATTATTTAATCGTATAAAGGCTGGCAATAAAGGCGGACGTAGTGGTCAGTGGTCAGCAAGAAAAGCGCAAATGCTAGCAAAAGCCTACAAAGCAAAGGGAGGCGGATATAGAAACTAATGTTAGCAGAGCTTGTGGCTATAAACAGTGCGTTTGCCGTCATCAAAAAGACGATTGCAAACGGCAAGGAACTTGCCTCGGCAGGGAAAGCGATTGCGGATTTTGCCTTTGCGAAGGAAGACCTGCAATCCAAAGCTAGCAAAAAGCGAAATAGTACATTTGGAAATGATCTTGAAGAGTTTATGGCTCTTGAAGAGGTTAAAAGAAAAGAGGCTGAACTCAAAAGCATTATGTATCTTTACGGACGTTATGGGCTGTGGGAAGATTGGGTTAAGTTTCAAGCAGATGCTAGAGCTAAAAGACAAAGACAGATAAAAGAGGCGCGGCTAAAAAGAGAGAAGATGATTGAAGTTATCGGCATTGTTTCTTTATCTTTTGTTATTTTGTTTATGTTTGCTGGCTTTTTTTATATTGTAGCGAGAAAGAAACTATGGCTTTAAAACCATCACAGGCTTCTTTACGGAAGTGGACAAAACAAAAATGGAGAACTAAAAGTGGCAAGCCATCCACACAAGGGCCAAAAGCCACAGGCGAGCGTTATCTACCATCAGCCGCAATCAAGGCGTTATCGTCGCAAGAATATGCAGCGTCCACTGCTGCTAAAAGAAGAGCAACTCGTGCTGGTAAGCAGTTCTCCAAACAGCCTAAAAAGATATCAGATAAAACCAAAAGATACAGATGAGCTTTCTACACACACTAAAGCGTGAAGAACGTGATATGTTGCGCCAGATTGTTAAGAAGGTGCATCTTGCTTACCACCCTAAACAGTTCCAGACTGACAGAGAGGCAGATAAAGTTATTGCTGTTATCGGGCCAGAAGTTGTGGAGCGCATGATTAAGTTTGGTAAGGATCACAAGATTGACCAAATTTAATTACAAACCTGATGGCGAAGTCCTTAAATCTTTTATGAAAGACGATTCGTTCTTTCGTGCATTGCGTGGCCCTGTTGGGTCAGGCAAGTCGGTGTGTTGTTGTGTTGAGTTGTTTCGGCGTGCTGTACAACAAGAAAAAGGCTTAGATGGTGTACGCAAATCACGTTGGGCAGTTATTAGAAACACAAACCCACAGTTAAAAACTACCACTATTAAAACTTGGTTGGATTGGTTTCCAGAAGAAGAATGGGGCAAATTCCATTGGTCTGTGCCATATACACATCATATTAAAAAAGCAGACCTAGACCTTGAAGTTATCTTCCTCGCTCTCGACAGACCAGAAGATGTCAAGAAACTCCTCTCCCTAGAATTGACAGGTATCTGGATCAACGAGGCGAGGGAGATACCCAAATCTATTATTGACGCATGCTCAATGCGTGTAGGTCGTTTCCCTTCAATGAAAGATGGTGGATGCACATGGACAGGAGTCATAGCCGACACAAATGCGCCAGAAGAAGATCACTGGTGGCCCATAATGTCAGGCGAAGTTCCTATTCCAGACCACATTCCCAAAGAAGAAGCGAAGATGTTAGTCAAACCAGACAACTGGAATTTTTACACACAACCAGCAGGTATGCTGGAAATAAAGGACGAAGAAGGGATCATCACAGGTTACGTTCTAAACAAGAACGCAGAAAACGCAAAGAATATGAGAGCCGACTACTATCCGAACATTGTACAAGGAAAGACAAAGAGTTGGATAGATGTATATGTGATGAATCGCCTTGGGAGTATAAAAGATGGTAAACCCGTTTATGCCAATTTTGCAGCAGATGTCCATATTGCCAAAGAAGAAATACCTGTTGCCGCAGGACTACCTGTTTATATTGGTCTTGATTTTGGCCTTACTCCTGCAGGGGTAGTTGCACAAAAGGTGCGTGGACGTTGGCTGATATTACAAGAGATAGTCGCGTTTGATATGGGTATTGTTAAGTTTACTGAAGTGTTACGCCAAGAGTTGTCTACAAGATATGCAACTAATGAAGCTATCATCTTTGGCGATCCAGCAGGTGACTTCCGCGCCCAAACTGATGAATCGACACCATTTCAAATATTGCGTGGCGCAGGTTTAAATGCAAGGCCAGCACCGTCAAATGATGTTGCTCTTAGGATTGAATCTGTAAACTCTGCACTTAATCGCATGGTTGATGGCAGTTCAGGACTATTAGTTGACTTTCGATGTCGCAATATAATCAAAGGTTTTGAAGGCGGCTATCAATACAGGCGGCTGCAAGTATCTGGTGAGCGTTACATGGATAAGCCAGATAAAAATCATTTCTCACATATACACGATGCTTTGCAGTATTTAATGCTTGGTTCTGGCGAAGGGCGTGCAATCTTGACGAACATGCAGCATGCGCCTAAACCTTTTCAAGCTGAACGTAACTACGATGTCTTTACAAGAAAACCACGACAAAAACGTAAAGGTCTTTGGGCTAGAATGTAAAATGTGCGTTGCTTTATTTGTAAAAGCAACTGTATGAAAAACTAAAGGAGACTGTTATGTGTGTAGGTAGACCAGCAAGGCCAACTGTACAAGGGCCAACAGCAGAAGAAAAAGCTGAAATGGAGCGTGCTAAAAAAGCAGAAAAAGATGCTCGTGAACAAAGAGAAGCAGAAGAGCGTAGAAGGCGTGAAGAGGCAAGAGAACGAGGTGTAGAAGCTACTGCCAAACAACAACGCCGTGGTTCTGGCGCAACATCTTTGCTTACAGGTGGCAGAGGTGGCATGGGTTATTTTGACGAGACTCTATAATGCTTCAACCAAAAATAATGTTGGAAAAGTATGAGCGTGCCAAAGAAAAACGCTTAAACTTTGAACCACTATTTGATGAGTGCTATGAATATGCACTTCCTATGCGACAAGGATTTTATTACGAAGTTGCTGGTCAACGGCGTGATGATAAAATCTTTGATGAAACTGCTGTTGTTGGCACACAAGAGTTTGCTTCTCGTCTTCAATCTGGTCTTGTCCCAAACTTTGCACGTTGGGCAGATTTTATTGCTGGTTCTGAAATACCAGATGAACAGATTGATGAAGTTAATAATCAACTGGATGTGGTGACTAATTATGTTTTTGAAGTTTTGCAGTCTTCTAACTTTGGGCAAGAGATACATGAATCGTTTATGGACTTGGCTGTTGGAACAGGTGTGCTGCTTGTTGAAGAAGGTGATGCGCTCAATCCAGTACGCTTTAACGCGATACCGCTTCCGTCTGTCGTGTTGGACACAGGTGCAGATGGCTCGATTGACCATGTGTTTAGAGAGAGGACTCTTAAGAACCGTTCGATTCCTGTTGCCTATGAGCGTGTTGAAGTTAGTGAGCGACTTGCAAAAGCTATTGCAACACAGCCAGAAGCTGAGTGTAAGATTCTGGAAGTCATTTGTAAAAATTACGAAAAGCGCAATGAAGAACGCTATGACTATTTTGTCATCGATATTGCTAACGAAGAAATAATTTATTACGAACAGTTTGTTGGCGCAGGTTCTAATCCGTTTATATGTTTCCGTTGGTCTAAAGCCAGTGGCGAAATTTATGGACGTGGCCCTCTTGTCAATGCCCTCAGTGCAATTAAAACTACGAATCTGACAATTGAGCTTGTTCTTGAAAATGCACAGATGGCTATTTCAGGCATCTACCAGATGGATGATGATGGCGTTATGAATACAGATACAATAAATCTTGTGCCAGGAACGATCATCCCAAAGGCGATGGGTTCAATGGGATTGCAACCAATACGTGCTGCTGGTGACTTTAATGTTGCTAATCTTATTCTTAATGATATGCGCAATAATATTAAGAGGGCTTTATATAATGATATGCTCGGCGACCCAAATAAAACACCAGCATCAGCCACTGAAGTTGCAGAACGTATGGCTGATTTATCAAGAAGGATTGGGTCAGCCTTTGGTAGACTACAGGCTGAGATGGTTCAACCAATATTGCAACGTGTTGTATACATTCTGAAGAAGCAGGGCCGTATTGAATTACCAGTTATAAATGGCAGAGAAGTTAAGATTCGTTCTGTTTCTCCTCTTGCACAAGCGCAAGCTAATCAAGATATTACATCTATATCACGCTATTTGCAGTTAGTTGGCGGTACGTTTGGGCCAGAGATTCTTACTCTTCTTGTAAAGCCAGAAGATGTTGCTGTTCACCTTGCTGAAAAATTTGGCGTGCCTGATACATTAATACGTGATAGCGTTGAGCGCGAAGAGCTTGGAAGAGCTGCACAACGATATCAAGAAGCACAGTCAAGAGGTGAAATGCCTGATGTCCAATCACTTAGGCCTTGATGGGTTCCCACGCCCAAAAGAAGAAGACGACAGAATATCTCAGAACATAAACAGTTTGTTCCGCACACCTAATGGTAAAGCAGTGATGAAGTATTTACGTTCTATCACTATCGAATCTGTTAGCGGTGCGAACATATCTGACGCTGAACTACGTCATTTAGAAGGGCAGCGTTATTTAGTAGGCCTCATAGAGAGGCGATTTAAACAAGCAGAAAAGGCAAAAAAATGAGCGAAGCAGATAATGTAGAAGTAGCGGCTGAAGCCACAGCCACAACTGAAGCACCTGTAGCTGAACGTCCAGAATGGCTACCAGAAAAATTTAATACACCAGAAGACCTTGCGTCTTCTTATCAATCTCTTGAACAGAAACTTGGTGCTGGTCAAGAAGAACTGCGGCAGCAAATTATACAAGAGTTTGAAGCTGCTGCTTATGAAAACAGGCCAGCTACTGCCGGTGATTATCAGATACCAGAATCTATTGATGCAGAAATGGCTGTTGATAATCCACTGTTTCAATGGTGGGCTGATCATGCATTTGAAAACGCATATAGCCAAGAAGAGTTTGAATCTGGCATTGCGCAATATGCAGAATTCATAAACTCACAAACACCTGACTTGCAACAAGAGCGTGCTAATCTTGGTGACAATGCTGATGCACGTATTGAAGCTGTTGACCTATGGGCAAACAAGTTTTTTCCAGCAGAATATAGCGATGCTATTTTGCAAATTGGGCAAACAGCAAAGGGCATTGAAGCTCTTGAGTTTATTATGTCTAAAGTAGGCAGTGCGCAAATGTCTGCTGATGCAGGCTTACCTACTGCGATGACAGAAGATAAACTGCGTTCTATGATGACTGATGAGCGTTATTGGAATCCAGCAAAAAGAGACCCAGCCTATGTCAAGGAAGTCCAAGCAGGTTTTTCCAAAGTCTTCAATTAACGCTTTCCATGAAGACGGTGATGTTAAGATAGTAAAGGCTACAATAGAGCATGCTGGCTACTTACAACATCGTCTTCGTGATACTGATATACGAGAGTGCATGATCCACGGCGCAACGCCGTGGCGTGCGCTTCATGTACCTTTGTCAAGTAAACATGCAAAAACATGGACAGGTTTATACAAAGATCAACCTGTGTGTATGTTTGGTGTATTTCCTTTTGAGAATAAACAAGACCTTACATCTGGTCATATATGGATGCTAGGTTCTTCTGTGTTGGATGACATACCAAAAAAATTTTTAAAAACATCAAAATTAATGTCAAATTGGCTTTGTGACCAATATGATTGGGTAGAAAATCTTGTCCCTATTGAACATGAACGCACAATCAAATGGCTTGATTGGTTGGGATATTCGTTTTCAAATCAACCTACAGTCATAAATGGTTATCATTGTTTACGTTTTGTGCGTTGCCAACGTGATATAGAAGTGAGATTTGAATAGTACAGCCTGTTTCTAGCTGACGGCCCTGCGGGATAACCGATTGACGCGATGTTACGGACAACTGTGTAGTAAACGTAAACCTCTTTTGAAAGGACTGATAAAATGGCGAATACTATTGATGTCGCATTTATCAAGCAGTTCGAGTCAGAAGTTCACATGGCTTATCAGCGCATGGGTTCAAAGTTGCGTAACACTGTACGCACAGTTGGCAATGTTGCTGGTAGCACTGTTCGCTTCCAAAAAATCGGTACTGGTTCTGCTTCAACAAAGTCACGTAATGGTGACATTACCGCTATGGAACTCACCCACACACAGGTTGAGGCAACTATGGCTGACCATTATGCGGCTGAGTACATCGACAAGCTCGATGAACTGAAGACTAATATAGATGAACGTCAAGCTGTAGCGCAGTCTGCTGCTGCCGCTCTTGGTCGTAAGACTGACGAGATTCTTTATACTGCTATGGACGCAGGTGCTAACTCAACTCAAATTCATGATACATCATCTGCTCTTGAAAAGGCAGACTTGTTGTCATTGTTTGAAACATTTGGCTCTGCAAATATTCCCGAAGATGGTGGTCGTTTCTTGGCTATGCATCCAAAAGGATATTCTGATCTGTTCTTAATCACTGAATTTGCATCAAGCGATTTTGTTGGTGAGCAGAATCTGCCATATGCAGGTGGTATGACCATGAAGGAGTTTCTTGGCTTCAAGATTTTTTCTACATCAGCAATTACTGCTGGTAAGAACATGGCTTACCATACATCTGCTGTCGGCTTGGGCATCAACTCAGATGTTCAAACTGAAATTAATTATGTGCCGCAAAAAGCTGCACACCTTGCAACTTCAATGATGTCAATGGGTGCTACTGTTATTGATGACAATGGTATCTATGAAGTCCTTGATAACAACACATAGGGAGTAGAGCATGGCTTATTCAGCTTCTGGCCTAACTAATATGGCTACTGGTGGCGGTCACAATCTGTGGTTCTACACCTCAACAGATGCACTGACAGCAGTCCGTGTATCTGGCTACTTTAATGACGCTGCTGACATGATGAATGTTGGTGATGTTATTTTTGTCTATGACTCTGATGCTCCTAGTATGGGCATTTCTGTTGTTCTGTCCAATACTGGCACTGTTGTCGATATTGCAGACGGAACTGCTCTGACAGTCTCAGACTCTGACTAAGGAAGTGGGGGGCTTCGCCCCCCCATAACCAAATGAGTAGTGTAGCTAATTCAGATATTGATATTGCGTCTCGTGGCCTAATACTTATTGGCGCGAATCCTATTACTTCGTTTTCTGCAGACAGTACAGAAGCATTGGTTGCAGATAATATTTATGAAGATACTGTACGTACAGCGCTATGTACAACACGATGGCGTTTTGCTACAAATCAAGCACAGTTAAATAGATTGACAAATGAGCCAACTGGTCGTTTTGATGCTGCTTATCAAATACCATCAGATAATTTAATGGTTCATGCTGTTACTATTGATGATCAACTTATTGCGTACACAATATATGGCGACAAGATATTTTGTGATGAGTCTAGTACATCAACTTTAATTATTGATTATACTTTTCGTGCAAGAGAAACAGATTTTCCAAGTTACTTTACATTAGCTGTACAATATTCTTTGGCTGCAAGTTTTGCGTTAGCTATTGCCAGAGATGAACAAATGGCTCAAATGATGGAACGTAAAGCTCAGTTGTTAATGCAACAAGCCAAAACACTTGATGCACAACAACAAACAACACGCAAGCTGACAACATCGAGGTTCATTACTGAAAGGAGAAGTTAATGGCACGCGTCCGTGTACCTTTAAACAACTTTTCTTTTGGTGAAATCAGCCCTTCTTTAACATCAAGGACTGACTCTCAGGTTTATCAAAATGCTGCCGAAAAGGTTACTAACTTTTTTATACGTGCTGAAGGCGGTGTCATAAAAAGGCCCGGCTCGAAGTTTATTCATAAGTTTTCAGATACTTACGATAGCACCTTAACGCAACAGATAAGGATTGAGCCGTTTGTTTTTTCAGACGATGAGAAATATATTATTGCCCTTCGTAATGGAAATGTTGATGCATTTTTTATTAATCCTACTACTGGTGCGGTGTCATTAAGTGCAACTGTTGCCTTTTCTGAATTTACAAGCGCACGCATACCACAGATTACATTTGCTCAATCTGGTGACTTTATGTTCTTTTGTCATTCAGATTTTTTCCCTGTTATATTAAAACGTACAGCATTGGATACATTTGTGCGTGAACAGTACGCTTTTGAAACATCATTAGATGGCAATAAAACTTTTCAGCCATATTATAATTTTCAAAGTGCTGGTGTAACTATAACTCCATCTCATACATCTGGAACAGGCAGAACCTTTACAACAAGTGCTGATTATTTTAATAGCGCACAAGTTGGCACAAGATTGCTTATTGGTGAGACTGAAGTTGTTATAACTGGTTTTACAGATGCACAAAATGTTACTGGTAATATTAAAGGCACAATACAAAAACAATTAGATATTGATGCCATCAAAACAAAAAAAGATGTTTCTGCAATAGAGATTGCACATGTAAATCATGGTCTTGCGTCTGGTGCTTCTGTTACTATTGCAAATGCTGGTGGTGTAGGTGGTATATCAGCATCGAATATAAATGGTACAAGAACAATATCTCGTATTATTGATGAAAATAAATATGAGGTGACTGCTGGTGCTAGTGCTTCATTAGAGGATATTGGTGGCGGTTCTGTAACGATAGAATCAACAGCAGCTACTACAGAATGGTTTGAACAATCATACTCTACATTTCGTGGCTTTCCATCTGCTATAACATTTCATGAAAATCGTCTTTGGTTTGGCGGTACTGATAGTCAACCTGATGGTATATGGAGTTCTAAAACAGCAGAGTATTTTAACTTTGATGTTGGCAAGGGCGAGGATACAGATGCTATAGATTTAGATGTTGCTGCTGGTGTAACAAATCGTATTCGTCATTTGGTGTCAAACAGAGACTTGCAAGTGTTTGCATCGCAAGGTGAGTTTTTTCTGCCTAGTTCTACAACGCAGCCATTAACACCAGCTAATGCAAAAATATCTGCGCAGACTCCATTCGGTACTGGTTTTGTTAGACCACAATCTATTGATGGTGCAACATTGTTTGTGCAGTCAACTGGTACTGCTGTTAGAGAGTTTGTATTTACGGATTCTGAAGGGGCTTACGTTGGCGCACAGGTGTCTTTGCTATCTTCCCACCTTATAAACAACCCTAAGCAACTAGCAGTCGTTAAAGGCTCTTTAAACAGGTCTGGGGCTTATGGCTTCTTTTTGAATGGTGATGGTAACATATCTGTATTCTACCACATTCGTAACGAAAAGAAGTTAGGTTGGATGAACTGGACAACAAACGGTAACTACGTTTCTGTTGGGTCTACAGATAATAACTTGTTTGCTGTTGTGTCGCGTGACCAAGGTGATGGCACAACAAAGCTATATCTTGAACAGTTTGATACTGACTTTCAGCTTGATTGCAGCAAAGATTATACAGGAACTGCTGGTGTCTTTAATGTATCTTCTGTGTTTGCTAATGGTGCATCTGTTGATGTTGTTGAAGGTACAGAATACTTAGGCTCATTTACTGTTGCTAGTAGCAATGCAGATGTGTCTGCTGTTGATGCAACGTCTACGTCTGCTGAGATTGGTTACAAGTTTACGCCAGAATTAAAGACACTGCCTATTGATGCTGCTGTACAAGGTGGGCCTTTGACTGCAAGGCCACGCAGGCTTTCATTAGTTGATCTTGATCTTAACGACACGCTATCTGTTTCTGTTAATGGAACTGATATGATTATTCGTAATGTAAACTTTGATCCTTCACAACCTCGTGTTAAACAAACAGGTAAAGAAGAGTTTAGACCGTTGGGTTTTAGCAAAGACCCACGAGTAACTATATCGCAATCAGCACCGTTGGATTTGCAAATTAACGGTATGGTAATAGAGGTGGCATTTTAATGGCTTTTGAAATTGCATTAATGGCGGCTGGTGCATTTATCACTAGCCAAGGAATATCAGCAAGAGAACGTGCGCAAGTTGATTCTGCAAGAATGCTGCAGCAACAGAATTATCAAGAGATGAAGCGTGCGGAACTTGGTGGTCTTATTGACCACAACAATCGCGTTGAACAATTCCGTCAATATGAAAAGCTACTTGTTCTTGCTGGGCAGGGTAGGCAAGACCGTTCAATAAAAGCTATACGTAAAGCAGCAGCAGGAAAATCATCAAAGGCATTAGACCAAGCCTCAATAAGAACACTAGGTCAAATGTCACTGTCTGCCACTCGTGCTGACCAAGCTATGATGGACGAGCGTTTTGCAAGAAGCTCTGCACGCAATCAACAAATGATGAATCTAGTTGGTGCTGGGTTAAAAATGTATCAGGTAACTCCAACGTAAACAGGTTAATTATGGAAATAAAAAAGTTTCAAACATCTGCTCCTGCTGTTGGCCCTATTGGATTGGTAAGGCCATCTAATGCTGGCGTGCGTGCTGCTGAAAGTCAGATGCGCATGGGTCAGCAGTTGCTTGATTCTGCATTTAAGCTAACTGTTGACAGACAGCAAGAAGAGGGCAAAGAGTTTGCAGCATCTTATACATTTGCTCGCAATCCAGATGGCTCTCTTAATGTTGAAGATTACAGTGCAATTATTGATGAAGCTGATTTGTCTAAAGTTGCTCGCGCTTCTGCAAAGCCTCTTCTTAATCAACGCTATCTGAACGCAACAAAAGTTGATATATCGAATGCAGCTAATGCTTTTCGTTACAACAAAAATGCAGATGGCGAACCTGATTTATCAAGCCCTGCTAACGAAGACCAGTTTGTTTCAAACTTTCAATCATACATAGCTGAAACTGCAAAACTATCTGGCGACCTTGGTGGTGCAGTATCTGACCTTGGTGCAGCCGTTCAAGTGCAGCATGTGCAAGACATACGCAACAAAGCTGTAAAAGCTGCGCTAGATGCTGACAAAGAAAACATGTTAACTATTATTAAAAAAACTAACGATGATATTTTGGCAATGACTGTTGGTGGGGCAACAGTTGGTGAGCTTACATTTGATGAAGACAGTGAAGAGGTAGGCGTTACTGGTGCTGTTCTTACCCAGTTGTATGAACAACAACTCGCTAACATAGATCAGTTGCAAGCGAAGCATTCATCTCGCATTGGTGATGACGTTGTACCTAATCTTAAAAAGCAGTTAAGAAAATCATTTTTTGGTGGTCAGGCTAATGGCATGGCGGTCAGAGTAATGAACCAGATGGGTGGTGGCTCTAGCTTTGATAGTTATAGCAGAAGTCAGTTTATGCTCAACAGGATGAGCATGGTTATGACCAATCCATCTTTATATAATTCATTGGGCGTGGAAGAACGCTCGATTTTTGATGCTGCGGGATTTACACAAAAGTTTGTAACAAGCGATGAGTTTATTGGAATACGTGATGAAGTTGCATCAAAGATTACTGTTCTTGAGGGCAAGGTCGCACAAGAATTTAACACAACAAAAATAGCTAAACAAAATGCTCGTACAGGCACATTACTGATATCCAACCAACCAGTAAGCGCAAGCGAAGCCAAACAGTTTCTTGAATCACAAGGCATTAATAATGCGTTTGATGTAATGCGTGCTTATTCAGCAGGGTCATTTGATGAAGGAACACCATTGCATAGTTTAATTAATGGTCGCTCTGCTTTGCCGCAACAAATAACAAATATGTTTTCTCCTGACATATTAGCTGACTTAGCTTCACAAAATAAGCTTGAGAATGCCATGAATATGTACTTTACATTAACAAGAGACTTTGATGATTTTGGCACAGAGATGCGTCTTAATCGTGGCTTTAGTGATGAAACAGTTGCTTTGATGGAATCTCTTGGTCGTTATTCAACATCAATGCAACCAGAAAAGTTAAGTCAGTGGTTTCAGAAAACACAAGATTTTGAACTGCTGGATGTAACACAAAGAAACTCTCGCATCAAAGCCGAGCTTGTTAAAACAGGAAATAAAACAGAAGAAACTGTTGAGGGGTTTATCTCTTCTGTTATGGGCAAAAGTATATCAGCCGAAGAAGCAAACTTCTTCCGTCCACTAGCCGAAAAGTATATTTATTTTTATGGCGCAGATGCAGCTAGAGAAATATTAGAGCAGTCAAAGAACACAGTTTTTACAGCAACAAAATATTTTAGGCCAGTAGAAATGGGCGTGCAGCCTAAAACTCGTTTTGCACCAGAAGCAATTATGGGCAGAGAAGAGTTAAATGAATTTGATTCTGCTGTTGATTCTGTTTTGCGGACACTTACTGGTGGTGCAAATAATTTTTTAGGGCAAACTCATTATCTTGCTCCAACAAGGCAGAGGGGTACTTATCTTATTGTTGATAAAGAGTCTGGCTTAATGGCTATCGATAGTTTAGGCCAGCCTGTCTATGTTAACGCAAATGCTATTCTCGCAGCGCGAGGCATGCGGTTACGTCAAGGCGCTCGTGCGATGGAGCTAGAACAAGAGCGCATTAGAGAGTTCAAACTAACAGATGAAGAAATTGCAAGACAGGCAGGGAAAGCGTTTTAATGATTGAATACAATCGCCGTGGTCGCAATTATGTTAATCACATGCCGCCAGAATATCTTGCAACACCAGATGCAACATGGGTGCAAGGATTTAAAGCGGCTGTTGCCTATAATAATATGCCTCTTGTTGAGTCTGTTGAAGAGGCAGCTTTGTTTGGTAATATTGGCTTTGACCCTGATTTTGTTGCGGCAGACCATATTTCTGAACAATATTTGCCATACGCTGAAGACCTTGTGCGTGCAAAAAATGCAGACCATCTTGCCTATCTTGAAGGCCGCCTTGCTGATTCTTTGCAGCGCAAACAGATTATGGCTAGTGCGCCATTTACATCTCAACTTGCTGGCGGCACGATTGGCGACCCTCTTTTCTTTTTATCATTTGTTCCAGCATTAAATACACTCAAACTGGGTAAAACAGTTGGGCAAGCTACTGCTCGTTTTGGCGGCGTTGGTTTGGCGTATGGCACAGCATCAGAAGCAAGACGTGCGCCTTTTGCTGTTGGTGATGATCCGTATGAATCTGTTAGCAATATTGCTGTAGAAACGGCATTTGGTGGTTTTCTTGGTGGCGGTTTGCGTGTTGGCGCAAACATGATACCAGCTATTCGTTCTGGTATAGGTAAGGCTAGAGCAAGAATGCGTGGTGAAGAAGTTGCACATACTATTGATCCAAAGACAGGTGAGCTAGTTTATGCAAACTCCCGTGGTGAATATACTGCATCATTCGGCAATCCATTCGGCAGCCGTGGGCAACGTATCTTGGCAAGTGATGAGTTTAGTGATGATATTAAACAGTATTTTTATTTGTTAAATTATAATATGGGTGTGCCGATTGAAGGACAAAAAGCACGCTCACTTGGGCAATCTGTTGCTGCTGGCGTGCAAAGTCATGTTGGTAATGCTATGCGTTTAATGCGCTCTCTTGAAGATTTGCATGCACAAGAAATTTCTGGATTTAAAAAAGGTCAGCAAGGTGTAGAAAAAGCATCACGCATACTTAACACACATCTTGCAGATTTTGTTCCTTTAGGCAAAAGGCCATACAATGAGTGGTTTGAAGATACAGTAATGAAGTATCTGCAAGCTGGGCAGCCAAATCCACAGGCTGTTGATGCACTTATGGCTGGCGTTACTGACCAGCAAAAGAAGGCATTTACTTTGTTTAAAGAGTTTTTTGATGGTTTCAACTTTGATGCTCGTCACTTTGGTGTAATCAAAGATGATAACTTTATTAACAAGGCCATTCTTGATGCACAGGAAAAGATAAGCACTAAAATGGATCTTTTGCGTGATATAGAAAAGTCAGTAAAAAATTACAATACAAAACTGTTTGACCGCCTTACAAAAGCTTATGCAAAGAAAGCAGAGTTTCTTGAAGGTATAGAAGTTAATGTACGTAAAAATGGCTCATATACTGCAAAACAATTAGCTGCTATTAAAAAATTAGATGATGAGATGGCAGACCTACTCAAACAAATTGATGAGTTAGAAGGTGGGTTGAAAGTAGGCACACCAAAACAACGCAAAAAAATATTAGACTTACAACGCGAAATAAGTTTTCAAACTACGTTTGCTAGCCGTATGCATGATGCTCTTGGGCTGCCTACACGAAAGAACTATCGTTTTCCTATTTTTTATGACAAGCCAATGTTGATTGAAGACCCAGAACTTTTGGCTTCATTTGAGCAACGGCTTACTGAAAAATATTTTATGCGCCGTATGAAAGATAATCCTAAGATGGATGAGAACTTTCATCGTGAGCGTGCTAAAGAAGACGCAGGCAAAACTATATCACGCATTCTTGAAGAAGATGGTGCGGATATGGAAGCAGACTTTAGCGGTAAGTTAGGTGGTGCCAAATATTTTGCACATCGCAAGACTGACTTTGATGAGTGGGAAGTTGCTGATGTAATGATTAAAAAACCAGAAGTGTTGCTTACGTATGCAATGCAGATGGGGCGCAAGATAGAGTTTTCTCGTGCGTTTGGCGGTAAATCACCAGACGAAGTATTTAAAGATGTTGAAGCCGCAGGCAGGGCGCAGGGCTTATCAGAAGTTAAAGTTGCAGAATTACGTAAAGATTTTGTTTCTGAATATGACAGGGCTATGGGTTTGTTGAATCGTGATGCAAACCGTCTTGATCAACAGGCATTGCGATTAACAAAAACATATGCTGGATGGACATATCTTGGTGGTGCTGGAATATCCGCTTTGTCTGACCCAGCAACTATTGTTCTTGCACATGGCATGGTTGATGTTGTTCGTGCTGGTAAAGCGATGCTTACTGATGGTGTATTGCGTGGCAAGGTGCTAAAAGATGCAGCAGGTGCTAACACTGCGCTTGATGTATCAATGGCACAAGCACAGTTGCGTGTTCTTAATGATTCATTGCAACAACATAACATGACACCAATAGAGCAATTTATGCAATTTGGTAATAGATTGTTTTATACATTAAATGCACTTGGCCCTATAACAGTTACCTTTAAGGCACTCGACCAAGTTCTTGTTAATGATAAATTTATTCGTTTGTCAAAGAAGTTGTTAGACAAAAGCATTGACCGCCAAGACAAAGAATATCTGTTTAGGTACGGCATTGACGAAGATCTTGCTAGATATATTAATGATATGCCTGTGCAGCGTGCAGAAGCGGATGACTTTTTTTTAGCGAATACTGATGAGTGGCCTAGAGAAACACCACAGCAACGTGCTTTTTTGCGTCAGTACCAAACAGCTACTGCTGCTCATGCCGATAATGCTGTTGTTATGGCGCAAAACTTTGATAAGCCATTGATTATGGATGGTGTTCTTTATTTAAAAGATAATCCATTTTTTGCAATGATGCGCAAACAGTTTCCAAATCTGTATGCTATTGATGAGCGTGCATCAACAGCAGCGCAAAAGTTTGTTCGTATTGAGAATCAGGCAATGACTTTGCCGTTTACATTTATGAACTTTGCTTTTGGTGCAAACAACAAGATACTTACTGCTGTTCGTGACCCTATGCGCAAACATAGATTGGCTGGTGTAGTGTCGTTGCTTGGCCTGTCATATCTGTCATTGGAGGTAAAGGATAGATACTGGTGGAATAGTGAAGATGAAACACCTGACATGATTGCACGTTTGATTGACCACTCAGGTATTACAGGCATTTATTCTGACCTTGGTTATATAGGGCTTTCTCTTGCAGCAGGGTTTGCTGATACACCAGAGGACTTCTTTATTGAGCCACGATATGTTTCGCCTAACAGAGAAGACCGTGTATGGGATTCTTTGACAGAACCGTTTGGTGCGCCCGTTGGTTTGGGTTTGTCTTATTACAGAGCAGCTAGTGATTATCTTGCTGGTAGATATACAGAGGCAAACAAAGAGCTGTTTTACAATGCACCGTTTTTAGGATTGCCATTTATTCGTGATGACATGCGTGATTTGATGATAGGCGGTAGGCGATAATGTGCGTAGAGCTATTATAGTTTGTATGATAGGGGACTAGAATGACTATTAATCTAGCAGATAATGATCCACGGATTGAATACACTGTTGCGGATGGTAATTCTCAACAGGTATTTACTGTGCCGTTTGAGTTTTTTGATGATGGTGATTTAAATGTTTATCAAGATGGCACATTAAAAACGCTGACAACACACTATTTAACAGCAGATAATAATGATGCAAGCTCAAGAGTCGCACACACTTCAGGAACTACAGGGTTTATCCACTTCACTACTGGAAACGTGCCAGCAGCTTCTGGGGCTGATATTAAAATTGTTATTACTCGCTCCATTGATATTGAACGAACTACTGACTTCCCTTCTTCTGGGCCTTTCAATGTTGGTTCATTAAATACTGCTTTAGATAAAGTTATTGCTATTCAAGCAGACCTTAAAGATGACATTGATAGATCGCTTCGTCTTACTGATTTTGATGTTGATGCAACACTTACACTTCCTGCTGTTGCGACACGCAAAGGTAAGACTCTTGCTTTTAACTCAACAACAGGTGCTGTTGAAGCTGGACCTAGCATCACTGATGTGCAAACTGTATCTGCTGCGTCTGCGGACATACAAACTGTTGCTCACTTACAAGACGGAACAACATTAACAAATGGAATATCGACCCTTGTTGGAATTTCTTCTAATGTTGCTACTGTGGCTAGCATTGCAAGTAACGTCACCACTGTAGCTGGCATTCAATCGAATATAGCTGCTGTTGTTGCAGATGCAACTGATATCGGAACAGTGGCTTCAAACATAAGTAATATAAATAGTGTTGCTGCTAAGTCTAGTTTGATAACAAGTGATTTTGTTGCAGACTTAAACACTTTAGCTGTCACTGATATAATAAATGATATTAATACACTGGCTACTAGCGATATTGTTAGTGACCTTAATACGTTAGCAACTAGCGATATTGTAAGCGACCTTAACACTCTCGCAACAAGCGATATTGTAAGTGATATAAATACATTAGCAACATCTGATATTGTTACAGATTTGAATTTGCTTGCTACATCAGATTTTGTTTCTGACCTTAATACAATGGCAACATCAACAAATGTTTCTAATTTAAGCACTGTCGCAGGAGCAATAACTAACATTAACACAACCGCAACAAACATCTCTGGTGTTAATAGTTTTGCTGAACGATATCGTGTTGGCTCGTCTGATCCAACTAGTAGCCTTGATGCTGGTGATTTATTTTTTAATACTACATCCAACACATTAAAGAGATATGATGGTTCAGCATGGGTTGCTATATCTGCTGGGGGTATAACTGATGTAGCAGCCGATAGCACCCCGCAACTTGGCGGATCACTCGATGTTGCTGGTCAAGACATTGTTAGTGTTTCAAATGGAAATATTACCCTTACTCCAAATGGAACAGGGGTTGTGCGTATAGATGGTTCAAATGGCATTGATATGGAATCTGGTGCGATATCCATAAAAAATGCTGGTGCTGAGTCTTACGTTAGATTTTATTGTGAATCTAGCAATGCACATTATACACAATTACAGGCCGCTCCACATTCTGCTTATTCTGGTAATGTAACAGTTGTGCTTCCTGCTTCTGCTGACACTCTTATAGGAAAGGCAACAACAGATACATTAACAAATAAAACAATAGCTTTGGGAAGCAATACTGTTTCTGGCACATTAGCACAGTTTAACACTGCTGTAACGGATGCTACCTTAGTTGATTTAAGCAGTTCACAAACATTAACAAACAAAAGCATAGCTGCTTCACAACTTACAGGAGCAATGCCAGCCATTGACGGTAGCAACCTTACAGGCATAGCGGCTGGTGCAACAGGCGGTGGCTCAGACCAAGTGTTCTATGAAAATGGTCAGACTGTTACGACAGATTACACCATCACGAATGGCAAGAACGCCATGTCTGCTGGCCCTATAACAATCAACAGCGGTGTGACGGTTACTGTTGGCAGCGGTGAAACATATACGGTGGTTTAGATGAGTACACTTAAAGCAGATACAATCGTAGCGTCAGACGGCTCTAGCCCTGTTACGCTGACTAAGCAACAGGCGGCAAAACACTTTATAAATTTTGATGCGTCCTCTGGAACCCCAACTTCACTAGATTCATTTAACATCTCTAGCATAACTGATACAGCTACAGGTCAATTTGGGATTAATATGACTAACAACTATTCTAATGCTAATTACTCACTAGCTGGTTACACCAACGGAATAAACTCTAATAGTTTTTCAGGTACGGCTGTCACTGGATTAGGAACAAGTCTTTTTATCACAACCACTTCTGGACTTTATGAGATTTTGAGTTATGCGGCTGGTGCATATAGAGATGCAAAGCACTGTGACACACAGGGATTCGGAGATTTAGGATGAGTACAATCAAAGCAAACACGCTCACTGGTACAAGCACTGCTGG